>ERZ779889.1029-NODE-1029-length-30488-cov-20.159958_pt1 | contig 30488 bp, 33 predicted proteins | sample MGYA00511030_ERZ779889 | MGnify/ENA primary metagenome ERZ779889 (study PRJEB29588, sample SAMEA2160616) | human gut metagenome | biome: human gut; feature: human-associated habitat; material: faeces | place: Denmark | collected 2008/2010 ...
GGGTTCTTTCATAGTGATAACGGTTAATTTTCCGCAAAGATAATACGGGAATTGGTGGAGACCATTGCGATAATGTCGCTTTTTTCAAATCGGGGTCGAAAATTTTTGGATTTTTTGGGACAGGAGTACGGGAGGAACATGAGAACAAACAGGTAATCAGTAATGTGTAGGAGTTTGACAGAGCCGAATATTCGTTGTTTAATATGAGCTACAAGGGAACATTCTCTAAGGATAACGCCGGTATGCAAAAAAAGGTGCAGAAAGATTTTACAAAAAGTTAACATGCAGCGGGTACTCTGAGGCGGATTAGATACGTTAATTTTTTTACTACAACTGTATATACGAATTCTCCCTTTGTTGGTGATATGTGGAAAATATATGCTTTACTGTCAGCGCTTTTTGCGGCGCTGACAGCTATTTGTGCTAAAATCGGAGTCAGAGATGTAGACTCGAATCTCGCTACTGCCATCCGTACCACCGTGATATTGTTTCTCACGTGGGGTATTGTGTTTGCCTCCGGTCATATTTCAGAGGCAAAGACCGTGGCACGCTCTACCTGGCTGTTTCTTGTGCTGTCGGGTATTTCCACCGGCCTTTCATGGCTTTTCTATTTCAAGGCCATTCAGCTTGGCGACGTTTCGCGCGTGGCACCGGTCGATAAGCTCAGTGTGGTGCTCACCATTATACTTGCATTCATTCTGCTCAAAGAGCCGGCATCGCCTAAGGTCATTGCCGGGGGAGTGCTCATTTGCGCCGGAAGCATTCTCATGATGTGGAAATAACTCGGAAAGGGAGTGCCGCGGCTCAGATCCGGTCAGAAGTGAGCCACAAATTCCACCACAATTTTGTTTTGCTCCGATACGGACGGAACCACATCTTTTTTATTATAGAAGTACTGCTCATAGTTCAGCCGGATGTCGGCCTGAAGCGATTTTGAACCCATGCTCAGTGTAAGTCCGCCGGTAACCCGGTGGCGTTCCGGATCGGATATTTTCAGGATGCCGCTGTCATCTTCGGCTCCGTTGCTGTGGTCCGACATATAGTCGTATCTGCCTAAAAATGATAAGGCGAGGTTCTTTTTTCTGAACGGAAGACGCCATGCGGCAAAAGCATCGAGAGCGTTGACCGGAGTGAATACGCCGCCAGCATAGTGCTTGCGCAGATATTCCGCTTCTATATGCCAGCGGGAGTTCTCCCAGTAGATGCCACCGTTGTACATGAATGTATTCACCTCCGCAGCCTTTGCTTTCTGACAGCTTATCACCAGATTAAGCTGCTCCATAAAGCATATGCTCGATTTCAGTGAGAAATTATAGTCGTTCGTCCAGTAGTGTTTCTGATTGGTCAGTCCCGATCCGTTGAATATGCCACCTTCGAGCGTGACCGGTGTTTCAGAACCGAACGTCCAGGATGCCGATGCGCCTACATCCCTGACGTTTCCCACTTGTTTGGCAATGAAAGAGCGGTTGGCGAAAAACTGCAGGTGGGGCGAGCGGTGTGCGTCGATTGAAAATGGCACTCTCATCTGTCCGAACGTGAATTTGAGTTTTTCTTTGGGTTGAAGACGTATGTAGGCATCAAGCATTTTTATGCTGCCTTCGTCAGAAAGGTCAATCTCGGCCTTGTAGCACACAATCGGCATGATTTTCCCCTCAACACTCATACGGGCATTGCGTATCTCGAACCGGCCTTTGCCGATTGTAGGCTCATACTCATATTTAGCCCGTATGGTTCCGTGGATTTCCGGGTGGTAAGGATTATTCAAGTCGTCCGCATTAACGGCAAAGGCGGTTGCCGCGAACATCACGGCGGCGGATATTATCGCTTTTTTCATTTTCTATGGGTTTTCTCGTATATTATGTCGGCGGGTGATTGTCCGGAATACTCCATGCATGCGGCATAGACAATCCCTGCCGTAACTGCTGCCAGATAAATCCAAAGCAAAAATTCTTTTACTATATTAATCTTCTTAATTCTCATAAACATGGGTTATAGGTTTCGGATCTGTGGGTGCAAAAATAACCGGTCTTCATTACCAAAATAGAAATAAAAAGTTAAGAAACTGTTTCATTACTAAATAAATACATTCGGACTGCCGGTTAATATTTTGTTAACAAAACCTTAACCGAAATGAAACAGTCTTTTCCGGAGCGATTCCATAATTTTGCTCCTCAAAAAACAAAAGGGTCATGAATCTTTCGGGAAAACATATCTCTGCCGCGGTCTCGTTATTTATAATATGCGGACTTTTATTGCCGCCTGAAGTGTATGCTTCTTCGGAAACTACCGACTCTCTGCAGGTTGGTGCACTGAAAAACAAGATGTCAGAGAATCCTTATAAATTCAGGCCACTGCAACTGATTGTTCCGGGAGTAATGATAGGTGTAGGGATCGTCGGACTTGAAAGCGACTGGCTCCAATATACCAACGGCGAAACAAAAGATGAGCTTCAGGAACATCCCCATCCGAAACTGCGGGTCGACGATTTCAGTCAGTATGCCCCCCTTGCAGCCGCCTATGGTCTGCGTATATGCGGCGTAAGGGGACTCCATGACTATGCGGATCTCACCATTATCTCCGCAACGGCCTATCTGCTAACGTCTATGACAGTATATGGCGTAAAGACTTTCTCAAATGTTGAGCGTCCCGACGGAAGCAAGTGTAATTCATTCCCATCGGGACATACCGCCTCCGCTTTTGCCGGAGCCGAAATTCTGCGCCGGGAATATTGGAGTGTCTCGCCCTGGATCGGCGTGGCGGGCTATGCCGTTGCGGCAGGCACCGGATTCCTGCGCATGTATAACAACCGGCATTGGCTGACCGATGTCATAGCCGGCGCAGGTTTCGGAATGCTTTGCGCTCAAGCGGCCTATTGGCTATACCCTCTCATTACAAAGGTATTTTTCCATAAACGTATTCTTTCCAATGTTTATCTTTCGCCGTATGCCTCATCCGAAAGCAAAGGCATAGCGTTTCATCTGTCGTTTTAGAGAATTGTCGGGATTGCGGAAAAACCGGCTTTGAAGTGAAGAAAGCGACATTATCGCAATGCAGGTTGGGAAAACAGGCATTATCTTTGCAAAAAAGCGCAAAAATGATAATTCAAAACGTAATGCGGGTAATAACCATAAAACGAATACTCTATAATTTTGCAATAAAAAATAAAGCAGATGAGACCATATATTATTTGCCATATGATGTCGTCGGTCGACGGTCGTATCGACTGTGCCATGACCGAAAAGATCGACAATACTGATAACTATTATGAGGCGCTCGACAGACTGGAGTTTGATGCCGTACTCGAAGGGCGGGTAAGCCGGCAGATGCACTATGCGTTGCCTGAACCGTTCAAGGCCTCCGACACAGCTCCCATAGCCGAGGAGAAATTTTATATTGACCATGCGGCCGATAATTATGATATTGCGGTCGACACTCACGGCACACTCACGTGGCCTGACAGCGCAGCCGCCGACAATCTGCTGGTCATAACCGACGAACAGTGTCCCCGCGAATATCATAAGTATCTTACTGAGAACGGAATCTCGTGGATAGCCTGCGGCGTAAAAGGCATTGATTTCAAAAAGGCAATGGAACTTCTTGCCGAGAAGTTTGGTGTGAAACGTCTCGGAGTCGTAGGAGGCGGACATATCAACGGTGCGTTTCTCCAGGCCGGCCTGCTTGATGAGGTCAGTCTGATGATCGGGGGCGGCATCGACGGTCGTGCCGGAATGGCAGCCGTATTTGACGGTATACAAAAGAAAGATTTTCCTCCGACCCTACTTACCCTCAACGGGGTAGAACGTATGGGAAACACTGTCTGGCTGCGATATAGCGTTGACAAATAATTCTCTATAAATATTAACGAAACGATATGGAATACGTAAAGCTTTCAAACGGGATTGAAATGCCCGTTCTGGGTTATGGTGTTTATCAGGTGACTCCTGAGGAATGCGAACGGTGCGTGCTGGATGCATTGAGTGTGGGGTATCGCTCTATAGATACTGCACAGGCTTATTTCAATGAGCAGAATGTAGGCGATGCTATACGCAAAAGCGGAATTGCGCGCCGTGATCTCTTCATCACCACTAAAATCTGGATCAGCAATGCCGGCGAGGAAAAAGCAGCGCGTTCGATTGATGAGTCGCTGCGTAAACTCCAGTCGGATTATATCGATTTGCTGCTCATCCATCAGCCGTTCGGTGATTACTACGGAACCTGGCGCGCAATGGAGAAAGCATATGCCGACGGTAAGGTGCGGGCTATCGGCGTCAGCAATTTCTATCCCGACCGCTTTATTGACCTTGCTGAAAACTCCGAGATAAAGCCTATGGTGAATCAGGTGGAGACCCACGTGTTCAATCAGCAGGCCGAAGCTCAGAAGATAATGAAGAAATACGGCACTCAGATAATGTCGTGGGGTCCTTTCGCCGAAGGCCGCAACGGACTGTTTTCAAATCCGGTGCTCGCCGGAATCGGAGAGAAATATGGCAAGAGCGTGGCACAGGTTGCATTGCGCTATCTCATCCAGCAAAATGTTGTGGTGATTCCCAAATCGACTCATATAGAGCGTATGCGCCAGAATTTCGACGTTTTCGATTTCACACTTTCGCCGGAGGATATGACAGCCATAGCCGCACTCGATAAAGGCGAGAGCCTTTTCTTCTCCCATTACGATCCCAAAACAGTGGAATTCCTGCTCTCATTGAAATAGAATCTACCATTCTCTATATTTGCAGATCCGCGGTGGGGGCGCTGACGATAGTGCCTCCACCGCTTTCGTCGGATTACCCTACTTTAACGCCGGCTCTATGATTGTCTTCATGTTTTGCGTCGTGGTTATCGGGTTATTGAGCGACGGAGCGACGTAGTCGGTGATGGTGGTTGTGTCATTGTCAACATGATTCCGGCTATAATAATTCTCTGATTACTCTGTTCTTATAGATGCGGCTATGATTATAATCGCTATCTTTGCAAGAGTAAAACAACCGGTTCAGTAAATGAAGTGTGGTATATGTAAATCCGTATGAAAGAAAAGAATAGAATTATAACGAGAATATATGAATCGCCGTGCGGAATGCTTATGCTCGGCTCTTTCGTAGATAAACTCTGTCTCTGCGACTGGCAGGCAGAAAAGCATCGTAATTTTGTTAATAACAGACTGCGTCGCATACTTGAAGCTGAGTTTGTGGAAGGCTCATCTGAAGTAATAGACAATGCCATTACCCAACTTGATGAATATTTTGAGGGTAAACGGCAGCAGTTTGACGTCCCGTTATTGTTTGCCGGAACTGAGTTTCAGAAAAAAGTATGGAACCGATTGCTTGCCATCCCTTTTGGAGTGACGATTTCCTATGGTGAAATGGCCCGGCAAATCGGGATGCCGAAAGCAGTTCGAGCCGTGGCAAACGCAAACGGAGCCAACTCAATATCCATATTTGCGCCATGCCACCGTGTGATCGGAAGCGATCACACGCTGACAGGCTATGGAGGAGGTCTGGCTGCGAAGGAATTTCTGCTGAAACTGGAAAGAGTGATATATTAGTGTGGCTCCGATTCATTTCTCAAACTTCTCTACAATCGGCCGCAAGGGCGTTGTGTATTCCGGTCCGAGATTGATTTGTAAGATGCCATTCAGATAGTTTTCCCGAGATCATACGCTTCCTGCAAGTATCGGGATTGCTCTACAGCACCTTTACGCCCCATGCCGATGGCTTTTACCATACCCCGTTCAACAGGATCGGGCAGGCATACAACAAAACCACGGAATGCAAATATAGCAGTTTCGGCGGTTGAGTCCTCAGCATCGGCACAAGCAGTTATATAGTAGAATTCTTTTCCACCGAGACCCTGATTGCGGTAGCAGCGATCCATGAGCGTTTTTAACTGACCGTCGATATTCATATAATAAACGGGACTTGACAGAACGATTATATCGGCTTTTACCATCTTTTCGATGATGAGCGGTGCTTGATCGTCGGTGGATACTGAGTCGGCTGAATGTTCGTGCTGTTCGTGGAAGAAGTCTATTTTATAATCGTCAAGAAAGATTTTCTCTACTGTTCCGCCGGCCTCTTCTGCTCCACGGATAAATTCGTCACATAGAAGATCTGTATTGCCTCCGCGCCGCGGACTTGCGGAAATAACAAGCACGGTTTTATTTTCTTTGTTTATCGTGGAGGTATCGGATTGCGCGATATTATATACCGGCAGGTTTTGCGATACGCTTGATACAGCTGATTCTTTTGCTGTTTCCGGTGCCTTATTGCAAGAACTGATAACGCCGCAAAGGCATGTAATAGCTATAGTTGATATAATCCTGTTCATCATAATTTTATATTGGGGTTAATTACATTGTTTCTTTAAGCACTTCAAACAGTTCCTCGTGTGAGAAGCGTTTACAGCATCCGGCGGGCAGTATTGTGGCATAGGCAGATTCTCTTAGAATTCCTTCATCCGTGACCCCGATTTCATTCCAGTGTGCTGGCAGACCGATTTCTTTGATAAAGGCTTCGAGCGCTTCTATGCCTGCTTTTGCGGCGAGAGCATCGTCTGTTTCGGCGACGCCCCAAACATTACGCGCCATCTTTGCAAGTTTTTCAATGCCTTCAGGCAGATAATGACGGTAAAGAGCCGGATGAATTATCGCAAGGCCCTGGCCGTGGTTGCAATTGGTGTATGCACCTACGGCATGTTCAAGCATATGGCATTGGAAGTCAGTGACTTTACCGAGTTTGAGCATACCGTTTTCTGCCATAGCGGAATCCCACATCAATTCTCCGCGAGCAAAGTCATCGGCGGGATTGGCAATTATTGCCCTAAGATTCTTTATAACATTGCGCATGATGGTTTCGTTTATCTCATCGGATACGTTGTCAGCAACAGGTTGACCCATATATGTTTCCATGCAGTGACTCAAGGTGTCGAAAGCACCGCTGATTACCTGCTTCATAGGCAATGTCAGTGTCAGGTCGCTGTCGAGCACGGCAAAACGGTGATATGCTCCAAAAAGAGGTTGCTTGAGTTTCTTATCTTCATTCGTGATGACGGCTCCGTTGTTCTGTTCGGCACCTGTGCCGGATGCCGTTACAATGGCCCCGATAGGAAGAGACTTGGTCGGTACACGTTTCTCGGTATAGAGCATATCCCAGATATCCTCATCGGTCTGTGACTGAGCCGATATAATCTTGCAGCAGTCTATGACAGATCCGCCTCCGACGGCAAGGATGAAATCTACATTGTTCTCTTTGGCTACTTGGGCTCCTTCTTTGACTTTAGCATAAGTAGGATTGGGCATTATGCCACCGAAATCAACCACATGTTTGCCGGATTCTTCCAGAATATTTCTGATTCGGTCGTATAATCCGGATCGTTTCAACGAACCGCCCCCGTAAGCAATCATTATGGTTTCGCCCATATTCGGGAGTTCTGTTTTTAGAGATTCACCGAGGATACCTTTCCCGAAATATTGTTTAACCGGATATTGAAAAGTAAAGTTATTCATTTGTTATAAGTATATTATATCCTAATTGCCGATAAATTTGCCTATAATTGTATCATAAATATATTGAACTTATAAAATCAACCGATTTGGCTGTTGGCTCGCCGTATGTCTGCCAAAGAAATATTTTCGTTGCGGAAACGTGGATGAGGATTGCGTTCTCCGTGAGCGAGTGTCAGAGCTTTCTGCGGACAGGAATGAACACACGCAAGGCAATACTCGCACGAACCGTTGAAGGATGCTTTGTCGGTCGTTTCCATAATGTCTGTTACATAGTTTGTATTTTAATTGGATTTTATTCTCGGTATTGCGAGGGATTAAGTCCGAGTGTGCGTTGCACATATCGGCTGAAGTATGCCGGGGATGAGAAATGGAACATATCCGAAATCTGGACAAAAGTAAGAGTTTTGTCGCGTAATAGCCTGGAAATATCAAGAGCGGTATAGCGGTTTATCCAATAGTTAGCAGGGTAACCGCTCATTTTTTTTGATATCTCCGAGAGATATTTCGGAGTCACGCATAATATATCCGCATAATACGTTACTTCCCGGTTTATTCGGTAGTCACCGTTTTCAAGCATATCTATGAAGCGGCTCATAAGAGATGCGTTCTGAGTGGAAACAGAGGTTTCTTTGTTGATGACAAAATGGAAATCGAAAAAGTCAAGAATAGCTGACTGAACTGCATTTATCAACAACTCACGATAAAATGCGTGATCTGTTTGAGTCTGACGATATTCTATCCATCGGAAATCTCTTTCGCAGACAAACCGTTGGCTTGCGTCGAGGCTCATGACGGGATTCAGAAACAGTGAGAGTTGTCCTTTCATCCCGTAGTTGGTCTGCGGCGTGCATAACTCTATAAATGATGATGAGACATACAGTACCTTGACTTTGAAATCAACAGAAGGCCTGATTTTCTCGACCAGTTTTCCTTTACGGACTATCATAAGATCTCCCTCTTTCAGTTCAAAGTTATTTCCGTTGAAAGTGAAAGAGCAGTGCCCGGCAAGACATATAGCATGAGCAAGATAATCGCCGTATGCCGCGGTTCCGAGTCCGGTAAGCGTCTCTTCTATAATAATATCCTTTATTCTGTCCATATCGACAATGATATTTCCGTGCAGTTTTACTTATTTCACCGCAAGTGTGTCACGGTTGTTTTGACTTATAAGTCTGCGTCCTTTTTTATCTGTACCCGTTCTCCGTTATTTATTCTCTGTGTATATGGCGTTTTGAAAACATCCACAATAGCTTCCGAAACGCCTATATATCGTTTGCCTTTTTGCACGGTTTCGCGATAGAAGGCGGTGAACAGATTTCGGGAGGGAGAATAATTTACCGGAATTTTTTTTTATGGCCTCGGCAACAATCTCATCCGGTTTTCCACCTTCTAATGAAATGCTCACCCCCCGGAATGCCTTTTTTTGAATCCTTGTCTTTCACCATGCCACTGATGGTCACAAAAGATGCGTCTGTAGGTTTCTGGGCTGCGGATAAAGCTGCCATACAGCACAATAGCATTATTGTCAGTAATCTTACCATATATTATGCCTAAATTATCAGTATTGCAAAATTACACAATTCTCAGGTTTGCAGACTTGCTGTTTTTTCGGTCTTTGATACAAAAAACACTGTACTCAGTAATAATGGTATTAAAGACCGAAGTCTTTATAAGTCTGCTATGTTGCATAATTACCATCTTTGCAATCCGAATTATAATCTATTGAATTAATCAGATAAATGCAGATGAACAGACTGTTTATGTTCCTAATCACTCTATTAGTGATGGGATGTGGTACCTCGTGTGCCAGCGATGAACCGATTAAGGCCACTGAGAGTGGCAATGCCGGCTATTTCGGCGGCAAGAAAGTGCTGGTTGCCTACTTTTCATGGGGAGGAACCACACAACGTATGGCGCAGCAGATACAAAACATTACCGGTGGCGATATGTTCCGTATCGAACCGGAAGTACCGTATCCTACTGAATACACTCCTTGTACCGAGGTCGCGCTCGAAGAAAAAAACAATAATGGCCGTCCTGCGATAAAAGGGAAGGTGCATAATTGGGATGACTATGATATAGTATTCATTGGTTGCCCGGTGTGGTGGTGGACGACTCCGATGATAATTCACACTTTTTGCGAGAGCTATGATTTCAAAGACAAGACAGTGATTCCGTTTTGTACCTATGCGGCTACTTATCGCGATGAGACTCTCGCAGAAATTGTAAGCAGCACTCCTGATGCCGATCACCTTACCGGAGAGGGCCTTACAAGCGGCAGCATAAATGCTCAGAGAATACAGACCTGGATTGATCTGATCAACGAAGAGTGGAACAACAGCAATTCATCAGGTTCAGGCGACGCTGTGATGACTGGGAAAGTCAATCTCTGGGAGAAAGATAATATTCCTACGATAACAAATAACGTCAATAATTCCGATGGACCGGATTTTATTCCCAATATGGAAGTGTTCACGACCGACGAATCCGTAACGCCTAAAGGGGCGATAATAATTTGTCCCGGAGGCGCCTTCGCATTCCGCAGTATGCAGAATGAAGGCTACGATATAGCCGATATGTTTGTTCCTATGGGCTATCAATGTTTCATCGTCAATTATCGTATCCAACCGTATACCATGCGCGAAAGTGCTGCGGATCTCCAGCGTGCCGTTCGATATGTCAAGGCTCATGCAGATGAATACCGTATTAATCCCGACAATGTAGCTCTTGTAGGTTTTTCCGCAGGCGGAATCCTGAATGGGGAAGTCCTGCTCAACTGGCGGGATCTTACAAACGGCACTTCGCTCGATAGCTCATATCGGCCTGACAATCTTGATAAGGTGCCGGTGTCCGCATGTGCTGTCGGCATGATTTATTCTTTCTACGGCCGATTGAGCGTCTCGATGAACGATGTTGAGACGCTCCGTAACGCAAATCTTCCTCCGGCTTTTTACTGTTGGGGGACAAGGGACGGATTTGCAGGTCAATTCACCCAAAATGCAGACGCTGTCGAACAAGCTGGCTGCAGGGTTGAACGCAGGATACTTCAGAATTATCCTCATGGCTATGGATCCGGTGGAAATTTCAATGTCTGGGGGCGCGATTTTGATGAGTTCCTGACCCCCATAATGACCGGCAATTCCTCCGTCAAAGATGTTATGGCGGATGAGCCGGGTAATGAAATCTGGTTCGATCTGAATGGCCGTCGGATTACTGAAACATCTGCCGATACCGGCATCTATATAGTAAAGAATGCAAACGGAACTTCAAAAATACTGAAAAGATAGTCATCGGAGACAAAATGTTACGACTTTAAGGAATGTATGTCCGGATAGTCAGGACAAGGCTGGCAAAATGACTCAGGGAACTGAACGTTGGAATATCACGCCACCATTTTTAGTCCGACGATTGATATGATGAGAGTGGTAATGAAGAATATTCTCCAGAATGTGACCGGTTCGTTGAAGAATAATATTCCGACTATAACCGCTCCGACAGCTCCAATGCCGGTCCATACAGGATAGACAGTACCTAAAGGGATTCTCTCGGCTGCTTTTGTCATTAAATACATACTTAGCGAAAGAGCTGCAATAAATCCCGCCCACCACCATAAAAGTTCCTGTCCGGTGGCTGTTTTGGTTTTACCAAGACAGAAAGTGAAGCCGACTTCCATTAGTCCGGCTAAAATAAGAATAATCCAGTACATAACTGATTATATCCTTTTTGAGGGCTGCAAGAATTCTCGGCGACTCCTTCTAAGGTTTTGCAAAGTTACGTGTTGTTTATGTATTTTTGAAATTAAAATCTCTAAATTTGCAAAATGAAAGGAATTATTAATGATATAATTATCCGTCCCGAAAGAACGGAAGATTTTAAACAAATAGAATCATTAGTGGAAAATGCATTTGCATTATCTGACTACAGTAACGGTGACGAGCATTTGCTCGTCGGACGAATAAGAGAGACTGCTGATTATATTCCGGAACTTTCTCTCGTCGCGGTTAAAGGTGATGCGGTGATGGGATTCGTGATGTTCAGCCGAATACTGATCAATGGAGAAATAGCCGTTGCCCCCGCTCCGTTGGCTGTTAAAACGGAATATCAGAATCTCGGGATAGGTAAACTCCTCATGTCAACAGGACATAAAATAGCTCAGACACTTGGATACAGTTGCTCTGTGGTTCTGGGGAATCCTGATTATTATACCCGATTCGGTTACAAAAGAGCAGTCGAATTGGGTATTTATCCTCCTTTTGATGTTAATGAAAAGTATTATATGGCCTGTCAGTTAAGTAATAAAAGAGTGCCGGAAGGCGTTGTCAAGTACTCGAGAGCATTTGGTCTGTAAAGTAATTCTTGGATTGAAATAAAAACGATACCGGGCTAAGCCTGAAATGCCATGCCCGGTATCGTTTTTATTGGTTAAGGAGATTAGGCCTCTTCGGCTATCTTCTTGAATTCTTCGAGAGAAACTTCTTTCTTGTCGAGTGTTACGGCATTTTCCACTGCGCTATAGATTTTTGCAGTGCGTACCTGTTCTTCCACACGGTTGCGCACTTCATCTTTCTGAAGCTGCTCTTTAGCGTAGCGGGTAATGATCTCGTCGTCGAGTCCGGCCATGCCATACTGCGCGAACTGACGGGCGGTAAGCATCTTGGTCATATCGAGAATCTCGTCTTCGCTCACGGTTATACCGAGCTTGTCGATGAGATTAGCTTCGATGACTTCGTGCTCGATGAAGCGCTTGTTGTCTTCAAAGACCTTATCGGGATCTTCAGCGTTGCCGAAGAAAACTTTCTTGATGATGGCTGCAGGAAGTTCCATATTGCCATATTTTTCCATCATGGCTTTGTCGAACTGATTGCGGAAGAGGATATGGCTGTTGTTTTCAAGTTCAGCCTTGATCATACCTTTCAGTTCGTTGCGATATTCTTCTTCGTTGTGTACCTTGTCTTCTCCGAATACGGTCTTATAATATTCGTCGCCGAGTTCTGCCGGTTTTGCAACGATAATTTCGCTGATATTGAGTTCGAAATCATTCTTGACGTCGGCCGCAATCGCTTTGTCTATATTGAGCATAGAGGCGAGTTCTCCGGCATCGCCGGCGGAAGCTTTCCAGGGATTGAATACAACTTTGTCGCCCACTTTCTTGTCGTTGAACTTGGCAGCCTCGTCCTTGTCCTTGAAGTAGAGGGGGAACACAATACCGTTTGCAACCTGGATTGCACCTTCGTTTGTGTTGACGGTGCCGTCTTCGTTCAGCTGCATGAGCGAACCTTTAACGAGTGCGTCGGGCTCCATGGCTTCGCCGGGAACCTGGCTGCCGAAACGCTTGCGGAGAGCCTTGTCCTGCTCGTCGATCATTTCGTCGGTGACGGCAATCTCGTAGTAGGGGTAGTGTACGTTTTTGTCGAGTTCGATATCGAGCGAGGGCAGCAATGCTACGTCGTAGGCAAATTCCTGATCACCGTTTTCAAGCACTTCCTTTACTTCTACGGGAACGGGATGACCCATCACGCGGAGCTTGTTTTCGGAGATATACTCCACAACGGCTTTGTAGACCTTGTCGTTGATCACATCGCTGGTTACGTGTTTGCCAAAGCGGCGTTTGAGTTCACCGAAAGGCACATGGCCCTTGCGGAATCCGGGAATCACGTGTGTGCGGCCGATTTCTTTAATCTGCTTCGTCACGTCGTCCTTATAGTCGTTTTCGTCGATTTTGACAGTCAGTCGAAGGCTGACCGGGTCGAGATCTTCTCTTGTAACGTTCATGTTTTATCAGTAGTTAAATAAATAATATACAAAAATGAGGTCGGAAAGGTTTTGAAACGGCCGCAGTTTCGTCTGCTCCGTTTCAGTGTGCAAAGTTACGTTTTTTTCTTAATTTTTCAAAACCCGCACGTTTTTTCGCATCTGATTCTCTGTCAGGGCCGTCGAGGAGTCAGCCGTGTCTGCGGAGATACTGTATCCAGGCGTATGGTTTGCGGTGGGAGAGATAGCTTTGGTCTGCATCGTTGCAATAGGCCTCGCGCTCAAACGAGATGTTGAAATAGGCCCGGCGGCTGTCGCGGTATTTGACGTAACGTATCAGCCATTCAGCGAGATAGAGGATGAAGAACGGGATATAGAGCATCTCGAGCTGCTGCCGGCAGTGGATGTGCTCGTGGTTGAGCATATCCGGAGCGAGTCGATCTTTGTGGCGTGTAAACACAATTCCGAAGAGCGTTATCGCGATTATATGCCCTTCCGGCACGAGCTTTGTCTCGATTATTGGCGGTTTCATTTTATGGTCGTGAAGGTCTAAACAGTAGGTAAATGTAGCTATTTCGCCATTTCGGAAAATAGATATGGTGAATGATTTATGTAAAATTAACATAACCGCCATTCTCTAACGAAATTCTTGCGAATCCGGGCGGTTTGTTTTAATTTTGCATGACAAAAATTGCTTAGATATGAGAGAATGGAAAACAATAAAGAAGTATGACGACATACTTTTCGACCAATTCGGGAAGATAGCCCGAATCACGATAAACCGTCCGCAGGTCTACAACGCATTCCGTCCGCAGACTAACCGCGAGATGCTCGACGCTATGGCATACTGTCGGGAGGCTTCGGATATCGGCGTAATAATCCTTACCGGTGCAGGCGACAAGGCGTTTTGTTCTGGCGGTGATCAGAAGGTGAAAGGCATCGGCGGCTACATAGATGAAAACGGAGTGCCGCGTCTCAACGTGCTCGACCTCCACAAAGCCATCCGTTCCATTCCAAAGCCGGTGATTGCCATGGTTAACGGTTATGCGATTGGCGGAGGTCACGTGCTTCACGTGGTCTGCGACCTCACGATTGCCTCCGAAAACGCCCGCTTCGGGCAGACCGGTCCGAAGGTGGGAAGTTTCGACGCCGGCTTCGGCTCTCAGTATCTCGCCCGCTGCGTAGGGCAGAAGAAAGCGCGTGAAATCTGGTTCTTATGCCGCCAGTATACCGCCCGCGAGGCAGAGGCAATGGGGATGGTCAACAAGGTGGTGCCTTTCGACCGACTCGAGGATGAAACCGTAGAGTGGTGCGAGACTATACTCAGCCGCAGCCCAATGGCGATTCGCATGATAAAGCGTGCGCTCAACGCCGAACTCGACGGCCAGCGCGGCATGATGGAATTCGCGGGCGACGCTACATTGATGTATTACCTCATGGCAGAGGCGCAGGAGGGTAAGAATGCTTTCCTCGAGAAGCGCACCCCCGATTTTGACCAGTTCCCGAAATTCCCCGGCTGACGATGCGGAGCGCCTGGTGTAAATACCGCCTGCAGTTCTGCTTCACTGCGCGCACTTCGCGCGAGACGATGCGGAGCAAGGATACATATTATATAAAGATATGGGACGATGATGCAGCGACATTCGGGATAGGGGAGTGCGGACTCTTCCGCGGGCTCAGTTGCGACGATGTACCCGGCTACGAATCGATGCTTGATGCCGTGTGTACGGCCGTCGCTGCATCGCAGCCTCTTCCCGACCTAACCGGCTTTCCCTCCATACGCATGGGTTTCGAGACTGCCACAGCCGACTGGCGCACGGGCGGGAGGCGCATTATGGTGCCCTCTGCGTGGATTCGCGGCGAGGAAGGAATCGTCACCAACGGACTCGTGTGGATGGGCAGCCGCGACGAGATGCTCCGCCGCATCGACGAGAAAATTGCCGCCGGCTTCCGCTGCGTCAAAATCAAGATCGGCGGCATAGATTTTGATGAGGAGATCGGACTGCTCGACTACATTCGCCGCGCCTACGGTCCAGACCGGCTCGAACTCCGCCTCGACGCCAACGGAGCATTCACCCCGGCCGAGGCTCTTGCGCGGCTCGACCGCCTTTCGCGCTTCGCCATCCATTCAATCGAGCAGCCTATACGTCAGGGTCAGTGGCGCGAAATGGCGCGTATATGCTGCGAGTCTCCAATCCCGATTGCTCTCGACGAAGAACTTATTGGCATAAATGATACCTATGAAAAGATACGCATGCTCGAGACCGTCCGTCCCTCCTACATTATCCTAAAGCCCACCCTCCACGGTGGTTTCTCCGGATGCGACGAATGGATCAACCTCGCCGCCCTACGCGGAATAGGGTGGTGGGCCACTTCTGCGCTTGAATCCAATATCGGGCTCAATGCCATAGCTCAGTGGGTGGCGACAAAGAATCCCGCCATGCCTCAGGGACTCGGCACCGGTGCCCTGTACGTCAACAATATACCCTCGCCGCTCCAGATGCGTGGCGAGCGCCTTTTCAGCGACCCCGTTTCGCAATGGGTGATACCTGACCTGCCATGGAAGACGTTCTGACACCTGATGCCCGCGACTTTCTCAGTCAGTGGCACGCACCGACGCACTATGTCGTTGCGCACACCTCCGGCTCCACCGGCACCCCGAAAGAAATCCGGCTCCTCAAGTCGGATATGAAGGCATCTGCGCTTGCCACCAACCGCTTTTTCGGAATAACGGATAAATCCACGCTCTGCCTGCCATTGTCTCCCGACTATATTGCAGGGAAAATGATGCTCGTCAGAGCCGCCGAAACTGGTGCCAGGATAATCGTCGAAACGCCATCGCGCCATCCGGGAGCATCGATACCCGAGGGCTCTGAAATCGACCTGCTTGCTATCGTGCCGCCCCAGATTCCCGGACTGCTCGAGCAAGCGTCCCGCCTCAGGTTCCATAACGTCATTATCGGCGGCGCACCCATTGCGCCCGACGACGAAAAAAGGCTGCTCGACGCCCGGATTCCCGCTTTCGCCACCTACGGTATGACCGAAACATGCAGCCACGTCGCGCTGCGCCGCATCGGCACACCAAGTTTCGAAGCACTTCCCGGATTCCGTTTCTTCGCCGACAGCCGCGGCTGCCTCGTTATCGAGACCGACACTATGTCGTTCCGCCGGCTCGTTACAAACGACATTGTCACCCTCCACTCCGATACCTCTTTTACCTGGCTCGGGCGCTTCGACAACGTCGTCAACTCCGGCGGCATAAAACTCTTCCCCGAAACGCTCGAACGCCGCCTCCGTTCCCTCGACCCCGGACTCGAATTCTATCTCACCTCCCGCCAGAGCCCCCGGTGGGGCGAGGAACTCGTCATGGTCGTGGCTGAATCCGACGCCGGCCGGGGCAACCGCCTCCTCGCCGCAGCCTCAGAAATACTCCCCACGCGCCAACGCCCGAAAGCCCTTGTCACAATCCCCGAAATCCCCCATACCTCCACCGGCAAACTCCTCCGCCACCGCTTCTGACCGGCGCGTATAAAAAAGCGGCAGACCCGCGCCGTCCAGGCGGAGTCTGCTGTAATAGTGAAAATTGTATACAGATATTCGCGCTTATAGATTGGTGATTGCGGGCGCGGTAGGACATTGTTACAGGTACAGGTGCTTCACGCTGTTCCAGTCCACCAGATTGTTGGCCGCAGATATATCGGAAAATTTGAAGTCGGAGAGGAAACGACGGAGTTTGCCCTCAGCCCCTTTCAGCCCCACATAGCTCTTGAACCTACGGGTCAGAGGTAACTCTTTTATCATCGGTTGTCCAGCGTCGAGGTCGCGCGGATGAATATAGCTCAGGAGGTAGTCTTTGTCCTGACTTGCCCATTTGTGAATCAGTGAATAGGGGAAAAGACGGAAATATCCTCCTCCTGAATAAATAAGATGATGACCCTTTACTTCGCGGGTACTTATCGGGAACTCTTTTATTTGCTTGCCGTTTACTTCAATTATAGCCGGTTCCCCTTTACCGTACGATGCCATTCCGCCATGAGCGTGGTGGGCGGGAAATACAGAGCAGTCAATCTCAATACCAAGGTCGTGGATTATTTCAAACGCCCATGCCTCGCTTTCGCGGATTGAGAATCCCGGTGCGCGGAAATATTTTATGGGCTGTCCCGTCAGATCCTGAAGCCGTTTGATTGAGGAATCTACATCCTGCCGGAACTCATCCGGTGTCTGCTGCCACACGAGCTGATGGTTCATCGTGTGCGAACCGATTTCATATTTCTCGGCAATACGTTTCACCACTTCCGGATAAGTTTTTGCAATCCATCCGATGATAAAGAACGTGGCTCGTGTGTCCGTATCTTCAAGTATGCGGAATATTCGGTCGATGTTTTCGTGAATCCTAACCTCGTAGCGTTTCCACTGCTCTTCAGAGCGTGTTGAATCATTGTCGAGAAGGTGAAACCACTCCTCGACATCAAATGTCAGTATGTTCATTATATTAGTTTCTTATTGGAATGTACTTGACGATTTTTGCCGGACGTCCTACCGCAATGCACCAGTCCGGAATATCTTTAGTCACCAAAGACCCTGCGCCAATGATTACTCCTTTACCGATGGTAACTCCGGGCATAACGAAACTTTCCATTCCGACAGAAGTCCCGTCTCCTATTTTTACAGGTAATTCTTTGTAAGGTAGTTTTGCATAATCGTCATCAACAAAATAGTTAGTTAGGTCGCGTTTATGACAGAGAATACGACACCCGCTGTCAATATGCACATGGTCTCCAATCGTTATGAGGTGTGATCTGTTTTGGTCGAAATTGACATGATCTCCAATATATACATTTTTACCGACTTTAGCCCCCATCCGCTTTAAAAGGAAAGGTCGCAATAAACGTGGCGCAATAGGTTCAAGTAGTACCCAATTCATCATATTCAGTAAAAGCATATGATATGGGTTTGAAAAGAATTTTCTTAAGACGGTGAAGAACCCGACATGCCCGTATTCTTCTTCAGGGTAGTCAAGCCCTATAAATCGCATAAAACGGTATGTTCGACTTAGACGTTCCATAATAGTTCGATTATAGGAGCATTTTTATTAGCTCAATGATTGCCTACAGCCAGATAATGACTATTTTCTGTTACTTCTTGTTTTTATTTCTGAGATGCAAATATGCCCGTTGTCTAATGAAATTCGGTAGCAAACGTATTGGAATGCGCAAAAAAATAGCCTTGATAGTATTACCGATTGAGTTTATGCCCAAATGATACATTTTAATTATAAAGTCTAATTCACTTTGTGCATATTTCAATCCTCCACGACGACGATACATATCAGGTGATGTCCTAAAGTATAATAATGGTCGCCCTATATTACCTATTTTCATACCTTTTGCCAGCATTCTTACCCATAAATAATAATCTTCTAAAAGATATTGGTGGATATAACCACCAGCAGCTAAAACATCTTTCTTGCGAAACATACATCCAGGATGGCTTGTTGGACAGCGGCTACCCGCATATTTAGAGACTTCATCAGGTTCTGTCGGGAGAAATTTATGATATATTTCATTGTCAATTGAACATTCAAATCCAACTGTCGCACATCCAACAACAGAAACGTCCGGATGGCTGTCCATGTACTCAACTTGTGTGGCAAAGCGATCGGGGAAACATACATCATCAGTATCCATTCGTGCCACCAGGTCATATGAGCAGTGACGCAGTCCTTCGTTGAGAGCACGTCCAAGACCTAAATTCTTTGATAATGGAATCCGCTTGAGTTCCGGATGAAGTGAAGAATATTTTTCAAGAACGGAGTAAAGACTTGGGGTAAGAGATCCATCTTCCACTATAATTACCTCATCGGGTGACAGCGTTTGGTTAAATACGGATTCGAGGCTTTCTTGAAGATATTCCGGTTGTTCTTTAGCATAAATTGAGATCAGTACAGAAAATGGCATAATTTGCTATAAATCGAAACTATATAATACGAATATTTAGATGTATAATATTGAATTTAAAAAGAATGTCTTTTTGATTGTCTAATCAAATCTTGATATAAATTTAAATACATATTTGCCATTATATCGCCGGAGAACATATGCAAATATCGTTGGTAAGCATTTTTAATTAATAATTGTTTGTTCTTAATAGCATTATCTACAGCCATGGAGAGAGAGTCAAGGTCTTCTAACTCAAAATATGAAACTGAATTGGCATCAAAAATCTCATTAAAAACAGATATATTTGAACAGACAATTGGAGTTTCTGTTACAGCCCCCTCGACTAGAGCTAATCCAAATCCTTCATTTCGCGAGGGCATTGCGAAAATATCACAGAAAGATAAGTAATTATATGGTTGTTGAACGTATGGCAGGAAAACTACGCGGTTCGATATCGATTTTGAGATCTTAATTAGATTGTCTTTTTCTTTACCATCTCCGATTATAACAAAACCTAAATCCGGTCTTCTTTTCCCAAGATTTAGCAATTGGTCGATCCCCTTTCTTCTTATAAGATTTGCATATGTCGCAACAACGGTCAATTTTTTATCTTTTAGTTGTTTAATTTGAGTAACATATTCTGAATTAGCTTGAGATGGTGAGTATGTTATACTTATGCCATTATATATAGTATTGGCAATATTTGGTAATTTTTTAGCATATAATTCGAATATGTAATTAGATATTGGCACGCAGCAGTCTTTGCTAGTCATATAATGTATCCAGATAGGATATGCGATCATCGCTTTTATCAAACCACGGTTAAGATATATGTCTCTAAAAATATTTTGATGAATGGTTGTTACTGTTTTGGCTCGTTTTATAGAATCTCTCCAATTATGGATATACTTGTCTGGTCTAAAGCCATGACTGTGGATAATATCGTAGTTGTCAAAATCAATAGGTTTGTTAATATCTAATTTTATAGTATTGCAAGGAAAATCTAATCCAAATTTATCATCGAAGTAATAGACGTCAATACATGTAACTTTTGTAATTATATTTTTAATAAGGGTATTAGCTACAACAATAGGCCCTGCATTTAATAAAGATGGAAGAATATAAGCGATTTTCATAGTAGGTTATTTTATGAAAGGTCTTGTGAGTAATTTTGCGATTAATAGAAAAGTACTACCTCTTAATGTCGCTTTGTTTGCTATAATATGGAAAATTGCGTTTAATTTGTTTCCTTTGATTATTGTGAAAAATTTATCAAATTGTTTTTGCTGTAGAGTATTCATATCTCTCTTGTATAATTTATAGAATTCTTTAGTCCCTTCGACATAGCTTTGGCATAAAGCAGGTGTTTTATTATAAATCTTTTGGAATGATAGTAATTGCCATATTGATTGATTGATATGACCAGTAACATTTTTGTTGTGTTGACGATAAAGCATAAGAGGAATATCTTTAAAGTAAAGGTTCTGTTTAATCAATGCGGCAAAAGTCAAAATATGGTCGTGCATGTATAGAGAATTGTATTCTATATTAATATAATCCCTCATTGACGCATTGAAAATAGCACTCGCTCCCTGCATTCCGCCGTTTGTGAAAAGGTAATCATATAAATTATGAGAGGGTATGTGCTGAAAAACTTTTTTGCCGATACGATTTCCTTCTGATGGGAACCATGTATAAGCGTTAAAGAAACAAGCACACGGTTTGTGTGGATTGATTTGCATAATTTCTCTAAGCATAATTTCAAGTTTGTTTTCAAACCAAAAATCATCTTGATCACAAAAACAAATGTAAGGGTTTTTTGAAGCAGATAATAAAGACATAAAATTTTTACCTGCCGACTTCCACCTTTTGTTATCTTTGATATAATGAATTCTTTTATCTAATAAAGTAAACTTTTCGATTTCTTCTTGTGTCCCATCCGTGGATCCATCATCGTGAATATATAACTTCCAATTGGTATGCGTTTGTGAAATCAGAGATAAAATTTGAGTTCTTATATATGGCATCCCATTGTAAGTAGCCATTAGAATATCTATTGATAAATCCCAATTATTCATTTTTTTTATTGCATGTGATAACACCTATAAGAATAGCGGCTTGGAAAAAAACCGACATATAATTAAATATATAGTCTGCGAAAAATTGCAATAATAAAGTGTACCCGAACGTTATGAACATTAAGGTGAAAAATGCGTTATGCCTCATCATCCTTTGATACATAAAACCCCATAACCAACCCTCGAAAAGTCCAAAAAACAAAATTCCCCAAAAACCGAAGTCCACGAAGAAGGGAAACATAACCGTATAGACATTTGTTTGGACGGGCACATATATCCAGCTGGAGGTTCTCTCTTTACGAGGTGGTTCACATATCTTTAATGAACTTCCAACCGCTCTGAAGAATCGAGTGGTTTTACCTTCGCTAAAAACTTTTTCTCCGTTTAAGACGGCATCGTATGCCGGTAAAGGCGATAGAATGTAAATCAATGTTAATTCTTCAGTAGAAAGTTTGTCCTCGTGTTTATTAATTATACGGGCACTCTGTACGGTTAGAAGTACGGTTAACGCACTTATTATTCCTATGGCAAGTTTTTTTAACGATAATTTGTTCTTTAAATATAAAACACAAAATATTATGAAAAACAACTGGAATAATCCGCTCTTATTAGCAGTTATGGTTGACCAGGCTAAGAGTGTAAGAGTATATAAGACGACAAGCCAGCGATTAAATTTGATTTCTTTCCAGAACAAACATAATGCCGCAAAAAGAGCCATCGATAAAACTTGTAAGGCTTGTAGTGCTCGCACAATTGGTGGCATTTCTTCATTGCCATGATTCATGGCACTTAGAATGTGATATGCAAGTTTCCCTCCACTGATTTGATAAAATTTATAACATCCGAAAATATTAACGAAAATAAATAAAGTCAATAAAAACTTTGTTAATTGTGGCTTTATTCGGCTGTTTGCAATTATTCCTGGAATTTTAATGGTTTTAGATTGCAAAAAACGGGAAGCAAAGCAAAATGAAACCACCCATAATGTTATGGCCGCATAAAATCGCAATGTTAATGGAAAAAGTTTGTGGTCAAAAAAATTGTATGAGAAGAGAAGAATAAGCCATACTAAACTGATAATCACTGAAGGGTGTATAAAATTTTTGTATTTTTGATATGATGACAAGAATATTATGCCAAAAAATATTATTACGCCCCAAGGGATTAATTCCATAAGAAATATTATTTAGTTGTGCAAAACTCCGTTAAATCTATACTTTCATCAAGTACATACGGCGTGGTAGTTGTTGAGAAATAGGATTTAAGCATATTCTCGTTTGATACATTTTCAATCCTTTGATATCCAGATACAATTAATTTTGCAGGGCTCCCGGCAATCATACTGAATTCTGGCAATATAGGAGTATAGTCTTTACTAATCATTGAATATGGTCCAGCAACGATAGTGCCTTTCGGTAGATGACTCCCTTTTTTGATTACACACCATGCTCCTATCCAACAATTTGCTTCAATTATTATGCGGGCATGGTTATCCTTTATGGTGTTATTTGTTCGGTTGAGCACATAATGGAAATCGGTATCCATAAATTGTGTATTATTTCCGCACCTCATATATTCTTTAAACTGGATATAATCCCAGCAGATGATAGTACAATTATCACCTATTACAACATTTTGCTTAAGTTCAAGTGTAGCACTTTCACGTACAAATAGTTTCATTCCACGTCTTAATACAACCCCCTGGGAGATGATTAATGTTCCTTCAATGTTTATAAAAGTTCTATCGAAAAAACTTCTTACTGGATCGGAATTTCCTATTTGAATCATCCCTGTTTTAATTGGTCCGTTAATTATTATTTTCCCTTTCCAGGGGTTCACTAACTTACTTTTGCCCCTGATTAGAATCGGGAATTTTATAGCTTGGTTAAAAGGTAAATAGAAAAAATTAATTAACAGGGTTTTAATGATATGAACTCGATTAAACTGAATGTGATTGAATAATTTATTTAACATAGCCTTCATCAAATGTTATTTTTGATTGTAGTAAGAGGGTGTTTTACGAAGAATTTTAAACAGTAAAAAGACTTTGAAATTTTAATGTAAAATGATGATTTGTTAAATAATTCGGCAAAATAAATTCTGATATTATATCCTTCCAAACCAAACGTAAATCTTTTGTATAGATTAGAAGAGTGACTGACAGAATTTGGCAGAATCCGATAAACTGCCGTTGCTTCAGATAGTTTATAAATGTCCCCTTTTGATGCAAGCCATAACCATAGAGAATAGTCTCCCATGACCCAGTTCTGCTTAATATGTATTTGGGAAAATTCTGTTATTTGATGTACGCGAAACATTACAGTTAAAGTGCTTATAAGATTTCCCTTGTTTAGTAGATCGTTTAAAGTAATTACATCTTGATTCGTATGCGTATAATACTTCTTTGTGCCTGTGGTCATATTTAATGATATACAATCAGTGGCGCATATGGAAAGATGTGGATTGTTTTCAAGGATATCTACTTGTTTCTGCAGTTTCAGAGGATCTGTCCAATAGTCATCGCCTTCGCAGAGTGCGATGTATTTACCTCGAGCTTTTGGAAATACGAATCGTAGAAACATGCCACGTACTCCTTTTTGATATTGGTTTTCATCATGAAAGATGGGATGAATTAGGTCAGGATACTTTTCGGCATATTCCATGATGATTTCTGTCGTGCCGTCAGTGGAGCAGTCATCGTTGATTATTATCTCAAAAGGGAAATCGGTTTTCTGCATTATAAAGCTGTCAAGGCATTCTCTTATATAAGGGGCTTGATTATAGGTTATTGAGCAGATAGATACTAAAGGCTTGTCCATTTGTTGATTATATTTACTGTTTACCAAAAAAGTAGCCGAAGGCGAGGGTGAAGAGGGGGAGGAGTTTGTCGAGGAGGCTGAGTATAAAGGAGTGGGTGATGATATTGCAGAAATCAGCCCAAAACATCAGTATGCAGAAGATCAGCAGTATGAAGGCAAGTATTATGAACGTTATGTTTTTCGAGGCATTCTTTTCAGTCCCGAAAAAGTTGCCAAGCCACCCGTACTGAATCTTATTCTCGCTGTGGATGTACTCGTTGATTTTGCGGATTGTTTCTTCGTTGCTGGCTCTGTTGGTAATAAAGGGAATGTACCCTTGCTGCTTTTCGCTGTCCGCCGATGATGTCCGGACGGTAGTGCCGTTTGCGCCGAACGGGTTTTCATTGTAGTCGGTTGTCATGAGATGAATAACGTGTAGCTGAATGCGATACAATTACTCGGATCACCGTCAAGCGATCGTGCGTTGAAAGAGAGATACAGTTTGTGGTGGTTGTCGTCGTTAGCACTTTTAAATTTGCCGATTTCAACGGGCGGGGCGAACAGCGAACTCAAATCGTTTTTGGCTAATTGTAATGTGAATTTCATGAATTTAATTACATCAGAACCCTCCTCTTTAATCGTTTCGGTCTTAAGTATGGGAGTATCGGGAATCGGTTCAATAAAAACAAACTGATATTTAAGTTCTTCGAATGCGATTTCAAAAGTTGTGCCGCGCGACACAACTATAGTCCCGTCGCGAACCACTTCGAGATTCTGACCCTCTTCCGTGGCTGTTATTTTGATATTCATATGTTGATATTATTTTTAATTTCCGACATCAATCGGATTGTATTGCTGTCGGGCTTTTTTGAAAACAGGCCAATGTTCTGACGGATAACATCAATCGGGAAATCCCACCATTTTAAATCAAGCAATTCAGCAATCACTTCATCGGAGAACCGATTTTTCAAATGTCGGTTGTTGCCGACAACAATTGAGTATGGCGGAACGTTGCGCGAAATTCGTGCTCCGGCACCGATGATGGCTCCGTCGCCGATAGTTACCCCCCCCATTATCAGTGCATTACATCCTATCCAGACATCGTTGCCGATGGATGTCTCGCCGTATTGTCTGTAGTATGGTTTGTTGTCCGGGAGCATACCATATTTTGCGGCAAACAGCATTGGATGCTGTGTGAAGCGGTTATAGTCGTGGTTGGCGGGGTTTACAGAAACGTTCCAGGACAGGGAAGCGAATTTTCCAATTTTAGTTGAGAATATGTTTGAGTTTACCGAAATATAGGAAAAGTCACCCAATTCCGAATAGCAGAACCGGGTATTTGCTCCTACTGAACAGTATTTCCCGAATTTGCTGTGGGAGATAATGGCAGATTCGGCTATTTCCGGCTTTTCTGACATCAGTTTACTCATATGCTGCGCCTGTTTCTGCTTCATGGAAATGCTCAAGATACAATGGAAGTCCGTCTACATCCCGGAGTATCAGGTTGTCGGCGGGGAATTCCTCGGTAAGTTCAGGCGTAATTTTGTCGGTCTGACCGGTGAGAAGCAGGAACTGAATTTCAGAAAAGTTTAATCCGGCGTTGGCGAAAGAAGATGTAAAGGCGACGTGGCGGATGTTTATCTCAGTTACCATTGGTTTCCCTTCGGCATCTTCTTTTAAATCCACCACAACAAGACCGTTCATTGTTTCACCTGTTGTTTCGATAACTCTTTCAACGGCAGAGCGTGCCACTTTGAAAACCCTTTCGTCATTCAGAAGCTTACCCTGGTTTGTGTTGCCGGTTATGCGCGAGACAGCAACTTTAGCCATCAGGTAGGTCTGACGTTCGGCGACACCGTATTTAATTAATTTTCCGTTGTCGTACAGAAGGAAACAGGCGAGATTTCGACCGGGCAGATAGTCAGAGAGCATGAAAGTGTCGACATTTTCGTTGATTTTTAGCCATGCCGACAACTGGTCGAAATTTTTAGGCATGAACGATCCCATTCCCGACGTTGTTCCTTCCGAATAGTCTCGAATCCACATGGGAAAATCAAGTTTTATATCTTCCGGGGTAATGTCTTTGGGAACTAATTGAAATCCGGGAGTCAGACCTGTTCCCCTGAGCAATGTATAAAGTGAAAATTTGCTTAGTACTGATTTCGCAAATTTAGGCGGAATTCGGTGGAACTTAACATTGAATGGATTCTCGCTCCAATAAAGCACTTCCGGCTCCGGTATGATCACGGCATATTGGATATTGTTCTCATCGATAATCCGCTGAATGGTTTCCCGATATTCAGGTGCGTTGAATCCAGGCACTTTATATACTTTCGAATACAGTCCCTCATAGATGCCGTAACGGTTGTAGCATACATCAGTGCCTATGAAATTGCAGCAGTCCTTGAAATAGGGGCTTTTGTTAAGAGAACGAACTACAGAGCGTGATGTGACACCGCAAGCTCCGGTAACCAAAATATTGAGCTTTTCCATTATTAATTTTATTTTCTTTTTAATTAAAGGTTGAGGTTTAAATCCTGATAAATATTCTGATTATAATGAGAAATCAGTGACAAGCATTTAAACTGAACTTCTTTATTTTCTGAGTGAAGAAGTTCATTAGTCCGGGTTCTATTACTCTGCTCCTGAACCAGTCAATTCCGGAACAGATAATGAAGATCATGATTACTGAAATTGACGCATAACCAAGAGTCCATAGAATTGAATCGCCCATATGACCGACACAATCAACCGTTTCCCGCCAGAGCCAGTTTCTCATAGTCTCAGAATTGGCATGAATCAAAAGTACACCGAAGGTGGTGGCTCCGATCGCGTTGATTAACCTGGAATATGGTATTTTAATGTTCTTGAACCACATGAACGATGAGATGCCTGCGGCCAGTGCGAGAATTTTATTGGAATCCGAGATGAAATAGTACGGAAGCCATCTGTCGGTAAATTCCAGCTTATATAAGGCAAACAGCGACAAAACGCTTGCGGAACTTATAACCAAAATAGTGATAGTCAGCGCTCCCCACTGTTTTGTGGTTATTTTGTCCCAAAGTCCATACAGCCTGATGTAAGAAGCTATGATGTAAAGGGTTATGAACCACGTGACATAATTGAAATTTACGTGCATATGTAAGGTAGGGAGCACAGTATACACAGTTGTCAACAATATCGCCAGCTGCCGATGCAGTTTTTTGTTAAGGGCTTTGATAAGAATGTTCAGGAACGGAATAAAAAGATAGAACACAATGAAGCAGCTTGTAAAACCGTATGAAATGCTCTTAATCGGAAAGAGTTTCAATGCGGCTCTTACCGGATGGAAACTTTCGTGACCTGTCCAGCAGAATATACAGTAGATGATTACTGCGTAGAAGGTTATCTGCAGATAGAGTTTCAGTAATTTTTCCCACGAGAAAGCGGACTTGCACATGAAATATCCGGTTATGAGCACGAAGCAGTTTATTCCCGTCTTGCCCCACGCTCCGAAGAGCAGCATTGCGGATGACGATGCGGTCATGGGAGCTTCTCTGATGGCTTCGTATAGTCCTGAGTTGACCACATAATGGTGGGCAATGATAAGCAGCATCACTATTATGCGGTAAAGCTCGAGGTTTGAGTTGCGTGGCTTTTTAGAATTTGTGGGGGGGGGTAATTTGTTGATGCATTGCATGTTATCTTTTGATTAGATCAATTATACGTTCCACGTCGGCATCTGTGAGAGCATGGTGCATGGGGAGGCAGATAACGGTGTCGGCCATGCGGGTAGCCACGGGGAGGTTCGACGGCGCGGCGGAGGGGAGTCCGCGGTAGGTAGAGAAGTGCGAGATAAGGGGGTAGAAGTAGCGGCGCCCGAGCACGTTGTTGTCGCGCATCCTGAAGTAGAGCTCGTCGCGTGTCATGCCGTAGCGCGAAGCGTCGATGAAAATGGGAAAGTAGGAGTAGTTGTAGGTCACGTCGGGGCGCTCGCTGAACATCGAGATGCCCTTAACGCCGGCAAGAGCTTCGCGGTAGCGGTCGGCCACACGGTGGCGCGCCCCGATGGCGGCGTCGACGTGGCGCAGGTTGAGCAGACCGTAGGCGGCGCGCACCTCGTCCATCTTCGAGTTGATGCCGGGTGCCACCACCTCTGTCTCGCCCGCGAACCCGAAGTTCTTGAGGTAGTCGATGCGCTGCTTGGTCTTGGCGTCGTGGCATACGAGCGCGCCGCCCTCAACGGTATTGTAGGTCTTGGTGGCGTGGAACGAGAGGGTGGAGATGTCGCCCGCGCGGAGAATAGACTCGCCGTTCACCTTCACGCCGAAGGCGTGAGCGGCATCGTAGATCACCTTCAGTCCGTATTTGTCGGCGATTGCTTGAATCGCTTCCGTGTCGCAGGGGTTGCCGTAGACGTGGACGGGCATTATGGCGGTGGTCTTGGGTGTTATCGCCGCCTCGATCTTCGAGGGGTCAAGGTTGCCGGTGACGGGGTCGACGTCGACGAACACCGGGCGGATACCGTTCCACCAGAGCGAGTGGGTGGTAGCCACGAAGCTGTAGGGCGTGGTTATCACCTCGCCGGTTATGCGGAGCGCCTGCAGGGCGGTGATGAGCGGGAGCGTGCCGTTGGTGAACACGCTGATGTATTCCACGCCGAGATAGTCACACAGGGCTTTCTCCAGCTCCTGGTGATAGTGGCCGTTGTTGGTTATCCATTTGCGGTCCCAGATGTCGCGCAGATATGGTATGAACTCGTCGAGCGGTGGAAGAAGGGGAGAGGTGACGGTAATTTGTGAATCCATATTTTATATATTTTAGTTTACAGAAGACTGACGCCGGAATGGGATTGTAGGTTATTTTCTGCGTATGATGTTTTTCAGTTCCTGAAGTTCTCCGGAGCGTGTGGCTATGGCGATGATTGTGTAGACGGCGATTCCGGCTGCCGTTCCGGCAATCAGCTGCACTAAGTTGCCGGAGATAATCCATGTCAGGGGGTAGACGGCGGCTCCCATGGCGAGAGAAGAGAGAAGTATGGGCAAAAGGTCGCGCATCTGCACGAAAAATCCTGTCTGAATCAGTTTGCCTGTGTAATGAGTATTGATAACAAGTGCGATGAGCGAAGAAGCTACCATTCCGATACACATGGCAGTGATGCCCAATGGGATGGTAATGCACATAATCACCACTCCGATTATCTTCTTTATCACCTCGAGGCGCAGAAAGATGTCGCTGCGTCCTTTAACCTGAAGCAGGTTGAGGTTGATGGCGTGGATGGGATACCACATCATTGCGAAACACAATATCTGAAGCAGAAATGCAGCAGGAAGCCATTGCTCTTTGAGCAGAATGAGAATCAGGGGACGCGCGAGTGCGGCCATTCCCATCATCAGAGGGAAAATTACGAACGCCGACAGCCGCAGGAATCGGCGGTAGGCGTCGCGCAGACGTGCGTCATCGTCTTGAATCGTGCAGAGCACCGGAAATGTCACACGCTGGAGTATGCCCGTGACGTTCGATGACGGGAATGCGGCGAATTGGTGAGCCCGGGTGTAGAAACCGAGTTCGGACGCTTTGAAAAATTTGCCGATTACTATGAGATAAAGGTTGTTGTAAGCAGAGTCGAGTATGCCGGATATGGCGAGTTTGGAGCCGAAACTGAACAGTCCGCGGAAAGATTGCCACGAGAACACCGCCGACGGACGCCAGTGAGACATTAACCACAATAGCAGTGCGTTTATGAGCAGATTAACAAGCTGCTGCACGGCTATCGCCCAGACTCCGAACCCGGCGTAGGCGCAGTATATGCCCGCCGCTCCCGAAATCAGGGCGGCGGTCATCGACGCCTTTGCCTGCGTCTTGAAATCAATCTTCACGGTCAGCAGCGCCCTCTGCACCACCGTGAAGGAGTTGATGAGTACGCTCAGTCCTATTACCCTCAACAGCGGCGTAAGAATCGGCTCGGAATAGAAACTCGCAATAAGGGGCGCAGCCAGAAAAAGCACGAGGTAGAGCAGAAAGCCCACTGCGATGTTAAAAAAGAATGCCGTAGAGTTATCTGTCTGCGAGCGATCCTGTTTGCGTATGAGCGCCTGTGAGAAACCGCTGTCGACGAGCGACTGCGACACGGCGATGAACACCGTGAGCATCCCGACCAGACCGTAGTCGGCAGGCGTTAGCAGCCGCGCCATGATGATCATGACCACGAACGTCACCCCCTGAACTGAAAACCTCTCCAGGCTACTCCAGAGAGTGCCCTTTATGGCTTGTCTTTTTAGTGATTCAGACATTTATTATAGGCGAATGCTGGCGCACTGTAATTTCTATGAAAATCAGTCACGCTTGAACAGGTCGCGGGTGTAGACGCGGGGGGCGACGTCGGCGAGGTCTGCGGAGGTGCGGTTGGCGAGGATGGCGCGGGAGAGGCGCTTGAACTCGG
>ERZ779889.1031-NODE-1031-length-30466-cov-4.230838_pt1 | contig 30466 bp, 29 predicted proteins | sample MGYA00511030_ERZ779889 | MGnify/ENA primary metagenome ERZ779889 (study PRJEB29588, sample SAMEA2160616) | human gut metagenome | biome: human gut; feature: human-associated habitat; material: faeces | place: Denmark | collected 2008/2010 ...
CACGGGTGGCCGAGTATCACCGGAATCGGTGGCCGACTATCGCCCGGAATAAGCAATTAACTTTAAAGTCTATGAAACAGAAACAAGAAATGGGGTCTATTGAAATTATCAACCCTGACGGCAGTAGCCGTAAAGTGTCTGCTGTGTTTATACCAGCAGATGTTGCAAGAAAAGAAAGAGAAGACCGAATAGACAGATTGCTGTCAGGACAACAGTTGGAATTTTCAGAATGTAACGTACTAATTGATGAATGAGTATTATCAGCTCAAACGACATCGGATTAATGATAATGAAAAGTTGGTATGATGGTAATGGCGGTGGCGCGTTTGAGGAACTGTCACGCGTAAATAATTTGGAAGCGGTGGTGCGGTGTATAAAGGAGAGTGACTTATAATCAATGCGTTGTGATAGCATGCTGCACATTTGGCCGGTTTGAAACGGGGCAAATGTGCAGTGTTTTTTGTAACTCGTTGATAATCAGGTGTGCAATTCGGCAAGGTGCACCGACGCTTCAGTTTTGTGGTGGATGTATGCCAGGGGTACGGGTTGGGTGAAGGATCTCGTGTAAAATGAATAAAGCATACTGTAGGCGGTGCATGGGCTTGCAGACTGCCGGGTGAGAAGAATCAGGCCTGACGGTGCTTGGCAAGTATGGCCATGAACTCGTCGCCGGTGATGGTCTCTTTGTCGAGCAGGTAGGCTGCGGCCTCGTCCATGGCGGGGCGGTTGGCGGTGATGATGGAGCGGGCTTTCTCGTGGGCCTGTCTGATGAGGGCCAGCACCTCCCGGTCTATGTCGGCTGCTGTGTCGGCCGAGCAGGCGAGGGTGGTGTCTCCGCCCAGGTAGGCGTTGCTGACGGTCTCGAGGGCCATCATGTCGTACTTGTCGCTCATGCCGTAGCGGGTGACCATGGCCCGGGCCAGACGTGTGGCCTGCTCTATGTCGTTGGATGCGCCGGTAGTGATCTGTCCGAAGAAAATCTCCTCGGCGGCGCGGCCTCCGGTCAGGGTAACTATGCGGTTGAAGAGGTCCTCGCGGGTCAGGAGCACCTGCTCCCCGCTGTCCACCTGCATGGTGTAGCCGAGGGCTCCGGAGGTGCGGGGTACTATGGTTATCTTGTGTACAGGTGCCGAGTTAGTCTGCATGGCGGCCGCCATGGCGTGGCCTATCTCGTGGTAGGATACGGTCCGGCGTTCTGTCTCGGACAGCACCTTGCCTTTCTTCTGGGCTCCGGCGATGACTGTCTCCACGCTTTCCTCCAGGTCGGCGGTGGTGACCTTGTCGCGGCCCATGCGGACGGCCCGCAGCGCACCCTCGTTGACGATGTTGGCCAGCTCGGCTCCGGACGATCCGGCGGTGGCCCTTGCCACTACATCCAGGTCCACATTGTCATGCCTGACGTGGGCCAGGTGTACGTTGAGGATGGCCTTGCGCCCTTCGAGGTCGGGCAGCTCCATCTGGATGCGGCGGTCGAAGCGTCCCGGACGCAGCAGGGCCTTGTCCAGACTTTCTGGCCGGTTGGTGGCGGCAAGTATGACCACTCCCTTACGGGCGTCGAAACCGTCCATCTCGGTCAGCAGCTGGTTGAGGGTCTGCTCCCTCTCGTCGTTGCCGCCTCCGATGGCGTTGTCGCGTTTCTTGCCTATGGCATCTATCTCGTCTATGAATATGATGCAGGGGGCTTTCTCATTGGCCTGCTTGAAGAGGTCGCGGACCTTCGCAGCGCCCATGCCGACGAACATCTGCACGAACTCCGAACCGGACATGCTGAAGAACGGCACCTTGGCCTCTCCTGCCACTGCCCTTGCTATGAGGGTCTTGCCTGTGCCCGGAGGGCCTACGAGCAGGGCTCCCTTTGGCAGGGACGCTCCTATGGAGGTGTATTTGCCGGGATTGTGCAGGAAATCGACTATCTCCGTCAGGGCCTCCTTGGCCTCGTCCTGTCCGGCCACATCGGCGAAGGTTGTCTTTACGTCCGAGTCGGCGTAGATCTTGGCCCCGCTGCCTCCGAAGGACATGAAGTTGCCCCCGCCGGCTCCCATCCGGGCCTGGATCGATTTGCCGGCCTGTCTCCATATAAGGTAGAATATCAGGAAGGGCAGTACCCACAGCAGGATGAAATTCATTATCGGGGAGTTCTGCCTGGGTATCTCGCGGGTGAAGGCTATGCGTCCGTCCTCGTTGGGACTCTTGGCGGCCAGCAGCCGGTCTACCAGGCCGGGGTCATCCACCGAGCCGGTAGAATAAGTGGTCTTGCCGTTGTTCCCCTCATTGGTCAGGAAATAGATGTAGCCGTCCTTGATCATCACCTTCTCCACCATGCCGCTGTCTACCTTGTTGATGAATGTGCCGTAGTCGGTGGGAATTATGCGCTGGCCGCTCATCTTGGGGAAGACCAGCCAGTTGAGCAGGAGTACCACTCCGATGACCACCAGCATTCCTACGAAAGAGCTGGTGCGTGGTCCCTGGTCTTGCGGTTTGTTGCCGCCGTTGCTGCGGTTTGCTTGCTGTACTGCCATTGTCAGATTGTTTAATTGCTTTATTAAATACTCTGACAATTATTGTGCCGCTACAGCTTTATGCCATTCTGACAGACTATGATGGATGGAAGTGCAGGCGGGCGGGGGTGCGGAGGCCGGTGAGGCGGCCGTCGCGGACGGTGCGGGTGCCGTTGACGAAGGTGTCGGTGATGGCCCAGTCGAATACAGTCCCTTCGAGGGGAGACCAGCCGCAGCGGTAGGCGATGTTGTCCTTGGAGACAGTCCACGGACGGTGGCGTACAATGACCAGGTCGGCGAAGTACCCTTCTCTGATATATCCCCGGTGGTCAATTCTGAACAGATCGGCGGGGGAGTGGGACATCATCTGTACCACCTGTTCTATGGGGAAACAGCCGCGTTCGGCCAGCTGGAGCATCATCACCAGCGAGTGCTGCACGGTCGGCAGACCCGACGGAGCATGGAGGTAATCCTGCTTCTTCTCCTCGAACAGATGCGGTGCATGGTCGGTAGCCACAGCCTGGACAAGGCCTTCACGCACAGCAGCGGTTATAGCCTCCCGGTCGGCTTGGGTCTTGATGGCCGGATTGCATTTGACAAGACTTCCGTAACGGTTGTAATCCCTGTCATCGAACCACATATAGTGTACGCAGACCTCCGCGCTGATGCCCGGATGCTTCACATGTGCCTCCGACAGCATGTCAATTTCCTCGGCTGTGCTTACATGCAGCACGTGCAGGCGTGTGCCGTGTCTCCTTGCCAGTTCCACAGCCTTTGCCGATGATTTCAGGCAGGCCTCGCGGCTGCGGATCAGCGGATGGGCGCTGAACGGAATGCCCGTGGCGTAGCGTGCTTTAGCTTCTTCCAGATTGTGCCGGATGACGGCCTCGTCCTCGCAGTGGGTAGCTATAAGCCATCCGTCGAGGGAGAATACCGCATCGAGCGCCTCCTGGGAGTCCACCAGCATATTGCCGGTAGAGGAGCCCATGAAGACCTTTATGCCGCAGACATTACTGCGGTCGGCGCGCCGGAGCTCTTCGATATTGTCGTTTGTGGCCCCGATATAAAAGGAGTAGTTGGCCCATGACTCCCGGGCGGCTGCGTCGTATTTGCTTTCAAGTAGTCCGACGGTGGTTGCCGGAGGGTTGTTGTTGGGCATGTCCATGAAGGATGTTACTCCGCCGAGGACGGCAGCCGCGCTCTCAGAGGCTATGCAGCCCTTCCGGGTGGCGCCTGGCTCTCGGAAATGCACCTGGTCGTCTATGACGCCCGGCAGCAGCATCGCCTCACTGCCCCCAATGATTACCTCTCCCGCAAAGTTTTCTGCCTCATGGACCTGATGTCCGTAATCAGGATCCGATGCCTGCATGACAGAGGCTATTGTCTTACCCTCAATCAGGACGCTGCCCTCTGTCATACGTCCTTCATTTACTATGCGTATGTCCTTTATCAGTGTGCCCATCAGTGTTGCTTTGGGGTTATTTTCCTGAATCTTAGAGCGATTACTCCTCTGAACGCCTCTCCGAATATGGAACTGCTCATCTTGGATTTGCCCTCCTTGCGGTCGGTGAAGATGATGGGTACCTCCTTTATCCTGAATCCCAGCCTGTAGGCATTGTATTTCATTTCTATCTGGAATCCGTAGCCTTTCATGCGTATCCGGTCCAAATCAATGGTCTCCAATACCTTTCTGCTGTAGCACACAAAGCCGGCGGTGGAGTCGTACACTTTCATTCCGAGTACGGTGCGTACGTAGAAAGACGCTCCGTAGGATATCATGATGCGGCTGAGCGGCCAGTCCCTCACGGCTATGCCCTCCACGTAACGGGAACCTATGGATATATCTGCTCCGTCTGAGGCGCATGCGTTGTAGAGTCGGATCAGGTCTTCGGGATTGTGCGAGAAGTCGGCGTCCATCTCGAAGATATAGTCATAGCCGTGTTCCAGGCACCATTTGAAGCCTGCGATGTAGGCTGTGCCGAGTCCGAGCTTGCCGGAGCGCTCGATGATGAAAAGTGTGTCGGAAAATTCTTTCTGTAATCCCTTGACTATTGCGCCGGTGCCGTCAGGAGAGCCGTCGTCCACAATCAGTATGTGAAAGTCCCCGTCGAGAGAGCGCACCTTGCGTATGATCTTCTCTATATTCTCCTTCTCATTGTATGTCGGGATGATTACAATCTTGCTGTGCTCCATGTCTATTTGCATACATTTTTACAAATGTACGAAAATATTGGTATATTCGGCCAATTTTAGACAGACTGAGTACATATGAGAAAAATAAAGATATCCCTTTTGCTGAAGATAGTCATAGCTATTCTGGCCGGTATAGGGTGCTCATGGTTTTTCCCTCCGGCTCTGGCCAGGGTATTTGTGACCGTCAATTCACTGTTCGGCAATTTCCTGAACTTCATAATACCTCTTCTGATTCTGGGACTTGTGGCGCCAGGAATAGCAGAGCTCGGACGCGGCGCGGGACGTATGCTGGGGGCGACGACACTTATCGCATACGTGTCGACAGTCCTGTCGGGATATTTCGCCTATGGGGTGTGCGGAGCGGTGTATCCTCATATACTGGATGCGGATGCCTTTGCGGTAAGCCAGTCCGTTGTGTCCGGCAACGGACTGGATCCTTATTTTGTAATTGATATGCCGCCCCTGTTCGGAGTCATGTCCGCCCTGGTTCTTTCCTTTGTGCTGGGACTGGCCCTTTCTGCTATAAAGGGCAATATCATGCGCGGGATGCTTAGCGAGTTCCGGGAGGTCATCATGATGGTCATCCGCAAGGTCATCATCCCACTGCTGCCTTTGTATATTTTCGGCATTTTCCTGAAAATGGGCGTGGAGGGAACGGTGATGACGATACTCGCTCTTTTCCTGAAGGTCATCATCGTGATATTCGTACTGCATGTGGCCCTGCTGCTGATACAGTTCTGCATAGCCGGGGCCGTCGCGGGGAAGAATCCGCTGAGGAGCCTGCGCAATATGCTGCCGGCGTATATGACGGCGCTCGGAACCCAGTCATCCGCTGCGACCATACCTGTGACCCTGGCCCAGGCAAAGAAAAACGGGGTGAGGGCCGAGGTAGCTGACTTCGTGATACCTCTTTGCGGCACTATTCATCTTTCGGGCAGTACGCTCAAGATTGTGGCCTGTGCCCTGGCGCTTTCGATTATGACAGGAATGCCTTCTGACATAGGGGTGTACACTGAGTTTATATTTATGCTCGGAATAGCTATGGTAGCGGCTCCCGGTGTCCCAGGCGGGGCGATAATGGCATCTATAGGCATTATCGGCTCTATTTTAGGTTTCGACGAGGATATGCAGGGGTTGATGATTGCGCTTTATATTGCGATGGACAGTTTCGGAACGGCCTGCAATGTGACCGGGGACGGTGCCATCGCCATGATAGTGGACAGGATATTTAAAAGGTCTGCAGTATGAGACAGATATTGAATGTGTCTGTGTGCCAGGTTGATGTTCTCTGGGAGAATCCTGAGGGAAACAGAGTCCGTCTCGCGGGGCTGATTAAAGGATATGTGAGGTGTGCCGGAGCGGCTATGAGGCCGGACCTGATAGTGTTGCCGGAGTTCTTTACGACGGGATTCACTTCCAGTACTGAGTATGCGGAACCGGAGGCGGGGCCGACTCTGCAGTGGATGCGCTGTCTTGCATGTGATACTGGTGCGGCGCTGGCTGGTTCTGTCCAGGTGGCTGACAAGGGGCTCGTCCATAACCGGATGTACTTCGTGTGTCCTGACGGCAGGGTGGAGGTGTATGACAAAAGGCATCTTTTCCGTATGAGCGGGGAGAATGACGTGTTCGCCCCTGGCTCTGGTAGGAAGACCGTGGAGTATCTGGGATGGCGCATTGGACTCAATGTCTGCTATGACCTGCGTTTCCCTGTCTGGAGCAGGAATATAGGAGAATATGCGTATGACGTGATGCTGAATGTGGCGTCGTGGCCATCTTCAAGGATAGAGGCGGCGTCCATACTGGCTCATGCCAGGGCCGTGGAGAACCAGTCATGGTTCGTTTTCTGCAACCGGACCGGAGAAAGTCCGGAGAACAGTTACTGCGGAGGTTCTCTGATAGTGGACTACAGGGGGCGTTCCGTCGGAGAGATTGTACGGAGTGGGGAGATGAGCGCTCAGGAAGGCTTTCTGGCGGCATCTCTGGAGATGGATGCTCTGCTTAGTTTCCGGAAAAAGTTTCCCGCATGGATGGATGCGGACAAGTTTGAGATAACAGATTGTGTCAGATAAATAAATTTTTTATAACTTTGTGCCTGCTGTAAGTTTATTATGGACGAGAGTTACAAAATATTGTTCGATGCGCACAAGAGGAAGATAGAGTTCTTCATTTCCCGCTATGAGAATCTTCTGGAGAAGAACAGGCAGATGCAGGATGAGCTTGGGCGCAGGGACTCGGAGATAGAGGCTTACAGGGAAAGATTGGAAAATAGTAACAATAAAATTAAAGAATTAGAACAGAAAATAGATAAGTTGCAGTTGGCAGGAGCCTTTGAGGCTTCTGCTGTAGATGTTAAAGAAGCTAAACAGAACATAAGCAGGCTGGTGCGGGAGATTGACAAATGTATTTCATTGCTGAGTAACTGATTATGGAGGAGGAAAAGGACAAGTTGGTATCGGGTAATGTTGTAATCAATGTTACAATACTTGACCGTAAGTTCAAGTACACGGTTCCGCAGGAGGATGAGAGTCTGATCAGAAATACGATAAAGGGTCTGTCGGAAAAGCTTTCGGATTTCAAGCTTCGTAAGAATTTTCATGACAATCAGGAACTTCTGACAGTGGCGCTGGTGCAGACAGCGGTGGAGAAGGCGAGGTTGGAGGCAGTGTTGGGAGATATGCGGGACAGTATTCAGCTTTTGGACAGTCAATTGGAAGAGTATATAGAAAATAATGTGGAACAATAGCTTAAGCCGTTAGATCGCTCTTTGCGAAAATCAACATTTTTAACAATACAGAGCCAACTCGATGGATGAAGACAGGCCTGGGTTACCCGCAAGGGGATTCGGTTTTACCGGACGTTGGAAGTCTGAGTCCGCAATCGGAGCTCAAATCCTATTTTTTTAGGTTTTTCTGATAAACAGTGTTCTAACGGCTTTTTCTTTACAACTGCATTCTTGTCGTAATTTTTTGTATAGTTGGAACAATAACTCAATATATAAAAATTATAGATATGCAGATTTCATTAGTGATTATTTTATTGATAGCTGTAGCCGCAATAGCCGTGGCAGTTACCCTTTTTGTCATGAAGACTGCCAGGAAAAAGCAGGCTGACAAGATAATAAGGGAAGCCGAGCAGGAAGGCGAGAATATCAAAAAGGAGAAGATCTTTCAGGCCAAGGAGAAATTCCTTCAGCTTAAAGGCGAGCACGAGCGTTACATCAACGAGAAGAACTCCCAGATTCAACAGTCGGAGAATAAGTTGAAACAGAAGGAGATGCAGCTTAACCAACAGTATTCTGACCTTCAGCGCAAGCAGCGTGAGGCCGATGTCGTAAGGGAGAATCTGAAGGCTCAGGTGGAGGTAGTGAACCGAAAGGCCGAGGAATACGACAAGCTCCATAAGGACGCTGTCGAGAAGCTTGAGAGTCTGGCCGGAATGTCCGCCGCCGAGGCGAAGGATGTCCTGATGGAGACTATGAAGGAGGAGGCCAAGACCCAGGCGATGTCCTATATCAACGACGTGATGGACGAGGCCAGGATGACTGCCGGAAAGGAGGCCAAGAGGATAGTCATCAATACTATACAGCGTATTGCGCCCGAGACGGCCATTGAGAATGCCGTCACTGTGTTCAATATCGAGAATGACGAGATGAAAGGCCGTATCATAGGCCGTGAGGGCCGTAATATACGTGCTCTGGAGGCGGCGACCGGAGTGGAGATAGTCGTGGACGATACCCCGGAGGCTATTCTGCTCTCTGCCTTTGATCCTGTCCGCAGGGAGGTTGCCCGTCTGGCTCTGCATCAGTTGGTGACAGACGGACGTATCCATCCTGCCCGTATTGAGGAAGTGGTGGAGAAAGTCAGAAAGCAGCTGGATGACGAGATTATGGAGACAGGAAAGAGAACCTGTATCGATCTTGGCATCCACGGTCTGCATGCCGAGCTGGTCAAGCTGGTGGGGAGGATGAAATATCGCTCCTCATACGGTCAGAACCTGCTGCAGCACTCCCGTGAGGTGGCCAATATATGTGCGACCATGGCTGCGGAGCTGGGGCTCAATCCAAAGACGGCCAAACGTGCCGGTCTGCTGCACGATATCGGAAAAGTCTCGGAGGAGGATTCTGAGCTGCCTCATGCTATCCTGGGAATGAAGCTGGCTGAGAAGTACAAGGAGAAACCGGAGGTATGCAATGCCATAGGAGCGCACCACGAGGAGGTGGAGATGATGTCCCTGATATCTCCTATCGTTCTGGTAGGTGACGCTATTTCGGGAGCAAGGCCTGGTGCCCGCCGTGAGGTTATCGAGTCGTATATCAAGCGTCTCAAGGATATGGAGGCGATAGCGATGTCGTATCCGGGTGTGACTAAGACATACGCTATCCAGGCCGGACGTGAGCTGAGGGTTATTGTGGGAGCTGAACAGGTCAGCGATGCAGAGGCGGAGATGCTTTCGAATGAGATTGCCCGTAAGATTCAGAACGAGATGGTCTATCCAGGTCAGGTCAAGATAACTGTCATCAGGGAGACCCGTTCAGTAGCTTTTGCAAAATAGTCAGTGTCAGCAATGGACGACAAGTATGTCGTTCCATTCGGTGGTATAACAGGGAGACAGGTGCTCCCTGTTCATTTTTATACCGTCCAGGGACTGTGAGGCCACACCTATGGTGTTACGTCCGTCCCGACGGTTTATGCTGTCAATCACGTTCATCAGTCTGGCATGTCTTTCCCTGTCAATGTCGTCGAAGAAAGCCATCTGTACTTTGTCGGCAGGAATGATGTCGCCGAGGACTACTCCGGCTCTCTTATAACCGTATCCTTTGCGGAACATTTCCTGAAGTGTCTTCATGACGGCGGCGTTGATCTCTATTGTACTGTCCGTGGCCGTAGGAAATTGAGTCAGGCGGCTTTCGAACTGAAAGCGTCCGTTGTCCTTGTGAAACCGGTTGGTAGTGATGAATGTCGTTACATTGCCGCAGCATGAACCTTGTTTCCGAAGCTTTTCTACGGCCATGGCACAGAACATGGAGACCTGTGCTGAGAGGTCTTCCGGATCCGTTATGTCCTTGGCGAAAGTCCTGGAGATCATGATCTGCTTTTTAGCCTGCTCCGTGTCCTCGAATTCGATGCACGGTATGCCGTGAAGTTCCTTCCAGGTCCGCACTCCGCCGATGCCCATCTCTCCATTAACCCATCCTTCGTCTCTGGTATAAAAGTCCCAGGCCGTGTTCATTCCGAAATATCCCCTGAACCGTTTGGAGTAGCGCCGGCCGATGCCCCAGATATCCTCAATCGGGAATGTCCTCAGTACCTTTTCCACATCCTGTTTCCGGTGCATCCAGCATCCGCCCCTTGTCGCGGGATACTGCTTGCACAGTTTGGACGCGATCTTCGCGAGTGTCTTGGTAGGTGAGACTCCTACGCTGACCGGGATGCCGGTGCAGCGTAGGCATTCGCGGGACACATTCTTTGCCCATCGGTCAAAGTCTGTGTCAGGGCTCATGCCGCGCAGGTCTATGAAAGACTCGTCGATGGAATATACTTCAATGGCCGGAGAGAACATGGACAGGGTCATCTGCACCCGTCTGGACATATCCCCGTAGAGAGAGAAATTGGAAGAGAAGACTGTGACGGCACCTGACTCAACCAAGTGCCTGAACTCGAACATCGGCTGTCCCATTTTTATTCCCAGTTTCTTAGCCTCGTTTGAGCGGGCTATGGCGCAGCCGTCGTTGTTGGAAAGTACTACTACAGGCCGGCCTTCCAGGTCCGGTCTGAAGACCCGCTCGCAGCTTACGAAGAAGTTATTGCAGTCGGCTAAGGCGTACATGACAGATACCTCAGACTTTCTTTATGACATAGCGGACTATGCCCCAGATGGTAAGGTCATCCCCTTCGCGGACCGTTATGGCCTTGTATCTTGGATTGGAAGGCAACAGGGTGATGCAGCCATCGCTGATTTTAAGCCTTTTGACAGTGAACTCCCCGTTGATGAAGCACACGGCAATGGCTCCGTCGCGAGGCTCCTCTGACTTGTCCACGACCAGGATGTCCCCGTCGCGTATGCCGTCTCCTTCCATGCTGTCCCCGCTGACCCTGGCAAAGAATGTCGATGCCGGATTCTTGACGACCAGCCTGTTGATGTCCAGAGCTGTTCCCGGAATGTCCTCGGCAGGAGAGGGAAAGCCCGCATGGATGGACTCGAAGAGCCTGGGAGGCTGCTGCTTTTCGTCGGACTCCGAACTGCCGGAGCGGGATATGGTATCCTCTTTATCCATTTGGAAATCTTCCTACTGCAACTTGGCCAGGAACTTGTCCACCTTGATGATGAACCGCTCGTGGGTACCATTGGCTATTTCTCCCTTGGAGTCGCTGGCAGTCACATCGAAGACCAGGCGACGGCCGTCAATCTCCTTGAGAGTGGCTTTGGCAGTGATGGTCTCACCTATCGGGGAAGCCTTGATGTGTGCGATGTCAATCTTTGTACCTACGGTCGAGAGCCCCTCTTCGAGCAGGTCATTGACCGCATAGCAGGCGGCCATTTCCATATATGCCACTACTGCCGGGGTAGCGAATACGTCCAGTGCACCGGATCCCATAAGCGAGGCGCAGTTCTCCTTGCAGACCTTGGTGGTCGATGTGCCGGATATACCGACCTTGATATCATTTGTTGCCATTTAGTTTGTTATTTGTTAATCTGATAAAAATCCAGCAGTCGAAAAGACCAGGCCCTCCCACCGCTCCGCGACGGGCCCCTCCCTCTAGAGCCGAGGGCGGCTAGTCTTTTCTCGTTGCTGGATTTTATCAACGAACGTTAATGTGCCGCAAATTTATAAAAAAACACAGAATTTCCGCACCAACATCCGTGTCCGGCATCCACCCTGACACCGTGTCAACTCCACTGACTTCTGCACCCAATACCACAAGGGTGTGGAAATTTATAAAAACGTAAAATTATAGAAACAGGTAAATCTTGCGCTGAATCTTTAGGTTCTGTTTTCGGTTATTGGCAATAGGTAATTTTGTGGCAAAATCAGATACTATGGGAATATTGGAAAATAAGTCGGTTAAAGACAAAATCGTGCGCCTGAGAGGGCAGGATGTCATCCTGGACTTTGCGGTGGCGGAGATTTACGGAGTAGAGACAAAGGAGATCAATCAGGCGGTCAGAAACAATCCGAAGAAATTTCCGTATGGGTATATACTGCAGCTCGATGTCGATGAAAAGCAGGAGGTGGTCAAAAATTTTGACCGCCTTGATAAACTCAAGTATTCATCTGTGCTGCCAAAAGCGTTTACGGAAAAGGGCCTGTATATGCTGGCGACTATTCTGAAGGGGGATAAGGCGATAGAGGCGACTATCTCGATTATCGAGGCGTTCGCCAAGCTGCGGGAGCTGTCGCGGACAATAGGTGAGCTGTCGGCCTGTCCGGACAAGTACGGGCAGAAGTCCCTTATGCAGAGAAGCGGGGACATCATGGCTGACCTCTTCGGTGAGGATCTGCAGACGAACGGGACGGAGACAGAGATTGAGCTGAATTTTGCTGTGATGAAGCTGAGGCATAAAGTGAAGAGGGGCGGAAAATAAAAGGAGATGTGCCAAAATTTGCATTTCGACACATCTCCCTTACAGTTTGTTTTAGCGGATTAGCGTACTTTTACGACGGCCTCCATGCCGACCTTGATGGCCTGCTCATTCATCGGGATGAGGTTGTGGTGACGGGGAGGGAGGGACTTCTTGAGTCCGGCTGTCACGTTCTCCATCTTCACGATGGGCTTCACTTTCAGGAAGGCTCCGAGCACGATCATGTTATAAGCCTTGGCGTTACCCAGCTTGGCAGCCTCGTCTGCGGCATCGATCTTATAGATCTGGATGTCGGTACGGGTGGGATGGTGGGTGATGCCGTTGGGGTCGTAAACGAGCAGACCGCCGGGCTTTACCCTTGACTCGAACTTGTCGAGAGACTGCTGATTGAGGATGATGGCGGTATCGAACTTGCTCAGGATAGGAGAGCTGATCTTCTTGTCACTGAGGATAACGCTTACGTTACATGTACCACCGCGCATTTCAGGTCCGTATGAAGGCATCCAAGCCACTTCCTGGTCCTGCATGATACCGGAGTAGGCCAGAATCTTGCCCATTGAGAGGACTCCCTGTCCTCCGAATCCTGCTATGATGATTTCTTCTTTCATTTCTGTATTATAATTTTAATTTGATTGAAAAATCTCAAAAGTATTTTCAATTTGTTTCATAAAAGGGGAATTTCAAGGAATGCGCAATCCCGAACACCGGAGTTTACTTCCGTAAATGAGGATGTGAGGGATAAGCATGACGCAGAAATTACCCTTTTATGGAACAAATCAGCGGTCCTTCATGTCGCCGAGGGGATAGAACGGGAACATATTCTCCTCCATCCACTTGTTGGCCTCTACGGGAGTGACCTTCCAGCCGGAGTTGCAGGTGCTGACAACCTCTACGAAAGAGGTGCCCTTATGCATCATGGAGTTCTCGAATGCCTTGCGGATGGCCTTCTTGGTCTTGCGCACTGCGGCGGGGTTCTGCACGGACTGACGGGTCACGTAGCAGGTGCCCTCCAGCTGGGCGATGAGCTCGGTAATCTTGAGGGGATAACCGTTGAGCTCGGCCTTACGTCCGTAGGGAGTGGTGGCCGTCACCTGTCCCAGCAGGGTGGTAGGGGCCATCTGACCTCCGGTCATACCGTAGATAGCGTTGTTGATGAAGATGATGACGATGTTCTCTCCGCGGTTGCAGGCGTGCATTACCTCAGCGGTACCAATGGAAGCGAGGTCGCCGTCACCCTGGTATGTGAAGACATATTTGTCGGGCATGAGCCTCTTGGTGGCTGTCGCGAGGGCTGGAGCACGTCCGTGAGCGGCCTGCTGCCAGTCGATGTCCAGGTAGTTGTATGCGAATACGGAGCATCCTACAGGGGATATACCGATGGTCTTGTCCTGGATGCCCATCTCCTCGATAACCTCAGCGATGATCTTGTGGACTACGCCGTGTGAGCAGCCGGGGCAGTAATGGAGAATATTGTCTTTAAGTACGGGGGTTTTGCCGTAAACCTTGTTCTCAGGTTTGATTATTTCGTTAATGTCCATCATAATAGCCTTGTGTTACATAGTTTTTTTGAAGACTTCCAGGATCTCCTCGGGGTCAGGAATCATACCGCCCTGACGGCCGTAGAAGTTTACAGGGATTCGTCCGTTGACCACCAGTCTGATGTCCTCTACCATCTGACCTGCGTTCAGTTCGAGCGACAGGATGCTCTTTAGCTGGGGTACGAGTGAGTCAATCTCCTTCTTGGGGAAAGGATAGAGGGTGATGGGGCGCAGCAGACCGAGGCGTATGCCTTCCTCACGTGCCAGCTCCACTACCTTCTCACCGATACGTGACATGCAGCCGAAAGCTACGATGAGATACTCGGCGTCCTCGGCCATGTAGGTGGAGAAGCGGACCTCGTTGGCCTCGATCTCGGCGTACTTCTTCTGCAGCTTGATGTTGAAATTCTCCTGAACCTGAGGGTCGAGGGAGAGGGATGTGATGGTGTTGCCGTGACGTCCCTTGCTGCCTATGGTAGCCCATGAGTCGCACAGGGCGCGGATCTCCTCTTCTGTCCTGCGGGGTTTGGCGGGGCGGAGCTCCACTTTCTCCATCATCTGTCCGATGACACCGTCTCCGAGGATGATGGCAGGATTGCGGTATTTGAAAGCGAGGTCAAATGCCTCACCCACGAAGTCGTACATGTCCTGAGCCGATGCAGGGGCAAGGACGATGGGATGATAGTCACCGTGTCCGCCGCCTTTCACAGTCTGGAAGTAGTCTCCCTGGCTGGGCTGGATGGTTCCGAGTCCCGGACCGCCGCGCATTACGTTAACTACTACGCAGGGCAGCTCGGCTCCGGCGATGTAGCTGAGTCCCTCGCACATGAGGCTGATTCCGGGACTGGAGGATGAGGTCATGACCTTCTTTCCGCAGCATGCGCCGCCGTATACCATATTGATGGATGCTGTTTCACTCTCTGCCTGAAGGACAACCATACCTGTGGTCTCCCAGGGCTGTACTTTCATCAGGGTTTCCATCACTTCCGACTGAGGGGTGATGGGGTATCCGAAGTATCCGTCGCATCCGCAGTCAATGGCTCCGTATGCGATGGCCTCGTTACCTTTCATAAGAATCTTTTCTGCCATATTCTCAAAATTTAGATTTTAACACGATAAACAGTGATAACTGAATCAGGGCATACAGTGGCGCAGTTAGCGCAGCCGATGCATTTCTCCGGATTGACCAGAGAAAGGAAGTTGTAACCCTTGCCGTTGACCTCATGGGACAAGGCAATGGCTCCGGTGGGGCAGTTCACGACGCATACGCCGCAACCCTTGCACCTTTCTTTGTCTACTACAATAGCTCCTTGTGTTGCCATAAAATTAGTGTGTTATTGGTTATTGAAATTTAAAAGTCCGAATGATGATACTACCCGTTCGCTGATATAGTCCCAGCGCAGAATTATTCCTATGATAAGAATAATCCCCATCCAGATGAAACCCTTTGTCGTGGGAGTCTGGGCTGCATACCAGTTTTTTAGTCTTGCGAAAGGGCTCATTATTTGGAGATATCTGATTTCTCAATTCTTATGCGCGCGTCAACTGCCGTGATGGATTTGGAGTTGCCGAGCAGGGGGTTGATGTCCATCTCGAAAATCTCCGGAGCTGCCGCGCATAGTGCGGATACTCTGCGGATAACCTCGTTGAACAGGGTCAGGTTGACGCCTTCCTTACCGCGGATGCCTTCAAGCAGCTTGATGGCCCGCAGTCCATGGATCATCTCGTCCGCCTCCACCTTGGATACGGGGGAGAGGGCTGAGTTGATATCGTGCAGGGCCTCTACGTAGATGCCGCCGAGACCGCACATGATCAGATGTCCGAACTTGTCCTCTCTCTTTGCTCCAACAAAAACTTCGGTGCCGCTGAGCATCGGCTGCAGCAGGACTCCGGTGGCGTCCTTGATTCGCATCATTCTGAAGAATTCGGATGAGAGAGTGGTATCGTCCGTGATATTGAGGGAGACTCCGCCCACGTCCGACTTGTGGATGGGGCCGACGACTTTCATCACCACAGGATATTTGATTTCCTTAGCGGCGTCCAAGGCGGCGTCTATCTCGCTCACCACATATTCCTTTGAACGGTTGATGCCGGCGGCGTCCAGCAGAAGCTGAACCTGGTCGGGGGCCAGATAGCCGTTGGGATTGGCATCGATGACTTCCCGGATCATCTTCTTGTCCACGGGCGGCAGCGTGCAGTCGTCTATAGGCTTAGGCCTGTTCATTATCTTGACGATGGCGGAGCCGAGAGCCACCTCGTCGGGAAAACTGATGCCTCCTCTGTCGTGGAATGCCTCGATCTCGTTCTTGGCGTTAACAACAGAGGGAAGTACCGGGTATATGGGCTTCTTGGATGTCTTGATCTTATCGCTGATGAGATCGTACACGTCATAGACAGTACTCAGTCCCGGATTGCCGAAGATAATAGTTATCGCGTCCACGTCGAAGTCATTCTCGCAGGCGTCAAGGATATAGCCCAGCTGCTGGGCCGTTCCTGTCGCCAGGAAGTCGATGGGGTTGGCAGTGGACGAGCCGAGATACAGTTTTGAAAGCAGTTCCTGAGCTTTGGGACCGGAGAGCTTGGGTATCTCGATACCGTTGGAAGACAGGACGTCGGTCTGCATGACAGCAGGACCGCCGGCGTGGGTGACAATCGCAACCTTGCGTCCGCTCGGCTCAGGATACATCATGGCTGCAGCAACGGTCACCAGCTCGGTGCGGCTGTAGCACCTTACTATGCCGGTCTTGCGGAACAGGGCGTTGACGGCCTTGTCCGGTGACGCGAGCGCTCCCGTGTGCGAGGAAGCGGCGCGGCTTCCGGCCTCACTGTAGCCAGCCTTTATGGCAGCTATCTTGGCACCTTTTGCTATGAGAGATTTGGCGTGCTTGGCAAGCTTTGCGGGGTTGTTCATGCTCTCGATGTACAGCATGATTACAGGAGAGCTCTTGCCGTGTACGTATGTCTCGTCCATGTATTCAAGGGCGTCTTCCACGCCTATCTGGGCGCAGTTGCCGACGGAGAATACCTGATTGAAATGCAGGCCGAGCTGCATGGCTGCCTCAAGGATGAATACGATGGTGGCTCCGGAACCTGAGATGAGGGTGGCTCCGAGAGGGTTGATTTTGGGGATGGGCTGGATGAACGCGCCTATGTAGTGACTTGTCATCACGCCTACGCAGTTGGGGCCGATGAGGGCCGTGTTGGTGGAATTGCAGACCTCGGTGATCTTCCTTTCCCACTCAGCGCCTTCCTTGCTGTCCTCCTTAAATCCTGCTGAGAGGATGATGATGGCCTTGCAGGTCTTCTTGTTGCAGAGTGTCTCGACGGTTGCGAGGCAGGTCTTGGCCGGTATGGCCAGTATCGCGCAGTCTACAGAGGGCAGTTGCTCTATATCCCTGTAGGATTTGACTCCCTGAGCCGAGTCGCATTTGGGATTGACGACATACAGCTCTCCTGAGTAGTGTGTGTCCAGCAGGTTCTTAAGTGTGGCTCCGCCAGGCTTGTGGATGTCGTCTGAACCACCGACTACCACTATGCTTTTCGGGGCGATTAACTCTTTTGTTATCATTGTGAGTGAAATTCTTCTATAATTCTGCAAATATACTAATTTTATACCAAAATAGACCAGGGACTTTCAATATTTAATGACAGACTGGAATAATATTATGATTTTTAAGGATTCAGTGGCATGCGGGATGCATATTGAGAAAAAATTTAGAGATTTCTGACAGTTCTTATTATTTTTGTAAGTTCTACTGAATATTAAGTATGGGAACGTTGCTTTTGAGAAATGTCGTCAGGGACGGAGATCCTTGCGACATATATATAAAGGAGGGTGTTGTCAGCAGTATCGGTCGCGGTTTGGCCGTGGATGCTGATACTGTTCTGGACGGAGGCGGGAAGACCGTGATGCCTGCCTTTGTCAATATGCACACCCATTCCGGGATGACTCTTTTCCGGGGAATCTGCGAGGATATGCCGCTTTCCAGATGGCTGGATGCTGTATGGAAGGCGGAGACTGTTCTGGATGACGAGTTTATCTATTGGGCGACCCGCCTGGCCTGTCTGGAGATGATAAAGACAGGTACTGCGGCTTTCAATGATATGTACTGGAGAGTGGACAAGGCCGCAAGGGCGGTGGAGGACAGCGGCATGAGGGCGCATCTTACTTACTGTTTCCTAGACGGCGGCGACAAGGATAAGCAGAGGCTTCAGAGGGAGGAGTGCGAGGCTATGTACGAGGTTTCCAGGTCCTGGTCTCCAAGGGTACGGTTCGGTGTGTCGGTTCATGCGCATTATACTGTGTGCGATGACAATATGCTGTGGGCGGCTGACTTTGCAAGAAGCCGCTCACTGCTGCTGCATACGCATATCTCGGAGACCCGTGGGGAGAACGAGGCCCATCTGGCCCGTTACGGTGTGTCGCCGACCCGCCGTCTGGCGGATATGGGACTGCTCGGCAGGGATGTAGTGGCGGCCCATACTCTCTGGCTCAATGAGGAGGATGTGCGTCTGCTTGGAGAGTCCGGAACCACGGTGGTGCACAATATAAACTCCAATCTAAAGTTGGCTTCCGGTTACCGTTTTCTGTACAATGAGCTGCGGGACGCGGGAGCCAATGTGACGATGGGCACTGACGGTTGCGGCTCATCCAACAACCTGGATATGAGGGAGGCATTGAAGACAGCGGCCCTTATGCAGAAGGCGTGGAGGGACGATCCGGCGGCCCTGCCCGTGGACGAGCTGCTGGCTATGGGAACTGTAAACGGGGCAAAAGGCCTGCGGCTCAACTCCGGAGCAGTGGAGGAGGGCCGTCTTGCTGACCTCATACTGGTGGATACGGATTCGGCATTTTTTATACCTGAGCATAATTTCAAGGCCAATCTTATATATGCGGCCAACAGTTCCTGCATCGACACGCTTATCTGCGATGGCCGTGTGCTGATGTCGGGCGGCAAGGTTGACGGAGAGAAGGAGGTGCTGGCACGCGCAAGGGAGGAAGCCGGACGTTTTATAAGGAAAATAAATTCAATATAATATGGATAGTAGAATGACAGCTATAATCGAGGCGGCGGATTATATGGCCTCGCGCCTCGGAGACCGGAAACCTCAGGTGGGAATAATCTTGGGCAGCGGTCTCGGCAAACTGGCCGACAGGATAGAGGAACCGATGGTGATACCCTACACCGATGTGCCTAATTTTGTGAAATCCACAGCGATAGGCCATAAAGGCAACTTCATCGCGGGAACTCTCGGCGGGAAATTCGTGCTGGCCATGCAGGGCCGTTTTCACTATTACGAGGGATATCCCATGGATAAGGTGACCCTGCCGGTGAGGGTGATGGTGCGTCTGGGCATCAAGACTCTCTTCGTCTCCAATGCGGCCGGAGGTGTCAATTTCGATTTCAGGGTGGGCGACCTGATGATTATCAAGGATCACATCAACAAGCTGCCCAATCCTCTTATCGGCCCCAATCTGGAGGAGTTCGGCCCGCGTTTCCCGGACATGACCCGTCCGTATGATCCCAAGTTGATCGCCCTTGCCGAGGAGATAGGTCGTGAAAAGGGCATAGAACTGAAGAAAGGAGTCTATCTGGCCGGAACGGGCCCCAGCTATGAGACTCCGTCCGAATACAAGTATTTCCGTATGATAGGCGCCGATGCGATAGGCATGTCAACCATCCCGGAGGTGATAGTGGCCCGTCACAGCTCTGTGCCGGTGTTCGGCATGTCGGTGATAACGAATGAGGCTCACGATGACTACGCCGAGGACTTCGAGAACAACGGAGACGATGTCGTAAGGGCTGCGGATGCGGCGGCAGACCGTATGACGGCTATTTTTACGGCATTGATAGAGAGGATGTAACGCCGTGCAGCTCGACAGTCTGTTCACATACGACAGTGTGGCGCTCAACGCAGCGGGTGACGGAGTGGTGATAGTCGACCAGACTCTGTTGCCTGGAGAGGAGCGGTTTCTTACCCTCAGGGATGAGCACGAGGTCTATGAGGCTATCGCCAAATTGCGGGTCAGGGGAGCTCCGGCCATTGGCATAGCTGCCGCCTACGGGCTGTACGTGGCGTTCCGGAGGGCGGCTGCGGAGCCGGGATTCGATATCGCGAATGCCCGGGATGAATTTTACCGCATCAGCCGGTATCTCTGTTCGGCCCGTCCCACAGCCGTGAATCTTTCCGCGGCCCTGCGGAGGATGGAGCGGCGCTTCGACTCCCTGGCCGCCCGGCTTGCTTTTCCGGAGTTGCTGGAGGCCCTGCGCGGTGAGGCGGAGGCGATAAAGGCGGAGGATATGGCCATGTGCCGCTCCATAGCCGGATTCGGGGCGGAGCTGATAAGCCGTCCCGGGATGGGGATTCTGACGCATTGCAATGCCGGGCACTATGCTGTCTCCAGATACGGAACGGCTCTGGCGCCTATATACTTGGCGCACAGTCGCGGCATGGCCCCGCGTGTCTATGTCGACGAGACCCGCCCGCTGATGCAGGGGGCGCGTATTACAGCTTTCGAGCTTCAGAAAGCAGGGGTGGATGTGACTCTGCAGTGTGACAATATGGCCGCTTCCCTGATGGCCTCGGGCAAGATAGACCTGGTCCTCACCGGTTGTGACAGAGTGGCGGCAAACGGGGATACGGCCAACAAGATAGGCACGTCGGCCTTGGCCGTGTTGGCCTCTTATTACCATATCCCTTTCTATATTCTCGGCCCGACGTCATCAATAGACCCTACGACAGATTCCGGAGCGGATATCCCGGTGGAGCAGCGCGGGGAGGATGAGGTTACGGAGCTGTATTTCAGGAAAAGGATTGCTCCGAAGGGGGTCAAGGTGTATAATCCCGCTTTTGACATTACCCCAGCCTCGCTTATAAGTGGGATAGTGACAGAAAAGGGTGTTTTCAGGTATCCGTACGATTTTTCAGATTTAAAACAAAAAGACCTGGCGTTATGATGATAAAGAATCTGGTTTTCGATCTGGGCGGGGTGATTGTCCCCCTGAACCGTGTCGCCTGTATCAGGGCATTCAACGACATCGTAGGCTACAAGGATTTCGGTGAGGTGCTCAGAACTTACCGCCAGATAGGCTTTTTCGAGAAATTCGAGACAGGGCAGATATCTGCGCGGCAGTTCCGGCAGATTATCCGCACGCATTCGGCCATTATCAGGGACGGTAAGCCCAAGATTGTGTCCGACAGGGAGATAGATTATTCCCTTAACTGTTTTCTCAGCGACATCCCGCAGGACAAAATAGAGACACTGCTTTTTTATCGGAGAGATTACCGTATGCTGCTGCTCAGCAACACCAATCCTATCGGTATGGCATATTGCCGTAAGCTGTTCAAGGACAAGGGGTATGATGTGAAGGAGCTGTTCGAGAAGCTGTATCTGTCATACCGGATGAGACTCGCCAAGCCTGATAAGGCCATATTCATAAAGATGATAGAAGATTCGGGCATAGTGCCCGAAGAGACACTGTACATAGATGATTCCCCGGCCAATATTGAAGCCGGACGGGCACTGGGCCTGCACACTGTGCTCTATAACCCCAAGGAGGACCTGTATGGCAAGATTTCTGAGTATATCGAGCGGGAGCAACGGTAACTGCTATTATATAGGCAATGAGAATACGGCCTTAGTCGTGGATGCCGGCATCGGTTTCCGTACGATAAAGCAAAGGCTGGCCAAGGCAGGAGTCGACGTCTCGTCAGTGGAGATGATATTCGTGACTCACGACCATGTGGACCATGTGCGAGGTCTTCTGTCGCTGGCCCAGAGGCTTTCGGTGCCGGTGTATGCTACGGCAAGGCTGCATGACGCACTCTCGCGTCACAATGCCGTAGGACCTGATCTGGCAGGGTCCCGCAGAGTGCTGCGCCTTGGTGTCACGGAGCGGATACGGGGAGTGGACTGCGTGGCCTTCGAGGTGCCGCATGACGCGACTCAGACCCTGGGCTATTATCTGGATTTCTTCGGGACTCGCTTTGTCTTCATGACCGACCTGGGACGGGTGCCGGAATACGCATATCCTTATTGCCTGCAGGCCGACTACGTCATCATCGAGTCCAACTATGACATTGACATGCTCATCCGGGGCCGGTATACGCCGGACCTCAAGGCCAGGGTCATGAGCGACCGTGGGCATCTGAGCAATGACGACTGCGCCTCGACCCTCAAACGTATCTGGCATCCCGGACTCAAAGGCATTTTCCTATGTCATCTCAGCCAGGACAACAACACTCCCGGCCTGGCATACCGCACTTCGTATTACGCGCTGAAGTCCATAGGCCTTTCTGTTCCCGAAGACCTCCAGCTCGTCTGCCTTCCCCGTTCCGACATCTTCTCCCTTGACTTCTGAGCGGTTTCCTCCGGTCACTGCTCCGCTCGGTAATGGTACACGAACAATTCGGGATTGTCACCGTAAGTGAAGAGGAATATCCTGCCTCCATTCTCGTCCACGGCGCAGTGGCCGCTCCGGTCCAGAAGCAGTCTTTCCATCGGTTTTCCCGATATGCTGAACACATCCAGAATAGCGTCAGGGGTATCTTCACCGGATGCAAATATAAAGCCGTCGAGAGTCTCCAGAAAGACCCTCTTCCCTACATGGATGTATCCCCCGTAGTATTTCCGCTGACTTTCGAGTATGTCTCCCTGGAGATTCCGGGCTAATTCTTCGGAAAATCCCGGCTCTTCGAAGGATGTGGAGACGGCTTTGCCGGTTTCGGTATTCAGGAACAGGATTTCCCTGTAGAAACTGTATCCGAATACTATCGTGCTGCCGTTGCCGGAGGCTGCTCCAAGATACGGGAGCCATTCTCCGCCTGTTTTGTTCAGGTAACAGACGGGCTTTATCGTGCCGTCGTCCTCAGTCCTGTTAAGGCTGTAGTTGGAATCATCCCCGACCTCGAGGAAGTAAAAATATCCGTCCAGCAGGCATACCGGTGCGGTGAAGGAATAATTGAATACATGGCCTTTTGTCTTTTGCTCCAATGCTTCCAGTTCCTTCAGTTCCGCAGTCTCTGTGATGCCGTAGAATCTGTTTGCGCTCATTATGGAAACACCGCATATATACCCTTCGGTGTCCATTGGAAACAGCATGATCTTGTCATATATGGTTACACCGGGCAGACTCAGTGTGCCTTTTAGAACTATGTCCTCTTCCTTTGCGGAGTAAACGGATACGGAACTGGAAACAGAGCCGGCCTCTCTGTTCTCGATTTTGCTTAGAGTGACGATGTGGCCGTTGTTTGAGAGTACTGAGTTTATCGGTGTGTCCGGGATGTCCATGCGGACAGGCGTTCCGCTTAAAGCGGTCTCCTTAAATTCGTTGCCGTCTTTTGGAGAGGCGCAGGCATTTAGTACCGAAAGGGCAAGTGCCGCGGAGGTGAGAATTATGGTCAGATGCTTCATGGGTGAAAGTTTTAATTTTTCAGAATAATCAGAAAGTTATGAACATCTTCAGGAAGTAGCTCCTGGGCCGTATGAGGTAGTCGGTGGAGAAGCTGCTTGCGGCGGAGAGCACGGAGTAGACGTACTCCCGGGTGTCGAGGAGGTTGGAGCATGTGAGCTCCCACCGGAACCGCTTCCACTTGTAGCTGAGGGCGGCGTCGAAGAGGACGAAGTTGCGGGCCGCCGAGGAGGCGCTGTTGTAATAGTGCTCCCCGGTCAGGGAGAGTCCGATGTCCGCGGGAAGGCGGAAGTTGAGGGTCAGGTCGTTGGAGGCGGTCAGCAGCGGGGTGAGGCTCTCGCCCGAGGCCTGCCGGGAGAGGGAGTACATCACGCTGCCGTAGTAGGTTATGCCGAGGAACTTGAACGGGGACAGGGAGATGTCCAGCCCGGCCGAGTATCCCTGCATGCTCATCCGTGCCACCTGCTCCTGCAGCAGGAAGGGTGAGTCCGTCCATGAGGCTCCGAGCTCCAGCTTGGCGGTCAGGTCTTTCCAGTAGAATCCCTTGCTCAGCTCGATGCCCGCGCTGAACGAGTGTGACAGTTCCGCCGTGCGTTCGGTGATGGTGGTGGAGTAGATGCCGTCGAAGTCGTACCCGTAGAGGATGTTGGGCTTGGTGAGGGAGTATCCCGCGCTGAAGTTGAGGAACAGCATGTTGAAGATGTCCTTGTAGCTGAGTCCGAATGAGAAATGGTTGCGCATGCCCTCGGTCAGGTCGGCCGTGTAACGGGTCAGGCTGCGGTAGTCGCTCAGGACGGCGCCCTCGAACAGGGTGGACAGCTCCGGCATGGACCAGTTCATGGAGTAGCCGAGGCTGATGTTGGTGGAGGCCGCGGGCTTTATCTTCATGTCTACACTGGGTTCGGCGAAGACCTTGTGCCGGGCTGTCCGTGAGCCTCCCAATCTGTCGTCGAGGAGCGTCATGTAGTAGGCCACGGGGATGAATATGCTGAGGTCCAGGTGCAGGGATGTATAGTAGGCGTAGACGGCCGGGGCTACCCTGAGGCGGTGCATCATCAGGCGGTTTGCGGCACCCGAGGGGTCTTCGAGCTGTCCTAATGGGGTACTGAGGCGGCTGTCGAGACTGTTCAGTCTGTAGCTGGCCGAGAGGGTGGGCTCCACCCTCATGTTCCACAGCCGGAAACTGGTGACGTTGCCGGCGAAGAGGGATGCCGTGAATGCGTTAGCGGTGACGTCCTGTACCGCTCCGGCCCACTGTCCTCCGTCCCCGGCTATTGCCAATGAGTATGGCGTGCGCTCGTATGCGGCCCGGGCGTTGATCTCGAAGGCGCTCTTCTCCCCGCTGCGGTGTATCAGGCTGGCCGTGGTGGATGCCCTGAGCGTGGTGCGGTCGAAGTTCTGCCCCATGCCGTTGACAGAGGACGCTATGTCGAGGAACTCGGCGGAGAAGATGTTGCGGTTGTTCACGTAGAGGCGGTCTCCGTTGCTCTTGAAGCTGAGCTCGGCGTTGACCTTGTCCGTGCCTATGACGTTGGATATGCCCTCGCGTATGAGGTTGACGGAGGAGTCGGGGAGCATCCACCGGGTCTCGGAGATGTTGTCGCGCAGCTCGGTGTCGTTGAGGTATGAGAGGTTGAGGTTGATGTCCGTGCCCCCGGAGGTGCGGAACAGCTCGTTGAGCGAGGCCGAGTAGGATGTGTTGCGGTAGTGGCGCTCCTTGTCGATGGCCGGGGGCGAGGCGAGAGTGGCGGAGGAGAGCACCGGGTTGAGCCTGCCGCTGCCGGAGGTGAGGTCCTCCAGCTCGTACGCGAGGTCGTCACCGGTGTTGTTGGTCTTGCCGGTGAGGATGTGCTGGCTGCTGTGCCCGAAGTACATGGGCGCGGCCTCGGCGCTCCATAGGCCTCCGTCCCAGTAGCCGCCTCCCGCTGCCGCCGACAGCAGGAACACTCCACGCGAGGAGGCCTTGAGCTTGAGGTTGATGTAGGTCTTGTCGGAGGGTACGAGGTCCTTGAGGGCCTTGATGGCCTGGTGGTTCTCCAGAATCTCCACGGAGGCTATGTGGTCCGGGGAGATGTTGCGTGTTGCGATGCCGTAGCGGCCCTTGAGCAGGTCCATGCCGTCTATGGTGAGGCCCGCTATGGGCTTGGCCTTGTAGAGTATCTGCCCGTTGTCCCTGACCGTGATGCCGGGCAGCTTGCGGATCACGTCCTCTATGACCATGTCCTCCTGGGTGCGGAATGACGCCACGTTGTAGGACACCGTGTCGTCGCCCTTCATCTCCATCTTCGGGGCGGTTACTCTCACCTCGTTGAGCTCCAGCATCGACTCCTCCACCTCGAAGTCATACCGCCCGCCTGCATTGGGCACGGTGCGGCGCACTGCCTTGACGCTCATGCCCGACACTCCTATGACCACGCTGTCGGCCTCCGAGCGGAAGCTGACGGAGTAGCGCCCCTCCTCATCGGTGGTGTAGCCTATGGCCACCCCGTCCGCGGTCCGGCTTATGATGACGTAGCAGACGGCGGGCTCTGAGGTGCCGGCGTAGCGGATGATGCCCTCGATGGTGGTCAGGGGCGGCTCCTGCGCGGCAGCTGTCCGCCCTGCGGCGCAGAGGAGGACGGTGGACAGAAGGACGGGGAGGAGCGCGGCTGCTCCGGCGGTACGGGTGTGTCTGGGTCGGGCTTTCATGGTATCTGTTCTGGTTTAGGAAAAATATTACTCCAGCTCTATCGGGTCGTAGTACATGGCTACGGAGTATTCGTTGTCACCGGGCTCTCTCGCACCTCCTTTCCCGTCAGGCAGGAGAGTCCTGATGCCCGCGTTCTTCAGGAATACAAAAGGACGGAGGTGCATGTCCTTCAGAATCTTTCCGGCTTCCTTGGGACTGCATTTCTGAAAGAGGTACTGCTTCTCGTAGATGGGCCACGAGCCTTTCTCGATGCCGGTCATGGTCCAGGAGAAATGCTTTCCGGTGTCCTCCACTTTCAGAATCAGTCCGGGCAGGCCGCGGAACTTGTAGGGGCCGCCGTCCACCGGGATGTCGGGGCAGAACCACGCCGTCCACTCCCTTCCGCCGAATGTGGTGACTGCCTTCTGGCACCGGTAGTCCCCCACCTGCTCCGCCTCGCCCGTAAGGGACCACTGCATGGGAGTGCTGCCACTCTCGTACTGCAGTATCGGGCCTGTCATCAGGGTTCTGCGGTTGATTCTGCATTTGTCGCCGGATATGAACAGTTCGATGGGATAGACCGATGATGAGCCCAAGTTCCTCGGCATCTCTCCGCGTTCAATCATTTCGCGGTTCAGTATTTCCCGTGCTTCGAGTATCTGGCTGTAGTCTTTGCGGACCCTGTCTCCTAACTCCACTATGCGTGTGTCGGAGAGGATCTCATTTTCGGTGAAGACATGGTCTTCCAGACCGCCCGGTTCGGATGTGCTGTAGAACAGCGCGTCGCGGAAAGTCATCCTGTAGGACACTCTCAGAAATGCGGTGTCAAGGGTGACGTTTTTGTCCCATGTGTTGTTGGGTACGGGCCGGTAGGGGGACTGTGCGCGGCACAGCATGGAGGCGGCGCACAGCAGGGTGATGACGCCGGCCGTAAGTTTTGCAGGTGATACTTGTCTGTTCATAATCATACATTTATTTTAAACTTTATAATAATAGTAGTCGCGTTTATTCCAAGGGCGGATAATAGCCCTCATTATGACCCGGTATCTCAACGGTTCTGGTGGAGCCGTCAGGCAGCATCACTTTCAGCGGCTTTCCGGAAGTCCTCAAAAAGCCCGGGGACCTCCACATCATCCGCCATAATCCCGCGATATTTTTTTTACTTGTTTTCTCGCATCTGCAGTGCAGGCCTATTGCCGATGTCTTATTCTGGGGGTATCTGTATATGCTCCGGTCTCTGCCGTTCTCCAGTCCGACGGCCTCCCACCGAAGCAGGCCTTCGGAGTCTTCGGCTTTTAATATCAGGCCGGGCAGCCCTTCGAGTTTCCATGGTCCGTAAGGGTACGGTATGTCCGTTGAGAAGGATACCGCCCACTGTCTGCCGTTGAGTTGGCCCTCGGCCACCTGACACCGGTATCCGCAGACGGTGTCTGTCCTGCCGGTAAGCCTCCATTTTATCGGCTCTATCGCCTCATTGTAGTAATAATCGGTGTTTTCTATCCTCAGCAGGACATATCTGGACGAAGATGGAATGCTCCTGAATATCTCATAATAGGTGACAGTCTGGTCTTCCGGTATGATGGAGGACGTTATGTCGGTGAAAGCGTTCATTCCTCTGCTTATCTCGGAGGCATAGACCCCGGATTGCACTGAGTCCCTGATATAGGCGTTGTAACTGTAGTAGTGAGTCAGTCTCCCGCCTATCTCCAGCATATAAGGCTCATGCAGGCATTTGCCGGACAATGTGTCGGTGACGCATTCGAATCCGTACATTATGCGCATGGTCATTGTATCTGCCCTTTCCCTGAGGCTGAAGTCCCTTGCAGTAGGGAAATACCTCCCGCTGCTGACAATCCCGGCAACCTCCTGGTCGCTGAGATTCTGGGACTTTGCCAAAGGGAGGATTGCGATGACGGCAAGCAGTACAGATGCTGTTCTTGACTTGAAATCAGTGTGCATTATTTTGAACGTTGTTGAAGTTTGACTTTTATAGTGATGCGTACTTTCTTTATCTACTTGTTGCCTTATGCTTTTGGTGTGACTGTTAGTCGAGTTCTATCGGGTCGTAGTGGAACGACTCGCTTTTCTCCTCGTGGGTGAGTGCTCTGAGCTGATGGGTCTGGGGATCCCCCTTATAGACACGCATGCCGCGGCTCACCTTCCACTGGTAGGGATTAGTGAACATCTGCCGGATGTATTTCCTGGCCTGGGAGCGGGTGCAGTCCTGATAGAGGAGCCGTTTCTCGAGAATCGGCCATGAACCCCGCTCAATGGCGGTAAGCTCCCAGCTGTAGGTGCCGGTGGTGTCCTCTGCCTTGAGTATGAGGCCGGGCAGGCCACGGAACTTGTAGGGACCGCCGTCCACCGGCAGGGCGGGACAGAACCAGGCGTGCCATACCCGGCCCCGGAATTCGGTGACGGCTTTTTGGCATTTGTATCCCATGACGGTGCACGTGTCGGAGGTGAGCTCCCAGTCGAATGCGGGTGTGTCCTCCCGCCAGCGGAGTACCGGACCGAGTATTATGGTCTTGTGGATGACGGTGATGCCGTCCGGAGTGAGATACAGCTCAAAGGGATTGACCGGGCTGTCCGGGTCATGAGAATCGAAGGCACCGTCGGCCTGCTTCCAGGCATTGTGTCCGGCCATCTCGGAAGCCTCCAGTATAAGGCTGTACTCTTTCTGCAGCCCGTTGCCTATCTCCACCATCCTCCTGTCCACATGGGAACTGTCCGCTCCGGTCTCGGAGGGGAAGCGCATCAGGTACTCCAGACGCATCGTGGCCTCGCCGATGGTGTTGGTCCTATCCCAGCGGACATCGATGTACATCCCACCTGAGTATGGTGTCTGCGCACTTAACGTATCAGCAAACAGGACCAAGTACAGCAGCGGCATGGTGAAAAATACAGCGGTTCTCATTATTGTCTTCATATTATAAATCATGTCAGTTTTGTGTATGTGTCCGTTTATAATTACTTAACTCTTAAAGGATTCATTTCCGTGCTGTATCTAATGTGCATCAGGTCTTCTTTGTTTCTGATGACGTCCATGCTGATGTCCTCGTTATGACCTGTAAACAGCAAAAGTGAGTCAATACCTTCGGCGGTATAACCGCTCAGCATCTGCCCGTTGATTCTTACTATGGAGTCTCCGGGGTGGAGTCCGGCATTTTCGGCAGGAGAGTCTTTGAATATCATGCGGACTTTATTCTGTACAATGGTAAGTCCAAGATTGGTTATTACCGGTGCATTGTAATTGGATATGTGGGACGGCTTTTCATATTCATAATTCCAAAGAATCAAACGCATATTTTTGAGATCAATCATGGCGTTGTAATGCCGCAGAAAACCAAAGCCCAACAGCAGCATATCGGATATCTCCGTTATCATGCTGCCGGTTTCAAGGGTAGACAGTAAAAATATATTGTCGTCGGATTCATTTATGTCCTGAAGCCCGTCCGGAGTGATAATCTGTTCCGCCAATGCTATTCTGTCCGACATAATGTCGGAATAGCGTTCTACATGTTTGACAGAGTCAATGAAAGATGCCAAAGCATTATCTGAATCTGTGAATCTTCGGATCCATAGAGATGCAAAGCATCCGTAATCTACTATAAGATTATCCAGACTCACAGTATCCCCGTCTTTAATTATTGCTATCGGCATATTGACAGTCAATTGCATATTCCTGCATTTCATAGGAAACGCCACAGAATTTGGAGGGAGTGTGTCATTCTCATGAATCCGGATATATCCATTTTCCATATTGACTTCCCAGATTCTTCTGTCATTTTTGTAGTCCGGACAGATTGTCCCGTTAAAGTACTCCCCGAAGATTTTGTTACCGGAAGTTACGACATTCCTCATGTAACTTGGGATAGACGGGAAAACAAGATTATGCCCGGAAGGCATTCCTTCAATATAGGTAAAATCAGAAGAATCCAGTTGGTAGCAATATCTTAATTCCTGTTTTGTATCAATGCCGATGATTTTTAATATATCGTCATCCAAATATAATTTGCCCAAAGCGCCGGTGTCAAACAGCAATACCGTTTCTGTAGTGTCAACTGTGGCCTTTACGCCTATGCGATTGCCCCTTACAATTATGTTACGCTCCTCCGTTATGTCCACGTCATAGTGGGAATTACAGCCCAATACGATCAAGAGTGACAATACCGGTAATACCTTTTTCATTTGCGTAGAAAGTCTTAATCTTCAGTTAGTAAGTTCAATTGTAAAAGTTGCGTTGCGGCATGCGCATCCACATGGAAGATTGGGATTTATTCCCGTTGTCTTGGGCAGTTCTCTGCCCGACTGGTTTCTGGTCTCTTGGGTATTGAGTTTTAAGTCCATTGCTATAAGTGTTACGTGATGCATATATGTTCCTCTCTTTGCAGTATCACCGGATAGAGTAGGGCTGCCGTTCCGTCTCGGAATACTGTTAAAGCCTTGACTGTGTGGGAGTCAGATGCGCTTGGCACAAACCGGAATTTCAGCACCGCGCTATTATACGTGGTGCTTGAACGAGACGCCTCTGACAGGATTGGCGGCAATATGGACTTTTATAGACATAGGTTC
>ERZ779889.1033-NODE-1033-length-30444-cov-5.000757_pt1 | contig 30444 bp, 30 predicted proteins | sample MGYA00511030_ERZ779889 | MGnify/ENA primary metagenome ERZ779889 (study PRJEB29588, sample SAMEA2160616) | human gut metagenome | biome: human gut; feature: human-associated habitat; material: faeces | place: Denmark | collected 2008/2010 ...
GGGGTCGCCGGGTGCAGGGCGGGGGCCCTGCAAAAAGTATAAAAAGGGAGCCAGAGCGCAAAAATGAACAGGAAAAACAAAAACCAAGGGCTGTGCAATCTTCGACTGCACAGCCCTCTTTTCTTTGCAAGAACACCGAAAGAATACTCAATCCTCTTCGCTCATATTGGCTTTAGCTTCAGCGATAATCTTCTGGGCTTCGCTTCCGGGCACCTCGTCATAGCGCACGAAATAGAAGGAATAGGAGCCTTTGCCCTGCGTCATAGCACGCAGGTCGATGGTATACTCCACCATCGTGGCCTTCGGCACTTCCGCATCGATCGTAGTATATCCGGGTTTGCCCTCGGCGGGATTGCTTCCGAGCACCGTACCTCTGCGTTTGCTGTTGATGTCGCCCATCACCGCACCGACCACGCTGTCGGGAATGGTGACCTTCAGCTCTCCGATAGGCTCAAGAAGCACCGGCTTTGCCAAAGGCAAGCCTGCCTTATATGCCAAGGAAGCGGCCATTTTGAAGGACAGTTCGTTAGAGTCCACATCATGGTAAGAACCGTCATACAGATCGGCCGCCAGTCCAACCACCGGATAGCCGGCCAAAACGCCCTTCTGCATTGCTTCCAAGAGTCCCTTTTCGATTGCCGGGAAATAGTTCTTCGGCACCGAACCGCCCACCACGCTCTGGGTAAAGGTCAGCCCGTCGCCCTCTCCGGGAGAGAAGCGGATCTTCACATCGCCGTACTGTCCGTGACCGCCGGACTGCTTTTTATGTTTGCCCTGCACATCGCTTCTGCCCTTGATGGTTTCCCTGTAGGCGATCCGGGGAGCGGACAGCACCACATCCAGACCGTTGCGGCTCTTCAGCTTGGAAAGCGCCACATCGATCTGCATATTGCCCATTGCCGAAAGGAGCAATTGCTTGGTCTCGGCATCGTTTTCAAAGCGCAGGGTTTTATCCTCGTCCAACAGCCTGTTGATGCCCTGAGCGATCTTGTCTTCCTCGCCCTTGTTCTTGGGGGCGACAGCCATGGTGTAGAAGGGTTCCGGATATTTCACGCCGGCATATTCCACCTCGCCCGATTCAGACAGGGTATCGCCCGTACCGGTGCCCACCAATTTGGTAATTACGCCGATGTCGCCGCAGGAAAGAGCCTGAACCTCGGTGGTCTTTTTACCGACAACAGTGGAAAAGTGCGCCATTTTTTCGGCAACACCGCTCCGATTGTTCTTCAGGGTCACGCCGGAGGTCAATTCTCCCGCCATCACCTTGAAATAGGTGGTTCTGCCGAACTGATCCACCGTAGTCTTAAACACAAACAGTTCAGGGGCTCCTTCGGTACGGATGGCCTTCTTTTCCTCTTTCCCATCCACGATCACACGCTCGCTTCCCTTGGAAATCGGATTGGGGAATGCATCTGCAATGATCTCCACCAGAGTATCCACACCCCACAATTTGGTGGCGGCGCCCGAAAATACCGGAACGATTGATCCGTCGGAAACGCCTTTATGGACGGCCTCGTTGGCCTCCTCCTTGGTGATCTCCTCGCCATTGAAGTATTTTTCCATCAGCGCTTCATCGGTGGTGGCAATCGCTTCAAAAAGCTGTTCTCTGTATTTCTCCACGGTGGGCATATAATCGGTGTTGATTTCGCCCACGGTATGTCCTCCCTTGGCATCGTACACATACTTTTTCAGATCCAACAGGTTGATAAAAGCACCCGGAGTGGCGGCCGGAACCACGATCGGACAAACCGACTGACCAAAGGTTTCAATCAAAGAGGAAAGCACCTTCTGGAAATTCGCTTCGGGATCGTCGCACTTATTGACGAAAAAGGCTCTGGGAGAGCCTGCGGCAGAGGTGTTTTCCCATGCTAACTCCGTGCCCACCTGAATTCCGGACTTGGCATCCACCGTGATGACCGCAGACCCGGCAACCCGGAGTCCGGTCAGCACTTCGCCCACAAATTCCAGAAATCCGGGGGTGTCGATCAGGTTGATTTTCACATTCTTATAGTTGAAATTTGCGCAGGAGGCCGAAATGGTAAAGCCTCTCTTGATCTCTTCCGGATCATAATCGCAAACCGTATTTCCCGCACCGGTACTGCCCAAGCGGTCGGTTGCCTTGTTCATATACAGCATTGCTTCCGCAAGGCTGGTCTTTCCGCTTCCGCCGTGTCCTAAAAAACAGATGTTCCGCAAGTCCTTTGTTTGAATGACAGCCATTTTACAAAATACCTCTTTCCACAAGATTTCTATGAAAGATAAAAGCACCAAAGCGAAAGTACCGGCGTTCCGCCTGTGCGAGTTCACGAACAATTTATATTATATACGATATATTCTTACTTTTCAAGTCTGTTTTTTAGAATTTTTGTTGTTCAAAATCGAGAAATCCCGGAGATATTTTTGTGCAATTATGCCAAAGTCCCTGCACCAATCCTCTCTTTTCAAGGTATTGATCCAGTCCTCCTAAAATTTTTTTCTTGTCCGAACACCACGGCGGCGCACACAATTCCGATTTCTCCGGATCGCCGGAAATCCGCTCCACCACCGTCTCCGGAGGGAGAAGGCAGATCTGACAGGCCAGAATCTCCAGATATTCCGCAAGGGACAGCAAAGGCAATTCTCCCCGCCGGTACGCCTCCTCCGCCCCGGTGCCCTTCCGCACATACAGCTGATGAAACTTCACCCCGTCAGGCCCCAGTTTCCCCAGAACTCGGGCGCTCTCCAGCATCATTTCCGGCGTCTCCCCCGGAAATCCGTCGATCAGATGCACGCAGACCCGAATCCCCCGGCTTTTCAGCGCTTCATAGCCCTGCAAAAACTCTTCATAGGTGTGGCCTCTGTTGATCCGTCGGGCAGTCGTCTCAAAAACACTCTGAAGCCCCAGCTCTACGGTCAGCCTGGTTCGGGCGTTCAATTCCGCCAGGTAGGAAAGTACCTGCGGGGGCAGTGCATCCGGCCGGGTAGCTATGGTCAACCCTCGCACATCCTCAAAGGAAAGGGTCTCCTCAAACAGCGCCCTCAGGCGGGAAACGGGCGCATAGGTGGAGGTGTTTGCCTGAAAATAGGGTATGGTGGGCAGCCGTCCCCACTTCTTCTCCAGTCTTGCCCTGCCCTTCTCATATTGGAGGCGCAGGGGCTCACACGCCGGAGCGGTCGTCTCCCCGCCGCCTCCTCCGCAAAAGAAGCATCCCCCCGTTCCCTTCGTCCCGTCCTTGTTGGGACAGGTGAAGCCTCCGTCCAAACCGATTTTGGCACACTTGCAGCCAAAGGCCTTTTTCAGGTAGTAGTCATAGGTATGGTACCGCTTCTCTTTTTCGGCATATTCAAAATATCTGCCCATAAGCAATCCCCTTCTGCCCATCCTCACTTTTGGACACCTCGGACACCTCTAAAAATTCCCCGCACCGCAGGCAAGGGAATTTTTGCTCCGGAGCTTCGTTGCAGAAAGCCTGAATACGAATCCACAAAGTATTCCTTCCTCTTTGTGCCTTGTTCTTCGCAAAAACCGCCGCCGGATAGATATATTTTTGAATATGCTCTGGGTGTTTTGAGGTGCTTTGTGTGAATTTTGTACCGTGCGATCCCGTTTCCGACCCGCTTCCTTTTCTCTCTCTGTGTTTTCCGGCTTCTGTTTCTGAAAAAGGAGGTGTAAAAAAACCCGTGCCAAGCCTTTTTACGCCCCCGCCGGCATTGGTATTGACGGCTTTCAGCCTTCATTTTGTCGCAAAATCCGCCTTCATTTCAAAAAATGAAGGGCAAAACCGACCAAAATCCTATCCAAAATGCCGGAACCCTCCGCCGGCATTTTTAAAGGGGCTGTAAAACAAGCAGTTTTTTACAGCCCCACAGGAACCAAAAGGTATGAACGGTCTTTCCGGAATTTTCCGGGTCTCGTTTTCAGAATTTAGGATTTCCGGAATTTTATTTCTTCTGGAGCAGATTCCGGATCTCCACAAGCAGTTGCTCCTGCTTCAGCGTGCTTTCTTCCAGACGGGCCTGCTTGGCGGCCAAAGCCTCTGCCGCCGCTTTTTCCTCTGCCGCTTTCTCCTCAGCCGCCTTCTTGTCCGCTTCCGCTTTGGCTTCCGCCTCCATCGTCTTCTTATACTCGGCAAGATTCTTGGCCTTCACAATGATCCGCAGAACCACAAAAATGCAGAGCGCCGTAATCAGGAAATCAATGATCGTCTGCAGCCATGTTCCCCAAAGAATCGCAACCTCCGCCTGATCCACCGTAACGCCGTCAGCCTTGTAGGTCGCTTCATGAATCACCGTTTTGAGAGAATCCAGACTGCCCGACTTGACAAAAAGGCCGACAAACGGGTTGATGATGTAATTGACTAAGCCTGTCACGATTTTGCCGAAAGCTCCGCCAATGACAACACCGACTGCCATATCGACCACATTGCCCTTTGAAATAAACGCCTTAAAATCCTTGAAAAAAGTGCTCTTCTTATGTTTTGCCATAACTTTCTGCCTTTCCTTTCTGCATACACCGGAGCAACTCGCTCCTGCTTTCTTTGCTGATTCTACCGTACCCGCAGATTTTTGTCAACAGCTTTCGTCATTCTTTTTTCAAAAAATTCGGCATCTGTTTTATAAAAAGCATGAATTTTTATTCTTTTATAATTTGTTTTTGTTCTTATTTTCCGTTTTGTTGAATTATTTTACTATTTTTTCTTCTCAAATTGAACTGTATTTTACATTAAGACATATTTTTTTGCAAAATATAAAACACGAACACACTTCGTGTTTCCTTTCTAAAGCGTTCCGACCAGAAATAATTTGTTTACAAAAAGCACCACATATGGTATAATATCCACATCGAAGCACAATATATAGTGAGGATAGTGAAAAAAGCATGAGAAAAAGCGACTCTGATTCAAGGTCATTTCCCGTGGTCACACTGAAAAAACGCCTGCTTGTCAACGATCCGTTTCATCGGAAATTCTGCTGGGACTTGCTGATCTACGATTCAGACGGCAACCGGACTCTTGAGGATGTTGCAACCGAGAGAAAATATGCCGAGCGGCTTCTGCGCCTCTTTCGCAGAGAACAAGTCGGTTCGGTTCAAGCCCCGGATGTGCTGGAAGACCTTTTTGCGGATCCGGAGTATCTGGAATAGAAACAGGAGGTGCAAAAAAGCTCGGTCAGAGGTTTTCACACCTCCTTTTACCGACCCTTTTAACACTCCCGGCGCACCCCCAAAATCGGCAATCGGCCGAAAACCGTCCGGTTTTTTCTGTTCTTCCCCCGGATTCACCTGTTCCCACAGCTTTGTCCCGCCGGTTGCAACCGGCATTTTTTACTTTTCCGTCGCTTTTTCGGTTCCCCTGTCATTTCTGCCCCTGCGGTATGCGCAACGCCCTTGTTGCCCTTCCGTTTGAACTTCCGGGCTCCCGCTCTTTTGTTCTGAAGGGTTCTGCGGAACGGCACTTCTGACTTTAGAAAATATCCGCGCCAGCCAACGGCAGTGCCGAAGAACCAAGCGCAAAACAAAAGTGCACTCATTGCCTTTTTGAGCTTTTTGCAACGAAGCTGTGCAGAAACTTCCGGCATCGGAGGGGCAGGAATTTTTCGAGGCGTCCGAAGCGGTTTACGCCGCCTTCAAAGCTCTTCGTCCCGCTTTTCCGTCCCCAGCGAAGCCCGAACTGTCCGCCGCTCTTCCCTTTTTCTCTGAACTTTGCCGCCGTCTCTCTCTGCACCCCAACCGTCCCTTCAAGCATCTGATTTTCTCCACAAAAAAAGGAGGCGCTTTGTTTGTCTCTGGGATATATTTCCTTGATAACGGCAAAAGCTCGTTCTGTATCTCTGCCTTTCCGCTCCTCTTCTCTGTCGGCTCTCCCCTCGGCCGAGTTTCGAGCCGCTCGCTTCTACTGTTCCAATCCCTTTTGAAGCGAACATATTTTTTGTGCATTCTAACGATATATTCGGCGTTTTTTGTTTGATTGTTTATATTAAATGCTGTTTTTATTGAATATTATTTCATGCATTGCATTTTTATTCTTTTTAAGCTCTTTCTCCGATTCGTTGAATTTGCGGTCTTTTTCGGCTTTTTCCCTTGTTTGGGACAGACTTTTCTTTTTTCAGACCAAGAAAGCCTTCTTTCGCCTTCTCAAAGCGACAGCTTTTTTATTTTCCTTCTTATAAAATCAGGAATACGGAAGTCAAAAAATATGCCGAAAGGAAATTCTGCAAAATGAAATTTCTCAAAAAACAAAGAATCAGAAACGCTGAAAAAGCTGAAGATTGTTCCGAAATCGAGGAAATGGAACTGCGCCTGAAAATGATGAAGGAGCATTTAACCATACATCTGATCGAGATCGACCGCATTTGTCCCTCCGCTTTGGTTCTTCCCTACCCGGCCGATCGGCTGAATGAGCTATGCGACAGCATCCGCCGGTTTGGACTTTTACAGCCGCTGACCGTGCGGCGGGTTTGCAAGGAAGCATCCTCCCTCGGGGGCATTTTTACCCTTATTTCAGGGAACGGTAGGTTGGAGGCGCTGAAAAAGCTGTCGTCGCCCCATGCGAAGGTGCGCCGTGACGGCGAGATCTCCTCCGTACCCGCGGCAGACCTGGCCCCCTGCTTTATCGTTAATCTACCCGCCTCTTCTGCCCTGTCGGCCTCTGCTGCTTCCCTGCTTCACAACGAAAAGCGGGATGTTTTTGAGCAGGCGGAAATTCTCTCTGCCGTTTCAGAGGAGCAATGCATTTCCAATGAAGAGCTGGCAAGGCGTCTGTCCATTGATCCGAAAGAACTGAAAAAGCGCCTTGGCTGCACGGTATTCAGCCACGAAGAAGCCAAAATGATGCGCAACTATGCTTTTCCGGAGGAGCTGATTTTCGCCCTGTCTACAGTCGAGCCGGAAAACGCCCGGAAACGAGCCGTAGCCGAATGCGCCACCTGCCTGCGCAAGTTGACCGAGTCGGTGGGTGTGGTTGGGCAAAACCGCAGAGGCGTTTTCAGCGACATTCGTCCCTTTTACAATTCCGGGGATCGGCTGGTGGCGCAGATTCGGGCGGCAGGCTTTGGCGCAAGCAGTCACAAGGCTGAAAATCCTGCGGAATACATTGTGACGATACGCATTCCCAAGCTGAGCCAAAGGTATATTGCAGACCTGCAAAGCGCTTCCGCCTCGGCCGATTCTCCCTGCAAGGAAGCTCCGTCCGGCCGATTTTCAAAGGAAAGCCTTGAAGCCAGCGTGGCAAAGGAGGGTCCTTGTGCAGGCCGCACCGAAACGAAAGCCCCGGATGCGCTCAGCGCCCAATAGTTTGTGGCAGCGCAGAAGCCCCTCCGACCGCCTTTGAAACAGCAGTTTGTTTGCGTTTGACAAACCGAGAAAGTTCTCTGCGTTCAACAGACGAAGTTTTTGTTTCTCCTCAAGGCCGCTCAGAGCTTCGCAACAAAGGGGCTGTGAAAAATTCCGATAGAATTTTTCATCCCCGATGACATTGGTCTTGGCGGCTTTCAGCTGTCATTTGCCGCGACATCCACCGAAGTTTCTACAAAGCCAAAAGGCCAAACCGACCGAGATCGCGTTAAAAACGCCGGAATCCCCGCCGGCTTTTTTGAGGGGCTGTAAAAACATCGATTTTTACAGCTCTTTTGCAGCGCGTCCCCGGCTGACGCCGCTGCCTTTATCGGACAACAGCCAAGACTCTCTGTTGCATTGTTCCACATGGAACATTCCGTTTTACAGAGCGCCGCCAAGCTGATCGTCCGCCGTTTTTTGGGGGCAACCTTCAAGATAGAGCATTCGAATTGTTCCACATGGAACAACCGCACAAAACACCCCCGCGCAGAAGGCCTTTGCAGGCACCGCGCGCTGTGCCGTCCCACGGAAAAAATGTTAAAGCAAAAAGATTCCAACAAAAAGAAAAAGAAAAAAGCCGTTTTGCATTGACAATCCTCACGGGCTTTGCTATAATATAAATGTACAAAAACGGTCGCACCCATTTTAGGCTGTATCGTTTCTGTCGCAGTTTCGGCCCTTGCCGGTTCTGGGCAGAAAGGCGGCTTTTTAGCGGGCGACCGACGCACTTAAAGCAAAAAAGGATGACAAACAATGGGAAAGATACTCGCTTTCGCCAACCAAAAAGGTGGAATCGGAAAAACCACATCGGCCATAAACATCGCCGCCGCCATGGCGGTTGCCGGAAAAAAGGTGCTGGCGGTGGACTGTGACCCGCAGGGAAATATGACCAGCGGCTTCGGCATCAACAAAAAGTCACTGCACAACACCAGCTATGATATGCTGGTGGGCAGAGTATCGGCATTGGACACCGTTCAAAAGACCGCTTTCGACAACATCTCGGTGATTCCGGCAAACATTTCTTTGGCAGGAGCGGAATTTGAGTTGGTCGAACTGGAAGACCGGGCATATCGTCTGAAGAACGAGTTGCTGAAGCTGAGAGACGAATACGATTATATCGTCATCGACTGCCCGCCGTCTTTGGGAATTCTGACCATCAACGCTCTGGCGGCCAGCGACGGCGTGGTGATTCCCATGCAATGCGAATACTTCGCCTTGGAGGGATTAACCCAGCTCATGATGACCATCCGCAAAACAAAGGAGTTGTACAACCAGGATCTGGACATTACCGGCATTCTGATCACCATGTACAACGGCCGGCTGAATCTGTCTACGCAGGTTCTGAAGGAGCTGAAGCGTTACTATGCGGACAAGCTTCTTTCGGAACCCATCCCCAGAAGCGTGCGCATCAGCGAAGCTCCCAGCTTCGGAATGCCCATTTGCTTCTACGACAAGTCCTGCAAAGGAACTCTCGCCTATGAAAAGGCGGCAAAAGAACTGATGACAAAAATTTAAAGCAGGGAAGTCCCGGAAATCCCCTTTAAGGCGACGGACGACCTCTTGCTTCAGAAGGGAAAAAACTATGGCAAGCAAAATGAAAACCGGTTTAGGCAAGGGCTTGGACTCGATTTTTATAGACAACACCGCCCCCAGCGGCGGAAACGGACTGGTGCGCCTCTCAGAGATCCAACCGAGAAAGGATCAGCCGAGAAAAAATTTCGATTTGGAGAGCCTTCAGCAATTGGCCGATTCCATTGCCGAGCACGGCCTGCTGCAGCCGGTGGTCGTGCGGGAAGCTTTAGGCGGATATTATGAGATCATTGCCGGAGAAAGGCGTTGGCGGGCGGCAAAAATGGCCGGGCTTTCGGAAATCCCGGTGACCATTCTGACAGCCGATGACCGGAAGGCCTCGGAACTGGCAATTATTGAAAATGTGCAAAGGGAAGACCTGAACCCCATGGAAGAGGCCCAGGCCTATAAAAAGCTTCAGGAGGAATACGGGCTGACTCAGGACAAAGTGGCCTCAGCCGTAGGAAAAAGCCGAAGCGCCGTTGCCAACACCCTGCGGCTTCTGGATTTGCCGGAAGAAGCCGGCGCTCTGGTCGCTACGGGAAAGCTGTCTGAGGGGCATGCAAAGGTGCTTTTAGGGACAACCTATGAAGAGGATCTGATCAAAGCCGCCAAAGAAGTGGCGGAAAAGGGCTTGAGCGTCCGGGAAACCGAAGCTCTGGTCAAGCGCCTCAACGCCGCCTCCGCAGCGGAGGAAGCGGAAGAGACCTTGAAGGATTTTCCTGTAAAAGTGAACTACACCAAGGTGTTGGAGGAAAAAGCAGGCCGAATGTTAGGCCGTCGGGTCTCCATCAACGGCAGAGGCAAAACCAGGCGCCTGGAGCTGTTTTATGAGGATCGGGAGGATTTGGAAAACCTCCTGAAGGTTCTCTGCGGCGACCGCATTTTTGAAGACGAAACCTGATTAAACGCTGAAAAAGTTGAATGATATAACAAAAAGGTAATTATAGGTATACGGAAGGAAGAAAGATGTTAGACATTAAATGGATCAAAGAGAACCCGGAGGATGTAATCACCCGGTTGCACAACAAGGGCAAAGAAGCAAGAGAAGAGATCAACAGAATTCTGGAGCTGGATGCCCGGCGCAGAGAGCTGATCGGCAAAAGCGAAAAGCTGAAGGCTGAGCAGAACAAAGAAAGCAAAATGATCCCTCAGTACAAAAAAGAGGGCAGGGATGTGGCGCCGATCTTCGCCAGACTTAAGGAATTGGCCGACACCGTGAAGGCAGACGAAGCGGAACTGAAAAAGGTTGAAGAGGAATACAACACGCTGATGCTGTCGCTGCCCAATCTTCCCGACCGGGATCTTCTGCCGGGAGGCAAAGAAAACAATGTGCCGCTGCGCTACTACGGAGAACCCCACCATTTCGATTTTACGCCCAAGAATCATGTGGAGTTGTGTACCGATCTGGAATTGATTGACTACGAGCGGGGCACCAAGCTCTCCGGAAACGGCTTCTGGATCTACAAAGGCATGGGCTCCAAGCTGGAATGGGCGTTGCTCAATTATTTTATGGAGACGCATTGGAACGACGGCTACGAATTCCTGATGGTTCCCCATATGCTGGGCTACGAATGCGGTCTGACCGCCGGTCAGTTCCCCAAGTTCAAGGACGAGGTCTATTGGCTGGAAACCGCCGAGGACGAGCGGCGGCGCTTCATGCTTCCCACAGCGGAAACGGCTTTGGTCTCCTTCCACCGGGGCGAGATTCTGAATGAAGCCGACCTTCCGAAGAAATACTTTTCCTACACCCCCTGCTTCCGCAGAGAAGCCGGAAGCTACCGGGCAGACGAGCGGGGCATGGTGCGGGGACACCAATTCAACAAGGTAGAAATGGTGCAGTACACTCTGCCTGAAAAATCCGATGAAGCCTTTGAGGAGCTGGTGACCAAGGCCGAAAACCTGGTCAAGGGCCTGGGCTTCCACTTCCGCACGGTGAAGCTGGCGGCAGGCGATTGCTCCGCCTCCATGGCACGGACCTACGATATTGAGATTCAGATCCCCTCCATGAACGGCTACAAGGAGGTTTCCTCGGTGTCCAACGCCCGGGATTACCAGGCACGCCGGGGCATGATGCGGGTGAAGAGAGCCGACGGCCGTGTGGAATACCTGCACACCCTGAACGGCTCAGGCCTGGCCACCAGCCGGATCCTGCCGGCATTGGTGGAGCAGAACCAGAGAGCCGACGGCTCCGTCGTGGTTCCCGAAGTTCTGCGGAAATACCTGGGCGGCATTGAGGTCATCGAGAAGAAATAAGGGAGACGCGCCATGAAAAATCCCGTGAAAAAGCCCTCCTGGTGGGATGAGTTTGCCGCCTTCGCCATTAAGGGCAACGCCATGGCGCTGGCCGTCGGCACCATCATCGGCGCGGCGTTCTCCACCATCACCAAAAGCCTGACCGATGATATCATCATGCCCATCGTGTCCATCTTCATGGGCGGCATCGATTTTTCCGAAATGAAGATCGTTCTGCCCCGGCTGTTTGGTGAGCCTGTGTTGGACGACGCCGGAAACGTGGTTCTGAACACTCTGAACTATGGCAACTTCATCTCCGCCGTTATCAACTTTCTGATTCTGGCGCTGGTGGTGTTTTTCCTGGTGAAGAGCCTGAACAAGCTGACCGAGCTTGGCAAGAAGAAGGAAGAAGCCGCTCCCGCCGAGCCGCCCAAGCCCAGCAACGAGGAGCTGCTTCTGACCGAGATCCGCGACCTGCTGAAGGAGCAGAAATAAGCCATGGAATACGCGATTGAAAATGAGTACCTGATCGTCACCGTCACCACATGGGGAGCGCAGGTGAAAAGCGTCGTGCGGAAATTTGACGACGTGGAGCACATGTGGCAAGCGGACAAGAGCGTCTGGGGCTACCACGCGCCCATTCTGTTTCCCCACACCGGAAAGGTCGTGGACGATCTTATCGAAACCAAGGGCGAGGTGTATCAGGCGAAGCAGCACGGCTTTGCCCGGCTGATGGAGCATACGCTGGTGCGGCAGACGGAGGACACCATTGTGATGGAACTGCGCAGCAGCGAGGAAACCCTGCGGATTTTCCCTTATGCGTTCCGGCTGGTCTCCACCTTCACGCTGGACGGCGACACCCTGCACCACAAGCTGACGGTGGAAAACTGGGACGCCGACAAGCTGTACTTTGGCATTGGGTACCATCCCGCCTTCACCGTTCCCTTTGACGATGAGCATACGCTGTCGGACTACGAGCTTCGGTTCAGCGAGCCGGAGTCTCCCATCTGCCTGGGCTGTCAGCCGCTTGGGCTGATTCACGGGGATTTCTACACCCTGGGGAACAATATCCGCGCCCTTCCCATCACCCGGGAGCTGTTCGCAAACGACAGCCACTGTATGGTGAATCTCAAATCCCATAAGCTGGGGATTTACGAAAAAGGCACCGGGCGTGGTGTGGTATGTGACATTTCGGAGTTTCCCTACACACTGATCTGGTCGATGCCGGGAGGGGAACCGAGGTTTGTATGCATCGAACCGTGGCACAGCCTTCCCAGTCCGGAGGGTGGCTCCATCCGCTGGGAGGAAAAGCCCGCCGCCGCCATTCTGGACCCGGGCGAAAGCTGGAGCTGTAATTTAAGTACATCCTTCGTAAGATAAGCAATGCCCCCGCTGCTGAAAAGCAGCGGGGGTCATTTTCTGGACTTGTAAATCCGTCTGAGGTCGTCGTCGATCAGGGATTCGATAGGAATACCAAACAGTTTTCCGATATTCAGCATACAAACAGAATCCACGTCGAAGCTCCTGCCGGTTTCCCAATCCCGGATGACCTTGGGGTAAGAGCAGATCAGATTTGCCAGCTCCCAGCGGCTGTAATGGTGCCGTCTGCGGAGGAATCGAAGGTTTTTCCCGAATTGACGGTTGTTCAATACAACGATCATTGTATCACCTCATCGGTAGCAGTATATCCTACTTTTCCATACTTGTCAATATGAAGCCTTACCAAATGGTATAATATCCGCGAGGTGATGGGACATGCGACCGTTAAAAGAGAAAATCAGCATCTCAATAGACAGTGACCTGCTGGAAAAGCTGCGTGAAAAAGCAGACGAGGATTGCCGTCCATTGTCTCAGTATATTAACCTGATTCTGAGAAAGTACATGGAGCAGAAAGAAAAAAAGCAGAAGTAAGGCAGTATACACGCACGAGGTGATATGAGACATGCGACCGTTAAAAGAAAGAATCAGCATCACGATTGACAGTGACCTGCTGGAAAAGCTGCGGGAAAAGTCGGACGAGGATTGCCGCCCGCTGTCACAGTACATTAACCTTGTTCTGAGAAAGCATGTGGAACAGGAAGAAAAAAAGCAAAAGTAAATCCCGCTGCAATATAGCAGCGGGATTTCTACATAGAATCTCAATGAAAAGGAACGCTGTCCACATAGCAGCTGTCCGGACACAAGTCTACCTTGTTGTTCCACACCTCATTACTGTCAACATTAGGGTCAATGTCCCAGCAAACACTGTGGTCTTCGTCCAGGTATACTCTGCGGAAATTGTTCCATTCCCGGAATGGTGCAAACACGGTTCCGGCCTGAAGCAAGGGACGGGCATCGTATAGCCGGATTTCCCCGTTGTCAAAGCTCAGTACCAATGTGAAATCATTTCTGGGGACGACCTTGGTAATTCGCTTACGCCCGGAAGCAAAATACTCTGCCATTTTCCGGTCGTACCCTTTGGACAGATAGAATTCTACACTTTTCCCCATAATCTCACGTCCTATCTTATACTATAGCAGCAATCAATCAAAATGTGTGAACTATCACGTTGGAAACGTGAAAAGCGCTGCCCAGCTATGGCCGGGCAGCACTTTTTTATATATTATTGCTTATTTCACCGGAGAAGAGCTTCTCAGCGTTACGTCGTGATATCCGCCCTCGACGATGGAGACGGAGGATACCAGCGTCAGCTTGGCGTTCTGCTGGAGGTCGGGGATGTTCGTCACGCCTACGTTGCACATGGTGGACTTGACCTTGTACAGGGACGCTTCCACGTTGTCCCGCAGGGGACCGGCGTAGGTGACGTAGGAGTCCACGCCTTCCTCAAAGCTGAGCTTGGCAGAGCCGCCCAGATCGTAGCGCTGCCAGTTCCGGGCGCGGTTGGAGCCTTCGCCCCAGTATTCCTTCATGTACGCACCGTTGACCATGACCTTGTTCGTGGGGCTTTCGTCGAAGCGGGCGAAGTAACGGCCCAGCATCAGGAAGTCCGCGCCCATGGCCAGCGCCAGCGTCATGTGGTAATCGTGGACAATGCCGCCGTCGGAGCAGATGGGCACGTAGATGCCCGTCTCCTTGAAATACTCGTCACGGGCTGCGGCGACCTCGATCAGTGCCGTTGCCTGACCACGGCCAATGCCCTTGGTTTCACGGGTAATGCAGATGGAGCCGCCGCCGATGCCGACCTTCACAAAGTCCGCCCCGGCTTCCGCCAGAAAACGGAATCCGTCCTTATCCACCACGTTGCCGGCGCCGATCTTCACGGTGTCGCCGTAGGTGTCCCGCACCCATTTGATGGTCTTTTCCTGCCAGCAGGTGTAGCCCTCGGAGGAGTCGATCACCAGCACGTCCGCACCGGCCTCCAGCAGGGCGGGAATGCGGGTGGCGTAGTCACGGGTGTTGATGCCCGCGCCTACCAGATAGCGCTTCTTGTTGTCCAGCAGCTCCAGGGGATTGTCCTTGTGGGAGGAGTAGTCCTTCCGGAACACGAAATACAGCAGGTGGTCATTCTCGTCCACGATGGGCAGGCTGTTGAGCTTGTGCTCCCAGATGATGTCATTGGCTTCCTTCAGCGTGGTGTCCGCGGGAGCGGTGACCAGCTTCTGACGGGGGGTCATGAAGTTCTTGACCTTGTCGGTGGGGTCCATACGGCTGACGCGGTAGTCACGGCTGGTGACGATGCCCAGCAGCTTACCGTTGGCGGTGCCGTCCTCGGTGATTGCCACGGTGGAGAAGCCGTTGCGCTGCTTCAGCGCCAGCACGTCGGCGAGGGTAGCTTCCGGGGTCAGATTGGAAGCGGAGGTGACGAAACCGGCCTTATAGCCCTTCACCCGTGCCACCATGGCGGCCTGATTCTCGATGGACTGAGAGCCGTAAATGAAGCTGATGCCGCCCTCCTTTGCCAGCGCGATGGCAAGGGTGTCGTTGGAGACGGACTGCATGACGGCGGACGTCAGCGGCACATTCAGGGAAATTGCCGGTTCCTCCGTGCCCTTGCGGTACTTGACGAGGGGCGTTTTCAGGCTGACATGGTCGGGAACGCAGTCTTCCGAGGTGTAGCCGGGAATCAGAAGATACTCGCTGAAGGTGTGGCTGGGTTCCGGGTAGTAATACGCCATTGGTATGACCTCCTATAGTAAAATAGATTGCTTGAATGTATAACTGCACCGCGCAATCCCAAAAAGCAACTGCGCGGTGTTGTCTTACAAAGTTTTTCTGTCCCCCGCGTCCAGAACCTCCACCACTTCCTTGCCGGAGGAGCTGAGGTTCTTGAAATTGCCCAGAATCTCGCTTACGGGGTGGACGATGGCAAAAGTGTGGGGGAACTTGTGGACGATCTGGCTGACCAGCGCCACCTGGGTCTTGTTCACCACGCACAGAAGCACGCTGGTATCCCGGCCGGAGTACATACCCCTGGCTGGGATGAAGGTCGCAGTGTGGTGGAGGCGGTCAATCAGCTCTCTGGAAACCTCCTGGGGGGAATTGGTGATGATCTCAAAGCAGATGGCCTCCCGGCCGGACTTCATCAGCCGGTCGCCCACCGTGGTGGACATGAAGCTATAGAGAATGCACAAAATCACCGGCTCCATCTGGCAGCCGTAGACAAAATAGCTGACGATGGCAATGGCGGAGTTAATGGCGAAGCTCATGCCGAAAAACGGCCGGTTGGGGTGATGCTTATGGACAATGGCGGAAACGAAATCCGTGCCGCCGGTATAGGCGCTGGCCTTGATGAGAATGGAGTACACAAAGCCCTGAATGACGCCCGCGACCATGGGGCCGAGAATTTTGCTGGTGCCGTTTTCCGTGACGTAGGCGAAGGCGGACAGGTCCACCTTTTCCAGAATCAGCAGTCCCAGAGAGAACGTGACCACGTAGACCATGCTGCGGATGGCCATGGGCTTGCTGACCTCAAAATAGCACCAGATTGCCAGAGGGATATTGATAAACAGGCTCAGATAACCCACGCTGACGCCGGTGACGTACTGGATCATGGTACAGATACCGTTGATACCGGAGGGGGCGAACTGGTTGGGGAAAACAAACAGCTCGTAATTGACAGACGCCAGCAGCGCAATGAAGGCAATGACTAGATATGTCCAGACCTTTTTCATACAGAACTCCTCTGAATCCTACGGCCATTGCCGGGTTCTTAATTTTCGATTCTAGCATAGATTTGTCCACGGGTCAAGGTATAATTCGACGAAATTCGCCTTTCTTGGGAAAACAGATATGGGTGGATTTTCCGCTTGGGATGGCAGGTCGGAGATATCTTCTGCAATTTCTGATTCTTTCGGTGTCCCTTTCGGGAATTGATTGTATTTCAACAAAAAAGCCTTGTTTTTTCTGTGGAAATGTGATAAAATTTAGGTTGAGAGATTATGCGCAAAAATCGAGCGTTTTCTACTGTTTTTTCCTCAAAAGAGTTATGAAAGGAGCTGCCCTATGTATTCATCTGCCTATGTGTGGGCAAAGGTTCTGAGCCATATGGAAGAGCGGCTGGGGGCTGTCACCGTTTCGGCATGGTTCGACGATGCCGAGGTGGTGGAGCTGAACGAGAACAATCTGATTCTGTACTCCCCCTCGGATTTCCGCCGGGAGATTATCCGCCGCCGCTGCACCGATTACATTCAGGACGCGCTGAAGGAAGTGTTCAATTCCGACGCGAAGCTGATGGTCTTCGGTGACGAAGAGCTGGACGCCTTCAAACAGAAGGGGAAAAGCGTTTCTTCCATGGACTTCAATCCCCAGTTTACCTTTGACAACTTCGTTGTCGGCCCCTCCAACCGTTTCGCTCACAGCGCAGCCATCGCCGTTTCCAAAACGCCGGGACAGGTGTACAATCCCCTGTTCCTTTATGGCCCTCCCGGCGTGGGCAAAACCCACTTGCTGTATGCCATCGCCAACGGCATCCGCAAGGAAAATCCCAACGCCAACATCGTCTACATCAAGGGCGACCAATTTACCAACGAGCTGATCGCCGCCATTCAGAACGGCAAAAATATTGAATTCCGCAGCAAATACCGGGAAGCCGACCTGTTTCTGATTGATGACGTGCAGTTCATCGCCGGTAAGGAATCCACCCAGGAAGAATTCTTCCATACCTTCAATAAGCTCTACGAGGAACATAAGCAGATCGTCATGACCTCCGACCGCAAGCCCAGCGATATGCTGACGCTGGAGGACCGGCTGAAGACCCGGTTTGAGTGGGGCCTGCTGGCGGATATCCAGCCGCCGGATTATGAGACCCGTATGGCCATTCTGAAAAACAAGGCCAAAAATCTGGGGCTGAACCTTTCCGACGATGTGTGCAACTATATTGCCATCAACGTCACCAACAACGTCCGGCAGATTGAAGGTACGGTCAAGAAGATTCTGGCTTACCGGGATCTGAACAATATGCCGCTGGATCTTCCCAACATTTCCCGGGCCATCGACGATATGTTCAAGAGCGAGGGCAACGCCCTGCCCACCCCCAGCCTGATCATCAGTCAGGTGTGCAAGTTCTATTCCATTGACGAGGTGCTTCTCCGGGGCACCCAGAAAAACAAGGGTACCGCCGAAGCCCGGCAGATCGCCATGTATCTGATCCGCAAGCTCACCAACCTGAGTCTGCCGGACATCGGCAAAGAATTCGCCCGGGATCACTCGACGGTATTGTACGCCATCCGGAAAGTCGAAGTCGCGCTGAAAAACGGAGACACCACCATGCAGAACAATATCCGGGACATCACCGCGAACATCAATTCCTGCCTGTAAATTTTCTCCACAAGCCCTGTGGAATGTGGAAAACAGGATTGTGGATAAGTTGCACCCGGTTTGGGTCTTCACAGGCCCTGTGGAAAAGAGATGGATCATCCACATTGGGCTGTGGATAAAAAAGACTTGCGGCACTAAATAAAAAGGGACTTTTCCACATAAGTTTGTACTACCACTGTTATTACTACCTGAACTTATTGATAGAGAGATATATTGATTAAAATCAGAAAGAAAGGATTTTACCTATGCGTTTTACCTGTGAAAAAAATATGCTGGTCACGGGACTGAACATTGCGGGTCGTACCGTCGCCCAGAAGAGCAGTCTGTCCGTCATCGAAGGAATCCTCTGCAAGGCCGGACAGGGACTGAGCCTGACCGGTTATAATATGGAAACCGCCATTACCTATGAAATCGACGCGGACGTGTCCGACATGGGGCAGTGCATCCTCCCGGCGAAGCTGTTCGGCGATATCATCCGCCGTCTGCCGGAGGGACCGGTGACCGTGGTGGTGGACGAGAACTATAAAGTCTCCATCCGGGCAGGGTACGCTTCCTTTACCATTTCCGCCGAGTCCGCCGAGGATTATCCGGAGCTGCCGGACGTGGGCGATGGACGGGAAATTTATATTCCCCAGAACAAGCTGAAGGAGCTGATTTCCGGCACCATTTTCGCTGTCAGCGAAAATCAGGGGCGTCCCATTCACACCGGTGTGAAATTTGAGGTAACGAATGACGCCATCACCGCCGTAGCCGTGGACGGGTTCAGGCTTGCCCGGCGCACCTTCCACCCGGAGGAGGGCACTGGACGGGAGCTGAATTTCGTGGTTCCCGCCGCCGGATTGAAGGAAGTGGAGAAAATCCTTACGGACGTGGAGGATAACGCGGCCTTTACGCTGGGTACGAAGCACATTCTGTTTCAGGTGGGAAACGCCACGCTGGTATGCCGCCTGCTGGAAGGCGAATTTCTGGACTGGCGGCGGGTGGTGCCTTCCAACTGCCCCATCAAAATGGTGGCAAATGTTGGTGATCTGGCGTCTTCCGTGGAGCGCGTCGGTCTGATCGTGTCCGAAAAGTACAAAAGTCCTGTGCGCTGCATGTTCGGCAATCAGGAGCTGCTGATGCGCACAAGCACCACCATCGGCGCGGCGGAGGACCGCTGCTCTCTGGCCGGGGACGGGCAGGAGCTGGAGATCGGCTTCAACGTCCGGTATCTGGCGGAAGCCCTGCGGGTGATCCCCTCGGAGGAGGTCACGCTGGAGCTGACCAACGGGTTAAGCCCCATTGTTCTGACCCCCGTGGACGAGAAGGAAGACTTTGCCTATATGGTGCTGCCGGTCCGGATCAAGAACGGCTAAATAAAGGAGTCTTCTATGAAAGTAGTCGTCAAAAAGAAGGATAACGCCATTCCCGTGGCAATCACCACGGAATATATCAAATTGCAGGACGCCATGAAGCTGGCAAACGCGGCGGAAACCGGCGGCGAGGCCAAGTTGATGATTCAGGAGGGGCAGATTCTGGTCAACGGCGAGATCTGCCAGATGCGGGGCAAGAAGCTGCGCCCCGGCGACCGGTTTGTCTGCGATGGGCAGGCGTACCAGATCTGCACCCATGAATCTGAATGAGCTGAAGCTCCAATCTTTCCGAAATTATCGGGAAATTGCGGCGCAGTTTGACCCCGGCGTCAACCTGATCGTGGGAGACAACGCCCAGGGAAAAACCAACCTGCTGGAGGCTATATCCTATCTTGGCAGCGGGAAAAGCTTCCGGGCGCAGAAAACCTCGGAAATGGTGCGGTTTCAGGAAGATTTCGGGGAAATCGATGGCTCGGTCTTCTCCCAGGAGCGGCAGCAGAGCATCCGATGGATTCTGTTTCCCGGCTCCCGTCCCCGGCAGCTGTGGCTGAACGGGGCAAAGAAGAAAACCGCCGGGGAGATCGCCGGGGTGCTGCCTACGGTGCTGTTCTGCCCGGAAGATCTGATGATCCTGAAAATGGGAGCAAGCCAGCGGAGGCGGTTCGGCGATCTGGCGCTGTGTGCCCTCCGGCCGAATTACGACGCGGCATTGACGGAGTACAACCGGATTCTGGAGCAGAAAAGCCGCATTCTGAAAGATCATTTTGAAAATCCCGGTATTCTGGAAATTCTTCCGGAATACAATACCCGGCTGTGTCAGGTGGGTGCGCTGCTGATCTCCTACCGGGCACGGTTTTACGACAGTCTGGGCAAGGCCGCGGCCAATTACCACAACCAGTTTTCCGGTGGAGCGGAGAATTTTACCCTCAGCTACAAGACCGTCTCCACGGTCATTGACCCCTTCGCCCCTGTCCCGGAACTGACACAAAACCTATTAGACCATCTGCAAAGTCACAGCCGGGCGGAGCTGGAAACGGCGCAGTGCCTGACAGGCCCCCACAAGGACGATTTTACCGTGAGCCTGTCCGGCATCGACCTGAAAGCCTACGGTTCTCAGGGGCAGACCCGGACGGCGGCCATCAGCTTGAAGCTTGCCCAGCGGGAGCTGATGGCGCGGGAATGGGGCGAAGAGCCGGTTCTGCTGCTGGACGACGTGCTGTCCGAGCTTGACCCCGGGCGGCAGGACTTTGTATTAAATAAGATCGTCTCCGGACAGGTGTTCATCACCTGCTGCGAACCGGGACGGTTTACCAAATTGGGAAGAACGATTCAGGTAGAAAACGGAAGCATAGTAGATTAAGAGCATATCACGCAGGAGGGCATATATGTCTGACGAAACGAAAGTAACACAGGAATACGGCGCGGAGCAGATTCAGGTTCTGGAGGGTCTGGAAGCGGTGCGGAAAAGACCCGGTATGTATATCGGCTCTACCTCCTCCTCCGGTCTGCACCACCTCGTCTATGAGATCGTGGATAACGCCATTGACGAAGCACTGGCCGGATACTGCAAGCATATTACCGTGACCATCAATCCCGGCAACTCCATTACCGTCACCGACGACGGCCGTGGTATCCCCGTGGACATTCAGCCACAGACCGGACGCCCGGCTCTGGAGGTCGTGTATACCGTGCTCCACGCCGGCGGCAAGTTCGGCCGCGGCGGTTATAAGGTCTCCGGCGGCCTGCACGGCGTGGGCGCGTCCGTCGTCAACGCTCTGAGCGAGTGGCTGCGGGTGCGGGTTCACAAAAACGGCAGCATCTACGAAATGAAATTTGCCCGGGGCAGCATCACCCAGGAAATGCGCATCGTCGGCAAGACCGACAAGACCGGCACGGAGGTCACCTTCCAGCCCGACCCGGAGATGTTCGACAGTCTTGTCTATGACTACGAAGTCCTTCACGAGCGGATGCGGGAGGAAGCCTTCCTGAATGCGGGTCTTACCATCACCATCACCGACGACCGGGACGATGAAAAGCAGATCAGCGAGACCATGTGCTACGAGGGCGGCATCCGGGAGTTTGCAATTTGGTGCAACCGGAACAAGACGCCCCTGTGCGAGGACGTTATCTATATGAGCGGCAGCAAGGGCGACGCTTCCGCCGAGATCGCCGTGCAGTATAACGACGGCTACAATGAATTTCTGCTGTCCTTCGCCAACGACGTGCGCACGCCGGAGGGCGGTATGCACGAGACCGGCTTCAAGACCGCGCTGACCCGTGTTCTCAACGCCTACGGCGTGAAAAACGGCATCATCAAGGGCGACGACAAGGTTTCCGGCGAGGATTGCCGGGAGGGCATCACCGCCATTATTTCCGTCAAGCTCACCGACGCCCAGTTCGAGGGTCAGACCAAAGCCAAGCTGGGCAACGCCTATATCCGTACTCTGGTCGATCAGGTAGTGAACGACCAGCTGACCACCTATTTTGAGGAACACCCCGCCGTTGCCAAGGCCGTGCTGGACAAGGCCATGATGGCCAACCGCGCCCGGGAGGCCGCCCGGAAAGCCCGGGAATCCATCCGCCGCAAGACGGGGCTGGAATCCGGCCAGATGCCCGACAAGCTTCAGGACTGCAACGAGCGGGACGCCAGTCTCTGCGAGATCTACATTGTGGAGGGCGACAGCGCAGCCGGTTCCGCCATTCAGGGTCGGGACTCCCGATTCCAGGCCATCCTTGCCATGTGGGGCAAGATGCTCAACGTGGAAAAAGCCCGGGCGGATAAGATCTACGGCAACGACAAGCTGTATCCCCTGATCGTGGCGCTGGGCGCAGGCATCGGGGACGAATTCGACATTGAAAAGCTCCGGTATCACAAGGTCATCATCATGGCCGATGCCGATGTGGACGGCGCCCATATCCGGACGCTGCTGCTGACCTTCTTCTTCCGCTTCATGCGGCCGCGGATCGAGCACGGCTACGTCTACTCCGCCGTGCCGCCCCTGTACAAGCTGACCCGGGGCAAGAGCGTGAAGGTCGCCTATTCCGACGATGAGCGGGACGCAATCTCCTCCCAGATGCGCAGCGACAACCCCAACGCCAAGATCGACATTTCCCGGTTCAAGGGCCTTGGCGAAATGGACTCCCACGAGCTGTGGGAAACCACCATGGACCCGGAAAAGCGTTCCCTGCGCCGTATTACGCTGGAGGACGCCCGCCGCGCCGACGAGATTTTCACCGTTCTCATGGGCGAACAGGTGGAGCCGAGAAAAGACTGGATCGAGCGGAACGCGAGATACGCAGTCAACATCGACATCTGATATAGCAATCCCGAACTGGAGGTGCGTTTATGGGACATAACCGCAGTTATAAACCTGAGGATATCCGCTTCCCCGACCAGATCATTACAGAGTCCAATCTGGTGGACGAAATGGAGAAATCCTATATTGAATATGCCATGTCCGTCATCGTAGGGCGGGCATTGCCGGACGTCCGGGACGGACTGAAGCCCGTTCACCGCCGGATTCTGTACACCATGTACGAAAGTGGCCTGACCTCCGACAAGCCTTTCAAAAAGTCGGCGACCTGCGTCGGTGACGTGCTGGGTAAGTACCATCCCCACGGCGACACGTCGGTTTACGACGCCATGGTGCGTCTTGCCCAGGACTTTTCCATGCGGTATCTGCTGGTGGATGGCCACGGCAACTTCGGCTCCGTGGACGGCGATCCCCCTGCGGCTTACCGTTATACCGAAGCCCGTCTGAGCAAAATTTCCAACGAAATGCTCCGGGACATCGACAAGGACACCGTGGACTGGGACCCCAACTTCGACGAGACACGCAAAGAGCCTCGCGTACTCCCCTCCCGCTTCCCCAACCTGCTGGTCAACGGTTCCTCCGGCATCGCTGTCGGCATGGCCACCAACATTCCGCCCCACAACTTAGCGGAGGTCATTGACGCCTGCGTGTGCGTGCTGGATGACCCGGAAGCGACTTTGGCCGACCTGATGGAGCATATTTCCGGCCCGGACTTCCCTACCGGCGGCATCATTATGGGACGCAGCGGCATCCGCGCGGCCTATGCTACCGGCCGGGGCAAGGTGGTCGTCCGCGCCCGGACGGAATTTGAGGAGCATGGCAAGGACCGGATGCGGATTATCGTCACCGAGCTTCCTTATCAGGTCAACAAGCGCCAGCTCATCAAGAACATTGCCGAGCAGGTGAAGGACAAGCGCCTGGACGGTATTTCCGACCTCCGGGACGAGACCGACCGCAACGGTATGCGTGTGGTCATCGAGCTGAAAAAGGACGCCAATCCTCAGGTCGTGCTGAACAATCTGTTCAAGCAGACGGCTTTGCAGTCCAGCTTCGGCATTATCATGCTGGCGCTGGTGGACAACCAGAAGCAGCCGAAAATTCTCTCCCTGCGGCAGATCATCGACGAGTACCTGAAGCATCAGGAAGAAGTCCTCACCCGGCGCACCCGGTATGACCTGAAAAAAGCCCAGGAGCGGGCACATCTGCTGGAAGGTCTGCTCATTGCCCAGGACAACATCGACGAGGTCATCCACATCATCCGCTCGGCTTACGACGATGCCAAGCAGCGCCTGATGGATCGCTTCAAGCTGGACGACGTTCAGGCGCAGGCCATTCTGGACATGCGTCTGAAAGCCCTGCAGGGTCTTGACCGGGAAAAACTCCAGAGCGAGTATGACGAGCTGGAAGAAAAGATCAAGTATTATCTGGAACTGCTGGCGGACGAGAACAAGCTCAAGGCTGTCCTTCGCGGCGAGATGATCGAAATTCGGGACAAGTTCGGCGACAAGCGGAAGACCGAGATTCAGGAAATCGAGGACGAGATCGACATCGAAGACCTGATCGAGGAGGAGACCTGCGCCTTCACGCTGTCCAATCAGGGCTACATCAAGAGAATGCCCGTGGACACCTACCGCACCCAGAGCCGTGGCGGCCGGGGCGTCAATGCCCAGAACCTGAAGGAAGAGGATTATGTTAAGAGCCTGACCATTGCGTCTACCCACGACCATATGCTCTTCTTCACCGATCAGGGACGGGTGCATCACCGCAAGGGTTACCAGATTCCCGAGGCAGGCCGCACTGCCCGGGGCACTGCCATTGTCAATGTGCTGCCCCTGAATCCCGGCGAGTCCGTCACCGCCATGGTGATCACCCGGGAGTTTGACGAAAATGAGTTCCTGATGATGGTCACCCGGAAGGGCACCGTCAAGCGTATCCCCTTCGTCTCCCTGAAAACCAACCGCAAGGCGGGCATCCGCGCCATCACCCTGGACGAGGACGACCACCTGATTAACGTCATCCGCACAAACGGCGACGACGACATCGTGCTTGCCACGGCCTTTGGCTACGCCATCTGCTTTAACGAGAACGACGTGCGGTGCATGGGTCGTGACGCGGCGGGCGTTCGCGGTATTATGTTAACTGACGGAGACTATGTAGTCGGCGCGGAGAAGGCCGAGGAGGGCAAGACCCTGCTCACCGTCACCCAGAACGGCTACGGCAAGCGCACCGCTCTGACGGAGTACCTGCGCACCGGCCCCAACGGGGAAAAGCAGGCGCAAAGCCGGGGCGGCAAGGGCCTAAAGAACTACAACATCACCCCCAAGACCGGCAATGTGGCCGGCTGCCGTGTGGTGAGCGAGAGTGACGATGTTATGCTCATCGAAAACGGCGGCGTCATCATCCGCATTCCCGCGTCCTCTATCAACGTCTACAAGCGGGACGTTCAGGGCGTCATCGTCATGCGCATTGACGACGGCAATCAGGTGGTCTCTTTGGAGCGTGTCGAGAAGATGGACGAGGAAGAATCCGGAGAACAGGCATGAAAACCGTGACTCTGTACACTGACGGCGCCTGTTCCGGCAATCCCGGCCCCGGCGGCTGGGGCGCCATTCTGGAATACAACGGCGTGGAAAAGGAGCTTTCCGGCGGGGAAGACAGCACCACCAACAACCGCATGGAGCTGACGGCGGTGATCCGGGGATTGCAGGCGCTGAAAGAACCCTGCACCGTGGAGCTGTACAGCGACAGCAAGTACGTCATCGACGCGCTGGAGAAAGGCTGGGCGTGGGGCTGGAAAAAGCGCGGCTGGGTCAAATCCGACAAAAAGCCCGCCCTGAATTCCGACCTCTGGGAAATCCTGCTGACCCTGACGCAGAAGCACGACGTGCATTACCACTGGGTCAAGGGACACGCGGAGAACCCGAAGAACAACCGCTGCGACGAGCTGGCAGTCAGCGAGTGGAAAAAGCGTAAATGAAAGATCATCGGGCGGCAAAATTGCCGCCCGATGTTACCATAGGAGGAAAATATGTTTTTATCCATCGGCAACGACATGGCTGTCCGGGACAGGAGCATCATCGGCATTTTTGATCTGGACAACACTTCCACCTCCAAGCGCACCCGGGAGTTTCTGAACCGGGCGGAGCGGGAGGGTGAGGTCATCCCATGCGACGATCTGCCCAAGTCCTTCATCCTGACGGCGGAATACGGCTTTTCCCGCGTACATCTGACGGCGCTCAACGCCGCAACGCTGGAAAAGCGGTTAAAGTAAAGATTTTAACGCAAAAAATGTGCATTTCCTTTTGGAAATGCACATTTTTCATGACTATTTTTACTTTGTACCGAAAATCCGGTCGCCGGCGTCGCCCAGACCGGGGACAATATAGGCGTGCTCGTTGAGCTTCTCATCAACGGCGGCCAGAAAGATTTCTACGTCGGGGTGGGCTTCCTGAACGGCCTTGATGCCTTCGGGGCAGCCGATGATGTTCATCATGATGATGTTCCGGCAGCCGTGCTTTTTCAGAAAATCAATGGCCGCGACGGCGCTTCCGCCGGTGGCCAGCATGGGATCGACCACATAAACCACCCGGTTGGAGATGTCCTCTGGCAGCTTGCAGTAGTATTCCACGGGCTTGTGGGTCTCAGGGTCGCGGTACAGGCCGATGTGACCGATTTTTGCGGAGGGGATCAGTTCCACCATGTTGTCCACCATGCCGAGGCCGGCGCGAAGGACGGGGACGATGGCCAGCTTCTTGCCAGACAGCATCCGGCACTTGGCAGTGGCGACGGGGGTCTGCACCTCTACCTCCCGGGTGGGCAGGTTGCGGGTGGCCTCATAGCACATCAGACCGGCAATTTCGCCGACCAGCTCGCGGAATTCCTTAACGGAGGTCTTCTTGTTGCGCAGAATGGCCAGCTTATGCTGGATCAGGGGATGATCGAGGACGTGTACGTTTGCCATGATATTTCTCCTTCTATTTACAGGGTTGAATGAATCGGCCCCGGATTTATGAATTTTGCTGTTCCCGCTCGAGACGTTCCCGTTCCGCCTGACTCAGGCGCAGGTAGTTGGGGGTCAGAGCGGCGCCGTCGCCGGCTTCCCCGGCGGCTTCTTTTTGCGCGGCAAGTAGGGCGACGCCTGCGGCGCGCTGATGCATCCGGTGTTCCGGAGGCATAATGAGGTTGGGGATATCCCCGGAAATGGTCTTGTAAGTAAGGACGCTGCCGTCCCCCACCAGAAACACCGGTTCCGTCAGGTGTGCAAGTTCCTGCTTCAGCTGCACCAAGGCAATGGCGCGGTCTTCGGTGATCCTTTTGAGACTGCCGTGGTTGACATAAAACAGCGCATTATACACCTGACTCCGCCGGGCGTCCATCACGGGACATACGTAGCCCTGATATGCGCCCAGGGAAAGCGCCATGGCTTCCAGGGTGCTGACGCCATAACACGGCACTTCCCTGCCCCATGCGAAACCCTTTGCGGCGGCGACGCCGATGCGCACACCGGTAAAGGAGCCGGGGCCTGCGGCCACGGCCACCGCGTTTACGTCGTTAACAGTTTTGCCGCATTGATGCAGCAGATTTTCCGCCATGACCATCAGGGTCTGGCTGTGGGTCAGGCCAGTGTTCTGATAGCTTTCCGCCAGAAGCTTTCCGTCCTCCAGCAGCGCCGCGGAGGCGGCTTTCGCGCTGGTTTCAAAGGCTAAGATCAGCAAGAAAATCCCCTCCCGAAATGGTGATCCGCCGGGTGTTCTCTCCCAGAACGTCGATGGTGACGCTGACCGCGCCCTCCATGGCCTCGGTCACATTCTCACTCCACTCCACGGCGCACACGCCGCCCCGGTCGAGATAGTCCTCCCAGCCGATGTCGAACAGGTCGTCGGCGGAGGAAAGACGGTACATGTCAAAATGAAACAGAGGAAGCCGCCCACCAAGGTATTCGTTGACGATGGTGTAGGTCGGGCTGGTGACGGCTTCCGTGAAGCCAAGCCCACGGGCAAGTCCCCGGGTGAAGGCGGTCTTCCCCGCCCCAAGATCGCCCCGGTAGGCAAGAACCGTCCCGGCGGGGATGATCTTCCCTATCGCCGCGCCGATTTTCTCCGTTTCCTCCGGGGAGTTTGTGATAAATTCCATGTGAATCTTCCTTATTGATGGGCGTTTTTCAGGGAACATCTGATTAAATCGGCGAGAGCTGGCGGCAGGAGATTTTGGCTCAGCCGAAAGTTCTGGAAGCGGAGGAATACTCTATGTATTTCCCGCTTTCAGAACTGCACGGATGGGGCAAAAGATTCGCCGCCAGCCGAAGACGATTTATTCAGTGTTCCCTTAGCTTCTCCGCCTGATCGGCGGTGGCGAGGGCGTTGATGATCTCGTCTAAGTCGCCGTCCATGATCGCGTCAATGCGGTACAGGGTCAGCCCAACCCGATGGTCGGTGACACGGCCCTGTGGGAAATTATAGGTGCGGATGCGCTCGTTGCGCATTCCCGTTCCTACCTGACTGCGGCGCAGACCGGTGACTTCGCTGTCCAGACGCTCCTGCTCCATTTCGTAGAGCTTGCTGGCCAGCATCCGCATACATTTCTCCCGGTTCTGGATCTGGCTCCGCTCCTCCTGACAGGCGACCACGATGCCCGTGGGCTTGTGGATCAGCCGCACGGCGGAGGAGGTTTTGTTGATGTGCTGACCGCCCGCGCCGCTGGAACGGTAGACCTGCATTTCGATGTCGGCGGGGTTGATCTGCACGTCCACTTCCTCCATCTCCGGCAGAACCGCGACGGTTGCGGTGGAGGTGTGGACACGGCCGCCGGATTCCGTCTCGGGAACCCGCTGGACACGGTGGACGCCGGATTCATATTTCAGTCTGGAATACGCGCCCCGGCCGCTGACGATGAAGTCCGCCTCCTTGACGCCGCCCAGCTCCGTTTCGTTCAGGTTCATCAGCTCAATGCTCCAGCCCATTTTCGCGGCGTACATGGAGTACATCCGCAGCAGACTGTGGGCAAACAGGGCGCTTTCTTCGCCGCCGACGCCGCCGCGGATCTCCATAATGACGTTTTTTTCGTCATTGGGGTCTTTGGGAAGGAGCAAAATCTGGATTTTTTCGGCAAGGGCCTCCTTCTGCGCCTTGGCGGCGGCGTAGGTTTCCTGACAAAGCTCCTTCATTTCCGGGTCGGCCATCAGCTCCTGAGCGTCCGCCATGTCCTGCTGCGCCTGATTGTAGGCGTGAAAGGCTTCCACAATGGGCTCCAGATCGTTTTTTTCCCGGAGCAGCCTCGCCGCCTTCTGGGGGTCGGCGTAAAAATCCGGCTGCTCGGACTTGGCGGAAAGCTCTTCGTATTTATTGCAGATGGCCTGTAGTTTATCCAGCATAAGGTAACTCCATTAGAATATTTAAGATATCGGCAATTCTGGCAGCCGGATACGCATTTTCGACTTTTTTCCAGACATACATCCACCTGGTAAGGGAATGTTATTAGGGAAGCTCTGATGGAATCGGCGAGAGCCGACAGCGAGAGATTTTTCTCTGGCCGAAAGTTTCGAAAGCGGAGGAATACTGTATGTATTTCCCGCTTTTGAAACTGCGCGGATAGAGGAAAAGGTCCGCTGCTCGGCCGAAGACGATTTCATCAGAGGTTCCCTACAGGACGGAACACATTTAAGACGCAGCTGGCGGTGTCCGTCAGGGACCTGGTTTCCCGCAGGCGCTGAGCGCCGTCTTTGCCAATGCGGAAAACGTGGGGCGTCATGGAAAGAAGATTTTCCACCTGCTCCCCTTCCACGGTGAAGGTGAACCGGATGGGGACGGATTTCACAAGGGTGAAGCCCGGCACGTCCGGGACGGTGTCCTTGGGCTTTTCGATAAGATGGTCGTAAATGATGGATTTCAGTCCAAGCAGATGGTCTTCCGCCGCCAGAACCTGAAAAAAGTATCCCTCCGGCCGCAGAACACGCTTGAATTCCTCCGGCATGGTCAGGGCGAACAGACTGGTGAGCAAACGGCATGAATGGTCGGCCACGGGAATGTGGGACGCGGTGGCGCAGAGCCACAGGCCGTTCTTGTATTTTCCGGCGGCACAGCGGACAGCCTCCCGGGAGATGTCCATTCCCGTGAGGCGCATTCCAAGCGCCCCGGCCAGCCGTGCGGAGTAATATCCTTCCCCGCAGCCTACGTCCAGAAGCTCGCCGGACGGTCTTATCTCATTTGAGTTAACCGTTAACTCTTTCGCAGCAGCGATCAGGGCTTCGGCGATGGGGGCGTAGTACCCCGCTTCCAGAAAGGCGCGGCGGGAAAGCACCTGCTCCCGGGTGTCCCCCGGGTGCAGGGAGTGCTTCTGCTGAACGGTCAGCAGGTTCACATAGCCCTGCCGGGCAATGTCGAAACAGTGATGCCCGGCGCAGACGAGGGATTTGTCAAACGTATTCAGTTTGCTTCCGCAAATTGGGCAAATCAAATCCATTCCGCAACCCTCCACCCTATAGTATACCGCATTTTTGCCGCTACGTCAAATCAAAATTGCGGATATGGGGGGAGTTCGGACGGAACATAAAAAATGACGGAGGTGGTATGATGCGGCGGTTTCTGGCGGTTCTTGCGGTGCTGAGTCTGCTCGTGATTCCCGTAGACGCGGCGGAAACGACAAAATATGTGGCGCTGACCTTTGACGACGGGCCCTCCGGGCGGTATACCCGCCGGCTTCTGGACGGACTGTGGGAGCGGGAGGTGAAGGCCACGTTTCTGCTGTGCGGCTACCGGATCAAGGATTACCCGGACATCACCCAGCGGATTTTCGACGAAGGTCACGAGATCGGCTACCACGGCTACACCCACAAAAACATGAAGGAAATGAGCCGCCGCACGGTGGCGTCCGAAATCATGGACACGCAGGCGCTGCTGCCCGAGGGGTG
>ERZ779889.1034-NODE-1034-length-30408-cov-8.204329_pt1 | contig 30408 bp, 25 predicted proteins | sample MGYA00511030_ERZ779889 | MGnify/ENA primary metagenome ERZ779889 (study PRJEB29588, sample SAMEA2160616) | human gut metagenome | biome: human gut; feature: human-associated habitat; material: faeces | place: Denmark | collected 2008/2010 ...
AGGTCTGTACGTCCTTGCGGCTCATACCCATATCGGCCAGCATTTTGGCCCAGACCGGGGAGATCACATAGGTGCAGCCGGGATCGAAGCCGCCAGGATCTTCCACCTGCAGCATGGCGTGGAGTAGAGCAGGACCGGTCTTACCGCCGATGACGAAGGAGCGGTGGTGACTCCAGGCCAGCGTTACGGCGCTGTCCTTCTCGTCCAGACCGAACTCCGTGTGGAACGGCTTCCAGGGGCTGTTCTCCTCGTCCTCGCCGAAGCAAACGCCGAACCGCGCCTCGTGGCCGGTGTAGGCGTTGTCCTCCAGGGTGGGGCGGCAGCCGGAGATGTTCATGGTGATCAGCGCCAGTGCCCGGGCGATGGCCGCGTTGGGCTTGTTGTAGCCGGACAGCAGATTATTGCCGCAGTTCAGGCCGATGTCCCGGCGGATCGGACCGTTGATCATGGTGATGGGCGCGAAGCCCGCCACGCTGCACGTCCAGCCCACCAGGTGGATGACCGGATCGACCATGCCCTTCACGGCGGCGATCAGCACCGGCAGGTAGGTGGGCAGGCAGCCCGCCATCACGGCGTTGACAGCGATCTTCTCCACGGTGGCCTTGCCCAACATGGGGGGCAACTCCGCCACCACATGGTCGCGGGGGTAGTCCGTGCCGGTCAGCATTTCGGCCACGGCCTCCTCTGTGGGAGGGACGATGGGCAGGCCATTGTTCCAGCCCCGGCGGTAGAAGCGGTCGTTGACCTCATCCAGCGTACCGGTGAATGTCTCGTGGGCATATTGGTTGGCAGCCACCTCGGGGGTGGCCAGCTCTTCCTCTGTCAGGGGGCGCAGCAGACCTTCAATGAGCTGGTCCACCACCGGCACGACGGCGGGACGGATGGTGTTGTTGATCAGCGCCTCATCCAAAGCGGGGACGAAGGACAGATCCTGGAGCGTACACTTGACGAACCGCAGGTGCGGCACGTGACGGGCGGAAGCGCCCCGCTGGGCGGACATGAAGATGTCCCCCTTGGTCAGCATGACGGCAGGCTTGCCGCAGCGCTCCACGTAGGCCGTGTTGAAGGCGTGGTACATAGCGCAGGAACCGGCGTCGCCGTAGGCGGCGATCACGCCGTCCACGCCGTCCAGCCAGGCTTTGAAAGCAGGCTGGAACTCCGCGTCGTCCTTGATCTCGCGGGTGTCCTTGGGGTATTGCAGGTAGGAGAAGCGGGCCTCGGGGTACTTTTTCAGTATCTCCTTCTCCACCTCACGCAGGATGTAGGGAGAGTGGCCCTTGAAGTGGGAAAACATACCGATGGTGCGGCCATTCAGCGTGTCAAGCCGGGGGTTCAGAGCGCAGACCTGCGTGGAGCTGACCTCCGCCCAGGGGCTTAAAACAGTGTAGTTCATAGTATCTCCTTTACGTTATAGGTCAAAGCCCGACAACATTGGCGAGGGGGATGACGATGAGGGGCAGAAGGATGGTCAGCGCGATCGTTACGGGGATGCCGGCTTTTGTGTAATCCGCGGGCTTATAGTAACCATACGTCTGGGTGAGAATGGGCAAGTGATCGATGGGCAGAAGTGTGCAGGTGTTTGCACCGACCAGCACCAGCATCACAGCGATAGCGGGATTAAGGCCAACTTTCTCACACAGGGAGATAGCCGGGAGGGTAAGGATGGAAGCAATAGGCCCGCCGACAGGGATAAATGTGTGGAGAATGAAGCCGGCCACGGTGATTAGCATACCAAGGATGATGGGGCTGAGAGAGGTGACATGGCCAAACAGGACATCGCCGAGCCATGCATCGACACCGGTGTTGATAAGACCTTGAACGACGCCCATAACACCGCCGCACAGAAGAACAGAGTCCCAGCGGATCTCTTTGCTGAATTCATCCCAAGAGAAGCAGCCCGACAGGATGAATAGTGCAACGCCAAGCAGAGAAATGAAGTTCGTGTTGTAGATCTTTACCCAAGTGGTGGAGATCCACAGGACGACCATGAGAGTGATGACAAATGCGGACTTCTTATCAATAGCGGTCATTTTGTCCGCACTCTTCTGATGGGTGGAGGCAACAACCTCTTCACCGAGTTTTTCGGGCTTCCAAATAGTGATGAGAATGAGCCACACAAGAACCATTGCGACCAATGTCGCAGGGATCATGAGAATTGCCCAAGGGCCGAAATCAATAGTACTTCCGTTATAGCTGGTAAGCATTTCGAGAGCGGTGACATTGTTTACAGAACCGGCGATCGTGCCGCAGCCGCCAATACCAGCGGCTACAGGAATACCGACCATCATGCACTTACCGAAGTTTTTCACGCCATTTGCGGTTTCTTCCTGAGTTTTGCAGATACCATAGGCCATGCTGGCCAGCGTTGCGCAGGCAGCAACATTAGACATGATAGCAGACAGCAGGCAGGCAGCAAACATAAAGAACAGAATGATGACTTTGCTGTTTCCACCGGAGATTTTGGCAGCGAAAGCGGCGACGCGATGGGGGATACTGGTACGCTTGAGTGCTACCGTGATGGCGAGTGTACCCATGCAGAATGCCATGAGGGAAACGCTGACGCTCTTAAATGCGGCACCCATACCGGTAAAGCCGCCGATAACACCCATGAAGCAGGTGCAGAGGATGGAGGCCATACCAGAGGGGAGAATGTTGGTCAGGGACAGGATCAGAAAGACGATGAAGACGAGTAAGCATCTTGCACCTTCAGCGGACATACCCAATATCGGCGGGCAAAATATGGATAGAATGAGAAGCGCGAGTGATATGATGCCAAAAATTAGCTTGTTCTTTTTCATAGACCTAACTCCTTTTTTCTCTTTTTTGCTGACAAACACGCAGCAGAGAGTGAGCACTTTAGTACAACTCTGCTAAACAGAATATAAATGTTTGTCATATTTTTAGCAATTCAAATGCACAGCCAACTAATCGAAAAACGAGATGAGAAGAATTCATCATCGGAAACACGAATAGAATACCAGAAGAAAGATGTTTTTTTCTATATAGGCATTTCACAAAAAACCTGTTATAATCATGTTAAAAGAAGCAAACAGCGCTTATTCCAGCCGGAAAGGAGATCTTCATGAATACAGAAGAGATCACCAGCTTTGTCAAGGTGGCCAAGCTGCAGCACATGACCAATGCGGCGGCGGAACTGAATATCTCCCAGTCCGCCCTGAGCTCCAGCATCAAAAAGCTGGAGCTGGAGCTGGGCGTGCGGTTGTTTGAGCGGCGCGGACGGCATATCGAGCTGAACACGTACGGAGAGATATTCCTCAGGTATGCGGAAAACATGCTGCTCTCTCTGTCCCAGCTGGAGCAGGAGCTGGCCGAGGCCAAGAGCGCCGTGGAAAACCAGGTCAGCATCGCCATGCCGCCGCTCTATTCCTTCGCCGGATTACAGGCCCGACTGCGGGAGAGCTGCCCGGATGTGAGCGTCCGGATTACGCACACGCGCATCAAGGACCTGCCTGGCGCACTGCTGTCCGGCGAGGTGGATTTCTGCATCCGAGCGGCGCGGGTGGACGACCCGCGCCTGTCCTGCCGCGAGCTGACGGACGACCGGCTGATCATGATTGTTCCGCCTACGCATCCGCTGGCCGGGCGGGAGCAAGTGCATCTGAGCGCGTTCCGGAATGACACGTTCGTGAACTTTAGCCGCAGCAGCGGTGAAGCCCCGGGTGTGACGGACCTGGAATTCTATTGCCGGCAGATCGGCTTTGAACCGCGGATCGTGCTGTGGTCGCCCAATATGCGGGAGATCCTGGAGTCCGTTCGGAATGGCGTCGGCGCGGCCATGGTGCCGCTGCGGGTGCTGTCGGGATACTCGGTGGAGGACCTGTGCTGCTTACAGATCTCCGAGCCTGACTGCTGGACGCACCTGCGGCTGTACGCGCTGAAAAATGTCCGGGAGATGCCGGCGGTGAAGCGCGTCCGGCGGTGCATAGAGGCGTATTTCGACGCGGAGAAGTGAGAGATATACCGCGTCCCGGCGATGAGACGCTATTAAAAAAGACGCACGCGGAGGCCGTCTGGCGGGACGGCTTCCGCGTGCGGTATTGCGGAGGAGCGAGAGATGGGAATGAAAGAAAACACACGGGGCGGCGGGCCGCTGCTGGCGGAGATGGCCCGCATCGCCATCCCGATCTCCCTGCAGTCCCTCATCACGGTGGGCGTGAACCTGATGGACACCATCATGCTCAGCAGCATGGGGGATATGCAGCTGTCCGCGTCCTCGCTGGCGGGGCAGTTCATCAACCTGTTCCAGATCTTCTGCATGGGTATCGGCATGGGCGCTTCCGTGCTGACTTCGCGTTATTGGGGCAGCCGGGATATGGTCTCGCTGAAAAAGAGCGTGGCTCTGATGCTGCGGCTCAGCGCTCTGTTTATCGCCGTGTTTACGGCGGTCACGGCGCTGTTCCCAAGTCTGGTCATGCGGATGTACACGCCGGACAGCGGCATCATCGCCTACGGGAAGATATACCTGCTGTGGATGCTGCCCACGTTTTTTTGCATCGGCCTGTCCCAGACCTGCACCATCGTACTGCGCAGCGTGGGGCAGGTGCGGCTGCCCCTGCTGGCATCCATCGCGGCATTCGCGGTGAATGTATTCTGCAACTGGGTGTTCATCTTCGGCAAGCTGGGTGCGCCCCGCATGGAGATCGCCGGTGCGGCGCTGGGCACAATGATCGCCCGCATCGTGGAGTTCGGGCTGGTTTGCGGATACTTTTTCTTTGCGGACAAGCGGGTGAGTTTCCGTTTGCGGGATGTGGTCATGTCCTGCGCCGACCTGAAGCGGGAGTATGTCCGCATCAGTCTGCCGGTGCTGGTCAGCGACGGGTTGCTGGCCATCGGTAACAACGCCGTGGCCATGGTCATGGGGCACATCGGGCAGGCCTTCGTCACCGCCAATTCCATGACGGTGGTGGTGCAGCAGCTCAGCTCCGTGCTGACGCAGGGCATCGCCAACGCCAGCGGCATCATCACCGGCCATACCATGGGCCGGGGCGACCGGGAAAAGGCCCAGCGGGACGGCTATACTTTCCTGCTGATCGGGCTGATCGTCGGGTGCTTTGCTGCCCTGCTGATCTATCTGCTGCGGGGCGTGATCGTGGCGTACTATCAGGTGTCCGACGAGGCACGGACCATCGCGTGGGAGCTGCTGGACGCCATATTGTTCATCGTGATCTTCCAGTCCATGAACGCCATTCTGACGAAAGGCGTCCTCCGGGCCGGGGGCTTCATACATTACCGCGGCGGCTCCTGCGGCGACAGCCTGGGGGATGTAGGCCCGTCCGTCGTTGCCGCAGCCGCTCACCGCGATGAACAGGCAGCCCGGAGCGGCCTTGCGCGAGTCGTTCACGAGGGAGCTTATCTCCGTCGCGGCGTCGCCGTGCAGCTCCAGAACGCCGCAGTTCCTGATGATATCTTCGAGTCTCATTTCTTGTGTCCGTTTTCAGAAAGGTCGAGGTCGATGTTGTACAGCCTGTCTATCACCGTTCTCACCGCGCGCACGGGGATGCCTCCTCCCTGGAAGCTCTTCGAGGTGGGCTTGGAATAGACGGTGCAGATTATCGAGTATTTGGGGTTGTCGGCCGGGAAGAAGCCCATGAAGGTCCCCTGATACTTCCGGCGTCCGTATTCGTCGGCATATTTGCCGTTGTCGTAGGTTCCGAAGGAGGTGCCCGTCTTGCCGGCCACGGTGCACTTGGCTCCGCGCAGGCGGCGTGCGGTTCCGTCTTCGGTCACTGCCTTGAGCGCGCGGGTCACGGTGTCGGCCACCGCCCTCGAGCAGACGGCGGCGTTGAGGGTCGAGGGGCCGCGACGGCGCAGGATTCTGCCGTCGGATTCGATGTCCTCGACCAGGTAGGGCTTCATCATCCTGCCCTTGTTGGCGATGGCGTTGTAGAAGGTCAGGATGTGCATCGGTGTCATGCTGGTGCTGTAGCCGTAGGCTATCGAGGCAAGGTCGGTGTCGGTCCAGTAGCGGGTCTCGGGGCTCGGGATGGTGGGCGTGAGCATGCCGTCGAGGTCGAAGTCGAAGACCTCTCCCAGCTTGAAGGTGTAGAGGTTCGAGAGGAACTTCTCGGTGAGGTCGCCGCGGCTGTTGCGAGCATAGTTGTCGACCGCCAGCTTCGCGAACACGTAGTTGGACGAGATCTTGAAGCCTTCGAGTATCGAGATTCTGTCGGTGTCGTGCTGCCGGGCGTAGTCGGGGATGTGGGTGTCGCGGATCGAGGTGCCCTCGACGCGGCCGTCGGTGGCGGGAAGGGTCTCCTCGAGGCTCTTCACGTAGCCGTCGTTGAGCAGGGAGGTCAGAGTCACGGTCTTGAACACGGAGCCGGGCTCCCCCTTGCGCCCTATGGCGAGGTTCTGTATCTCCGAGAACTCTCCGTCGTGCCCGCCGCCTTCGCGCAGCAGGTTCACCATCGCTCGTATGGCGCCGGTGCGGGTCTCCATGAGCACGAGGCACGCCCCTTCGAGGTCCTCCTCCTGCTCTATCTGCTCGCGCAGGGCGAGGTCGGCGATTTCCTGATAGTCGATGTTGATGGTGGTGCGCAGGTCGTTGCCGTCGACCGCCCTCACGAGGGTGCTGTCGCTGTTGCGCACGGTCCCGTGGTCGGTCTCCCTGAGATATTCGCGGCCTTCCTCTCCGTGGAGTTCGTAGTCGAACTTGCCTTCAAGTCCGATGTGCGTGTTCCTGACGGGCGATTTGTTGTTGCGCACGAAGCCTATGGTGCGTCTCGCCAGTTCGCCGTAGGGATATTCGCGCACGTTCTCCTGCTCCACCTGCACTCCGCTGCGGTAGCGGCCTTCGCGGAAGAGCGGAAGCTGGAGAATGCGGTTGTAGGCCTGGCGGTCGACCTCGTGGCCTATCTTGACGTATTTCCTGCCGGTTTCGCGGCTGCGGCGTATCAGGTTGTAGAACTGGTCGGCGGTGGTCCCGGGAAATTCCCTTGCGAGTCCTTTGGAGAGCTCGCGCGCCTTGTCCATCCAGACCTTCTCCTCTTCGGGGGTGTTGCTGTCCTTGAGCACCGTGCAGTCCATGTAGAACTGGTATTCGGGGCAGGAGATGGCCAGCAGGCGGCCGTCGCAGTCGAGTATCCGGCCTCTCTCGGGTTCTATTGTCCTGACGGTGGTGGAGGGGGTGAGCCTCGCGGCTATCTCGGGCTGGGGCTGGAAGAGAAGCTGCAGCCAGATTATGCGCAGTATCAGCAGGGCCGAACCCAGCAGCATCACGAAGTAGACGAGATAGAGTATCACCCCTATCCTGTCGCGCTTCTTCCTGGTATGTGTCGTCGTGTCCGGCATCATAGCTTGCATTGTCAGGTTGTCGTCAGTTTCAGCCTCGTCGTCCGCTGCGGGGCGTGGCTCAAGGCAGTCTGGTGGCCGGTTTTTCGGGTTCGGTCACCTGGGAACCCAGTTCTTCCAGTCTCAGTTCGACCGTGGTCCGCCTTTCGGCTTTCGCGGCCTCATAGGTCAGCTGCGCGTTTTCGATTTCGAGCTCTTCGAGGACCTCCTTGTTCTCCTCCACCTTCGCCATCGTGTTCTCCGTGAGCAGGCTCAGCCATATTATGGCGGCGAAGAGCACGAAGGTGTACATCACGTGGATGAAGTACCTGTTGACGTTGAGGCTCAGCAGGAACTCTCCCTTGAGCACCGCGAAGAAACTCTTCTTCAGTTTCTTCGCGAGGTCCGAGAATCTCCATCCGCTCATCGTCCGCGTCCTCCTTCATTGTCCGCAGGCCTTTCCGCCACCCTCAGCTTGGCGCTGCGGGCCCTGGTGTTGGCCGCGATCTCCTCCTCCGCGGGCACCACCGGCTTGCGGTTCACCGCCCTGAGCGGGGCGGTGCTGCGGCCGAAGGCGTCCTTGATTTCCTTTCCTTCGACGTTGCCCGTGCGGATGAAGTTCTTGACCATGCGGTCCTCTATCGAGTGGTAGGTTATCACGGCGAGCCGCCCTCCGGGCTTGAGCGAGCGGGCGGCGCCCGACAGGAACTTCTCGAGCGAGCGCATCTCGTCGTTGACCTCTATCCTGAAGGCCTGGTAGATGCGGGCGAGCTGCTTGTGTTGGGCGAATGAGGGCAGGGCGGGGGCCAGCGCCTTGTCGAGGTCACCGGTGGTAAGAATAGGCGCCGCGGCCCTCGCCTCCGTTATGAGCTGCGAGAGCCTGCGGGCGTTGTCAACTTCTCCGTAGAGCCTGAGGACGTTTTCCAATTCTTCTTGCGTATAAGAATTTACAATGTCGGCTGCTGTTCTGCCGCCCTGCGCGTTCATCCGCATGTCGAGAGGGGAGTCGTAGCGGAATGAGAAGCCTCTCTCCGCAGTGTCGAACTGGTGGGAGCTCACTCCGAGGTCGGCGAGTATCCCGTCGACTCCGCCTTTGAAGTCCGCCGCTCCTTCCGCCGCGTCGCCGGCGGCCTGCAGGAGGACGTAGTTGTGTATGAATCTGAAATTGTTGTGTATCAGTATGAGTCTGGGGTCGTCGGGGGCCTGCGCCAGGGCGTCGGAATCCCGGTCGAAGGCCAGGAGACGGCCTTTTGACGAGAGCCTGGAGAGGATTTCGCGGCTGTGTCCGCCTCCTCCGAAGGTGGCGTCGGCGTAGCAGCCGTCGGGATTGGTCACGATGGCGTCCACGCTGGGGTGTAGAAGTACCGGGTTGTGATATCCGTTCATTGCGAAGTCTCTACTTTTTCGAGAGGCTTTCTGCAATGGCAACGATGTCTTCGTTTGAAATTCTGGATTCCTCGAATCTCTCCCTGGCCCAGATTTCAATCCTGAAGTCATTGCCGGAGAAAACCACTTCTTTGCCTGCACCTATGGAGTCAAGGAGTCTGCGGCTGATCGAGATGCGGCCGAACCTCGGGTCGGGTTCGACTATGTCGCGGTCGCGCATGTATTCTCTCCAGAATGTCGCGTGTGTCTTGTTGAAGGTCAGGTCGAGGGAATTCTTGACTTGCTCCGACTGCCGGGTCCACTCTTCGATGGTGTACATCTGCAGGCAGGGCTCAAAGAGATCCTTTTTCACGACGAACCTCATGTCGCTTCCAGGAGGCAGCGCGGCCTTGAGCGGCGAGGGAAAGACGAGTCTTCCCTTGTCGTCGATGCGGGCCGTGTATTCTCCTATGAAAGTGACCATTGTCTATTTCTTATACGCAGGTTCAAAGATACGCAAAATTTTACATTTTATTACACCATGTTCCAAAATTTTACACGACACCGTTTGTGGAAGTCGCGGAAGTTTGTTATCTTGCAGAAAACCGGAGCCGTGCGTATCGCGTTCTACATAGTGTCGTCGCTCTTTTTTCTGGCCTGGATGATTTTCTCGGTCGTGAAAGGGGATGTGTGGATTGCCGTGCTTACCGCGGTGATGGTGCTGATATCCGGAGTCCAGCTGTTCCTGGCCTTCAGGGACAGGCGGCGGGGTTCGAGATGACATGTCTCCGGTTCTCGGGATAATGATTTTTCCGTTGGCAGAGTGATCAGCCGCCTGTGGCCATCCAGCCGCGGCGGAAGCTCGGCCTCCGGCAGTAAGAACCACCGCACAGCCCTATACTGCCGGCAGGCCGACTCCGCCGCGGCTGTCTTCTTGCAGATTTGCAATCCGCCGCCGAACGGCCATATCATACACGAGCAGGCTTTTCTCGCCTGCGAGGGATGCTTATGGCCGCAGGCGGCATGAAAAAAGAACCGCAGGATTGAAGCGGTGCCTCACGGCAGACTTGCAGTTCCTGCGGTTCAGGTGATGTCTGTGCATGACCGGAATGAAACGCTAGGTTTGTGATAGGTTTGTTCAGGTCTTGGCCTTGAAAAAGAGCTTCAACTTCCGGCCTGCAAACAAGTTTGAAAAGAATTTTCGCAAAAAATATTCATGACATCACTCGGCTGCTATCTTTTTTGATACGGATTATTCGTTGATTAAAAACACTGCTAACTGTCAGCAAAAATAAGAAATAATTCGGAATTCCGACGTATCCTCTAATGTTTTGATGCGCCGGAAATTCTCAATTCTTACGACATCACAGGGCGGAACCTTCGGCCGCTTCCGCCGGAGGGCTTAATAATCCAACGATTAAGCCCCCTCCTGCCAGCCGTCAGCAGCGGTGTCACGGCGGGATTTTTTTTGCATCCATGGCCTCCTGGACGGCGGGATGTGTCCGCCGGAACTTGGAGAAAGTGTCCTTGGAGATGTTGAAGCGGCGGCAGATTTCCCCGACCGTCAGATTGTCCCCTATCATGCCGAGAACCTTGTCCATGTTGCTGACGAGGAGATTGTATTTCGGGCTGCTGCCCTTGCGGCGGCCGAGAACCACGCCTTCGGCACGGCGCAGAGCCAGCGCCTCCTTGGTGCGCATCGATATCAGGTTGCGCTCGATTTCGGCCACGAGGCCGAAGGCGAAGCACAGCACCTTGCTGTTGATGCTGTTGTCGAACACGTAGCCCTCCTTGGTCGTGTAGAACATTATGCCCTTTTTCAGACAGAGGCCCATGATGGTCATCACGTCGGTCAGAGTGCGGCTGAGCCGCGATATCTCAGTGACCACGAGGATGTCGCCGCGTTTCATGCGCCGCAGCAGCGAACCCAGCTTGCGGGCGCTTTGTTCCTTGCATCCGCTCGCCACCTCGGTGACCCATAGGTCGATTTCCCAGTTTCTTCCCTCGGCGAAGCGCCGGATTTCGTCACGTTGATTGGCAAGATGCTGCCTTCCGGTACTGACTCTCAAATATGCTGCAATCATAATACGGTGTTATGCGAAACGGAAACGACAATGCCCGGAGCCTTCACGGTTCCGGGCATCGTCATCAGAAATATTCAGGTTCCCTGTCGGGACTATTCGACGAAGGCCACTATCTCGCCCTTGACCACGTCCTTGCCCTGAGGCGCAGTCACGGCCACGACGCGTCCGTCCACTGCGGGGAGTATCTCCTCCATGCCATAGTAGGTCTGGACATAGCCGCAGGCCTTTCCGGCCTTTACCTTGGTTCCGGCGACGGGCGCCTTCGAGTCGTCGACCACGTCGATCTGCCAGAGCATCTTTCCCTTTGCGGGAGCCTGGACAGGTGTCGCCTTGGGATACTTCTCCACGATCTTGTCGATGTCGAACTCGGGCATCTCCACCACGGGGCGCTTGATCACGATGGGGGCGCCGGCCTTGGCCTTGAGATCCGCGAGCTCCTTGTTGAACCTCTCCTTGGCGATTCCGCTCCTGTAGTCGCGGTACTGCCTTTCGTGCATGGCGAGTTCGAAGAGCTCCTCGTCGTCCTGACCGCAGTCCCAGCCCTCGTCCTTCATCATCTGGCGGAACTTGGGCAGCTCGTCGGGATATTCGTCCTGGGGATTGCCTTCGTAGAACTCCATGCCTTTCTCTTTCGCGAGCTCGACGATCTCAGGTGCGAGCTTGCCGGGCAGCTTGCCCATCTTTCCGAGAATCATGTTCCAGGTGTCCTTGTCGATGCTGCTGAAACGGGGCTTGTTCTGGCTCATGGCGAGAAGGTTCATCAGCGCGGTGTTCTTCACGTACTGGCTGAAGGGGGTCACGAGCGGGGGATAGCCGAGGCGGGGCCATACATACTCGACCTCGTTGAAGAGCTTGACCATCAGCGTGTCGAGGGAGCTCTCAGGCTTGCCGTTGGCGCGCTCAGAAGCGTTGATGGCGGCCTTGAATCCCTTGAGGTCGGCCATCATCGAGCCCATCATTCCTCCGGGCAGGCCGCAGCCTACGAGCAGGGAGCTCATCTGGGAGTTGGACGAGTTGATCCAGTAGCCGAGGAAGTCGTCGATGAATTCCTGGGTGAGGCGGCGGACTTCCATGTAGGCGTCCATGTTGATGTCCTTCACGAGGAAGCCGTCGGCGCGCATCATCTGCTGGATGGTGATCACGTCGGGATGAACCTTGCCCCATGCGAGAGGCTCCACGGCTACGTCGAGGTAGTCGGCTCCTGCGCGCGCCACCTCAAGCATGGAGGCGGGGGAGAAACCGGGGCCGCTGTGGCCGTGGTACTGTATCTTGATGTGGGGGTACTTCTTCTTGATGTCCCTGGTCAGCTCCGCGAGGAAGGTGGGGCGGCCGATTCCGGCCATGTCCTTGAGGCAGATCTCGTCGGCGCCGTACTCCACGAGATGGTCCACCACTCCGAGGTAGTACTCCACTGTGTGGACAGGGGAGTGGGTGATGGAGAGGGCGGCCTGGGAGATCATCCCGGCCTTTTTCGCATATTCGATTGAGAGCTTGAGGTTGCGGTGGTCGTTGAGGCCGCAGAAAGACCTGGCGATGTCGGTGCCCTGTGCCTTCTTGACCTTGAACATGAGTTCGCGCACGTCGGCCGGAACCGGGTTCATGCGCAGGGCGTTGAGGCCTCTCTCGAGCATGTGGGTCTGGATGCCGACCTTATGGAAGGGGGCGGTCCACTTGCGCACGGACACGTTGGGGTTCTCTCCGTAGAGGAGGTTCACCTGTTCGAATGCTCCGCCGTTGGTTTCGACGCGGTCGAAGCAGCCCATGTCGATGATGGCGGGTGCGACCCTTACGAGCTGGTCAACCCTCGGCTGGTACTTGCCGGAGGACTGCCACATATCCCTGTAGACAAGGGAGAATTTTATTTCTTTTGCCATAATTCTGCTTTGAATTGGTCCGAATTCTCGCAAAGATAGTATAAAAATGTCAGATAAACCTTGCAAGGAAGAATTTTCTTCGTATCTTTGCAGTCCTCTGAAATGGTGCGATTAGTTCAGTTGGTAGAGCACTAGATTGTGGTTCTAGGTGTCGTGGGTTCGAGCCCCACATCGCACCCCATCATGATTGCGGTAATTGACGGTCAGCCTGTCGGTTGCCGCAATTCTTGTTTCCATCCAAAATTCCACACCCGTTCCCCGTTCGCAGGATTTGCAATCCAGCGCAATTACGGAGTTACGTTCCGGCGGATTGCAAATCACGCCGGAACATCGAAGTCTGCCGCGCCTGAACACCAAAGCCAACCATGCCGAAACACTGAAGACAGCCGCGCGGAGTCGGCCTCCGGCAGTATAGGGCTGTGCGGTGGTTCTTACTGCCGGAGGTCGGACTCCGCCGGCGGCGGCTGGGTCAGGGCAGCGGATTGCAAATATGGCACAACTAAGTAATTGCAGTTTAGGTAGGAGCATCGCTTTTACAGAAATGTTTGATTATGAACCCCCTTACAAAAGTGCAATGCCCACTCGTCCCTGCAATTTGGTCGACTTAGGAGCAATAGGTTCGGCTAAAACCGCCTTACAGACGCATGCAGAACCGTTTTCCAAAAACAGGCTGCTCCTAAGTCTCACGCCTTCCTCTTTTGTCATGAACCACTGCCGCCGGGCACGCGCTGCGGGGAGCTCCACGGAGGGCTCTCCTCGCGCCCGCCCAGCGCAGAATCTTTGAAACACAGAAGCCAGCCGCGGTGGAGTCGGCCTCCTCCGAAAGAAGTCAGCACGCAGTACGGAATTTCCGCTGAGGAGGCTAGCCGTCCGCGGCTGTGAGCGGACGATGTCCGGAGCGGAGCGAAGGGCATCGATGAAGCGCAGCGGAACCTCCGAAGCGGATTTCCGTACTGCGGCTAACAAGAAAGCCGGCCGGCAGTATAGGGCTGTGCGGTGGTTCTTACTGCCGTAGGCTGAGCTCCGCCCGCGGCAGCAAGCAGCAGATTACAAATCCGCTGAAACAATGAATTGCAAATCTGTTGCAACATATTATCAGCCACAACATTACAACAGCAGGCGAAGCAGCGCCGCCGGAGGGCCATATCATCCACGAGCAGGCTCTTTCTCGCCTGCGAGGGATGCTTATGGCCGCAGGCGGCAGAACACTCTGTCGGCGGCAGGATGGCAGCTGATTGCAAATCAGCTGCAACGTACGACAGATTGAATCCGGAACTGCAACCTAAGCTGCAACCTAAGCTGCGACGAAAACACAAAAGAGGCTGCACCGGTTCCCCGATGCAGCCTCCTGGATTGCGTGGCCCAGGGCTAGAACCTGTACCTGATGCCGAGGGCGAAACCGTCCCATCCGAAGACTGAGCCGCCGGTGAAATAGATGGCAGGTCTCCAGTCGAGGGAGAAGTTGAGAGGCACGCCGGGCACTGCGAATTCAGCGCCGACCTGACCTACGACAGCTGCGGAGAAATAAGTCTTGGCATTGCCGTTGCCGTCAGTTCCGTTGACAAACCCGAGAGAGGCGCCGGGGCCTACATAGAAATTGAAGTTGCCGGCGCTTCCGAGGTCGAAGTCATAGATTCCGGTCAGACGGAAACCGTTGCTCATGAATCCGAGGTCGGCCTCTATGAAGTTGGAGCCGCCGAGATAGTGCTGGTATGACACCTCAGCACCATTGCCTACACGTACACCGACGGCCTTGGGCTGGGCGGAGGCGACTGCCGCAAATGCGAGAGCGGCCACCATTACTGCAAAAAACTTTTTCATTGCTAACTAAGATTTTAAGATTATACCATTCCTGAAAAACCGAGAAAGGCCATGGCCATGATGCTGACGGTAATCAGCGCGATGGGAAGGCCCTTGAACGCCTTGGGCACGCTGTTGAGCGCAAGGTGTTCGCGCAGACCGGCAAACAGACACATAGCGAGTCCGTAGCCGAGGGATGTGGCGAGAGCATACACGGTGGACTCACCGAGGTTCAGCAGATGCGATGCAGTTCCGCCGAAGGCGAATTCCTTGGTGACCACGGTGATGGCCACGCCGAGCACGGCGCAGTTCGTGGTGATCAGAGGCAGGAAGATTCCCAGCGCCTGATAGAGCGAGGGACTGGTCTTCTTGAGCACGATCTCCACCATCTGGACCAATGCCGCGATCACGAGAATGAAGGATATCGTCTGCAGGAACTCAAGCCCGAAAGGCACCAGCAGGTAGCTGTTGAGCAGATAGGTGACCACGGTCGCGAGAGTGATCACGAAGCAGACGGCGCCCGACATTCCGGCAGCCGTGGAAAGCTTGTTTGACACGCCCAGGAACGGACAGATGCCGAGGAACTGGGCCAGCAGGATATTGTTGACGAATATCGCTGATATGATGATAAGCAAATACTCTCCCATAGCTTGTTACTTTTTAGCGAGGAACTTGTTGAACAGCACCATCAGGTAGCCCAGCACGAGGAAGGCTCCGGGAGCCATCACGAAGGCCAGGATACCGTCGCCGGCGATGAACTTCCAGCCGAACACCGAGCCGTTGCCCAGAATCTCGCGGATGATGCCTATGACCGTCAGGGACATCGTGAAGCCGATGCCGATGCCGAGTCCGTCGAGGGCCGAATCCACCACGCCGTTCTTGTTGGCGAAGGCCTCCGCGCGTCCGAGCACGATGCAGTTCACCACGATCAGCGGGATGAACAGACCCAGAGTCTCATAGACGGCCGGCACGAACGCCTGCATCAGGAACTGGAGTACGGTCACGAAGGTTGCGATAATCACGATGTACACGGGGATGCGCACCTTGTCCGGAACCACGGGAGCGACCAGCGATATCACTATGTTGCTGAGAATCAGCACAAACATGGTGGCGAGACCCATTTCCAGTCCGTTCATCGCGGAAGTGGTGGTCGCCAGGGTCGGGCACATGCCCAGCACGAGAACAAAGGTGGGGTTGTCCTTTACGAACCCCTTGGTAATCAGTGACAGCTTACTCATTTTCCTGTCCTCCATCATTAGAAACTATGGCCTTGTAGGCCGCAACGGCGTTGGAAACAGCCAGCGAATAGGCGCGGGAAGTGATGGTGGAAGCGGTTATCGCGTCCACGTCGCCGCCGTCCTTCTTCACGGTGAGAGACTTGGCGGCCGGATCCCAGCCCTTGAACTGGTTGATGAATTTCTCGTCGGTCTGGCATTTGGCGCCAAGGCCGGGAGTCTCGCTCTGCGAGAGCACGGTGGTGTTGTGGATGATGCCGTCCTCGGTGATTCCGACCATCACGGTCACAGGACCGCTGAAGCCGTTGGAAGCCGAAATCACGGCATATCCGGCACCTTCGGCCTTGTAGTAGGGATAGGCGACTCCGTCGACCGTCACGGTGTCGGACAGCGCGTTGCCGCTGAACGGAGGCAGAACCTTGGCGATGGAGGCGTTGGTCTTGGCAACCTGCGCCGCGGCTATGGGTTCGGCGGTTATCGCGTAGGCACCTCCCAGCACGGCGGAGCAGACGAGGCAGACCACCGACAGGCAGAGCACCATGTTACGAAGTGTAGACTTTGCAGGCATAGCTTAATTCCTCCCGTATTTTTTCTGGTGGAACCAGTTGTTGAGAAGAGGCACCACGCAGTTCATTATCAATATCGCGAACGAAACGCCCTCGGGATATGAACCGAAATAGCGAATCATCATCACGATGAAACCTATACCTATACCGTAGATGATTCCGCCGGTGCGGCTCATCGGAGAGGTCACGTAGTCGGTGGCCATGAAGCAGGCGCCGAGTATCAGACCTCCGGTCTTGAGGTTGAACAGCACTCCGGTATATGCCGCGGGGTCGATCGAATTGAATATCAGGGATATCACGGCCACGGTGGCGAAAATGCTCAGAGGTATCCATATCTTCACTACCTTGCGCACGAGCAGGTAGGCGAAGCCGACCAGCAGGGCGATCGCCGAAATCTCACCCGCGGAACCGCCGATGTCGGTCAGAAGGGTCTGCCAGGTGTAGTTGTTCGCCTGCATGAAGTCGGGGATGCTCGTACCGGACAGCAGGGCCTCCTTGAGGGCGCTCAGAGGAGTCGCGCCGGAAACGGCGTCGACGCTCTTCACGAAGCCCGAAGGCATGCTCCAGTCGGTCATGTAGGTGGGGAAGGAGATCAGCAGGAACACGCGTCCGGTGATCGCCGGGTTGAACACGTTCTGCCCGAGGCCCCCGAAAGTCATCTTGGCCACGCCGATGGCGACCAGCGCGCCTATGAACACTATCCACCAGGGCGTCGTGGCCGGCAGGTTCATCGCCAGCAGCAGACCGGTCACCACCGCGGAAAGGTCACCTATGGTCGAAGGACGGTGGAGCATCCACTTGGTGATTGCCCACTCGATGAGCACGCAGGAAGCCACGCTGACGCCGAGCACCAGCAGCTCGCTCCAGCCGTAGAAGAGCACGGACACGAGTATGGCCGGGGCCAGCGCAATTATCACATCCCTCATTATCACGGATGTGGAGGTCTTTGCGTGGATGTGCGGAGACGGTGAAACTAACAATTTTTCCATATTCCTAACTTTCTATTTTACAGCCTCGGCAGCCGCCTTTGCGGCAGCGGCGCGCGCACGGATTACACCCATCACCTGGGCCTTGGCCTGCCGTATGTTGTCAAGCAGAGGTATGTAGGCGGGGCAGCTGTAGAGACAGCAGCCGCACTCTATGCAGTCCTGGGCCGCGTTCTTCTCCAGCCCCTCGAGGTCGCCGGCCTTGTAGAGGCGGTTGAGCAGGAAGGGCTCCAGGCCCATGGGGCAGGCGTCGGAGCATTTGCCGCAGCGTATGCAGTTGCCCTGCGGCTTGCGCTTCGTGGACTCCTCGCTGAGGTAGAGTATCGAAGACGAACCCTTGACGGTGGTGGCGTCGGTGTTGCTGATGGCCTTTCCCATCATCGGGCCGCCGCTGATCAGCTTGGCAGCCCCTTCCGGAACTCCGCCGGCCTGCTCGATTATGAACGAGAGCGGCGTGCCTATGCGGAAGAGGTAGTTGTGCTGCTTCTCCACGGGCAGGCAGTCGCCGGTCACCGTGAGGGTGTTGGTGATCAGAGGCTTGTTCTTCTGCACCGCCTCATAGACGGCCAGTGCGGTGGCCACGTTCTGCACGACGGCGCCCGCGTCGATGGGCAGGCAGCCGGAGCGCACCTGACGGTGAAGCACTGCGTCAATCAGCTGCTTCTCCCCTCCCTGGGGATAACGCTTCTTGAGCGAGAGCACCTCGATGTCGGGATAGCCGAGTCTGGAAACCGACGCCCTCAGGGCCTCGATCGCCTCTGGCTTGTTCTCCTCGACTCCTATAACGCAGCGGCAGCCGAGCACCTTCTGCATGATCGCGGCGCCGACCACTATCTCGTCGGGGCGCTCCACCATGATGCGGTAGTCGCTGGTCAGGTAGGGTTCGCACTCCGCGCCGTTGATTATCAAGCAGTCGGCTACCTTGCCGGGAGCGGGGTTGAGCTTCACGTGGGTGGGGAAGGTGGCGCCTCCGAGGCCCACTACTCCGCCCGCCTTGATCTTCTCGAGTATCAAGGCCTTGTCGGCGGGAATCTCGGTCACGAGCTTGTCGGAGAGGTCTATGCCTTCTGCCCACTCGTCGCCCTCGACGGTGATTTCGACATGCTGCACGGGCTTGCCCGAAAGGTCCTTGCGCTCAACCAGCCCCTTGACCGTTCCGGACACAGGAGAGTGGATGAACGCCGACACGAATCCGCCGGGTTCGGCTATCACCTGTCCGACCTTCACCTTGTCGCCGGCTGCGACCACGGGCTTCGCCGGGGCGCCGATGTGCTGCGACATGGACACGTAGACGGTCGGAGGCAGGGGCAGCGTCTCGATGGCGCAGTTCCTCGAGATCTTGTTGTCGTCGGGATGTACGCCTCCTATTCTGAAAGTTATCTTACTCATTTGCAGCCTCCTTTTTATCTGAATTCTCTGCAATCTTCGCCTCTGCCTGAACTGGCGCCGCGGGCCTGGCAGCCGGGGCGGCAGATGCGGCCGGTTTCGCCGCAGGAGCGGCAGGCTTGGGCGGAAGTACCGGGAAGTTCACCGCATGGATGGCGCCGGTGGGGCACTCGGCCACGCACTTCTTGCAGAGCTTGCACTTCGTGAAATCGATGTAGGCGAGATTGTTCTCCACAGTGATCGCGCCGTGGGGGCAGACCTTGGCGCACTTGCCGCAGCCTATGCAGGCGGCCGAGCAGGCCTTGCGGGCCACTCCGCCCTTGTCCTTGTTGACGCAGCTCACGAAGACCCTCATCGAGCGGGGTCCCTTGTTGCGCAGCTCAATCACTCCCTTGGGGCAGGCCTTCACGCAGGCGCCGCAGGCCGTACACTTGCTCTCGTCGACCACGGGAAGCCCGGTCTCGGGGTCCATCGAGAGAGCACCGAACTTGCAGGCCTCAACGCAGTCGCCGCAGCCCACGCATCCGTAGGAGCAGCCCGTGTCGCCGCTGTAGAGCGCGGCCTTGACCCTGCAGGACTGAACCCCGTCGTAGACATTGGTGCGGGGACGGTTGGCGCAGCTGCCGTTGCAGCGTACCACCGCCACCTGAGGAGCCTTCTCCTTGACTTCGTAGCCGAGAATGCCGGCTACCTTCTTCATCACTTCATTGCCTCCCACCGGACAGAACATACTGTCGAGATTGGGAGCCTTGACGGCGGCGTCGGCAAAATTGCGACAGCCGGCAAATCCGCATCCGCCACAGTTTGCACCGGGCATCACCTTCTCCACCTCATCTATGCGCGGGTCTTCCTCGACCTTGAACTTCTTGGCCACCCAATAGAGGATCAGAGCCAGGACCAGGCCGACTAGCGTAAGAATCACGATGGTCAGGACAACAGTGTTTGTCATTATTTCTTGATGTTAAATATATATTCGTTCCTGAGTCTGCCGCGCATGAGCCACAGACCGAAATAATACACGGCCACGGCGGCGATGGCCGCCAGACCGGCGTAAAGCTCCCCGACTCCGGCCGACACCGCCACAAGCAGCACGGCGACCAGAAGCACGAGGGGTATCATATATGCGAGCAGGACGGCCTTGTGGCCCATCGAGGCCTTGAGGACCACCTCAACCTCGTCGCCGGGCCGGATGTCGGACCAGCCGGAGGTGGGCACCTCGACCATCTTCACCTTCGAGTCGCCGAGCGAGCACAGCCCCTTGGCGTGGCACGCGCCGCAGGCCGACTCGGAGACGATCTCCACCGTCGTGATCTCGGGCGTGACGCTGACAACCCTGCCCTTGTGGGATATTTCGCTACTCGAACTCATTGTTCATCGCTGATTCTATGGGCATGTTCGCCGCGCGGATGTCGAGGGTGTCGTCGTCTTCGACGAAGCGCACCTGATTGCCCTTGAAGCGCATGGGTATCTCGGTGGTCTGTCCGTTACGGTGCTTCGCTATGATTATCTGGGTCTTCTCCTTCTCCTCCTCGCTTTCGCTGAGACCCACGAAGTCGGGCCTGTGGATGAATATCACGAGGTCCGCGTCCTGCTCGATGGAGCCGGACTCGCGCAGGTCGGAGAGCTGGGGCTTTCCGCCGCCGCCCATGCGGCTCTCGGCCATTCGCCTGAGCTGCGAGAGCGCGATTATCGGCACGTTGAGCTCCTTGGCCGTGGCCTTGAGGGTGCGCGATATCGCGGCCACCTCCTGCTCGCGCATTCCGCGGAGTTCGGGAGGGCCCTGCATCAGCTGGAGATAGTCCACCACGATCAGCCTGACGCCCTTGTTCTTCACGAGGTTCTTGGCCTTGGTGCGGAACTCCATTATGGGAAGGCTCGGAGTGTCGTCGATGTAGAGAGGAGCCTTGGAGAGCTCGCGTATCTTGTACTCAAGCTGCTCCCATTCGTAGTTCTCGAGCCTGGCGCCGCCCTTGAGCTTGTCGGCGTCGAGGCCGGACTCGGCGATCATGAGCCTCATCGCAAGCTGGATCACCGGCATCTCGAGAGAGAAGAAGGCCACGGGCATGTGGTGGTCGACCGCGGCGTTCCTCGCGATGTTGAGCGAGAAGGCAGTCTTACCCACGGAGGGACGCGCCGCCAGGATAATGAGGTCTGACGGCTGCCAGCCCATGGTGATGCGGTCGAGGCTCACGAAGCCCGAGGGCACTCCGCTGAGTCCGCCGCAGCTCTGCATCTCCTCGATGCGCTTCATGGCGCTGTTGATGGCGCTGCCTATGTCGGTGACCTCGTTGCGGACGTTGGTCTGGATGGCGTCGAAGATCCTGGTCTGGGCCTTGTCGATGAGGTCGTCGACCTTCACCGACTCATCGTAGGAGTCCTTGAGAATGTCGTAGGACGCGGTGATGAGGTCGCGCTGGATGGTCTTCTGCTTGAGTATCTTGATATAGTATTCGATGTGGGCCACCGAACCCACCTTCTCGGAGAGTCCGGCAAGGACCACCGCGCCGCCCACGGCCTCGAGGTTGCCGAGAGCCTTGAGCTTCGCGCTCACGGTGATGAGGTCCACCGACGTGTGCTCGTTGACCAGAGCGCACATCGCCTCGTATATCATCCGGTGCCTGGGGTCGTAGAAGCAAGAAAGCGTCAGCTCCTCCATGGCCTGGTCCACGCACATTGGCTCCAGCAGCATGGCGCCCAGCACGGCCTCCTCGACATCGAGGGCCTGGGGCGGCTTGTTGCCCATCTCGAGGCCTATGGTCTCAAGGTCGGCCTGCTGCTCCTTCCTGCGCGAACCGCTTCTTGCTTTCTGGACCGGCATTAAATATCAGGATTGACGATGATTCTTCCGCAGTGCTCGCAGATCACGAGCTTCTTGCCGGAAGCGATGTCGATGAGTCGCTGAGGGGTGATGGTGTGGAAGCAGCCTCCGCAGGCGTCGCCGTAGGTTCCGTCCTCGTTCTTGGGATAGAGGGTCACCACGGCGAGGTGGTTGTGGGTGCTGTTGCGGATACGCTCGTAGGCGCTGATGGTTCTCTCGTCGAGCTTGGAGGTGAACTGCCTGCGCCTCTCCTCGAGAGTGCGCTCCTCCTTGGCGGTGGACTCGACGATGTTGGCGAGCTCCGTCTTCTTGGCCTCCAGGTCGGACTCGCGGATGGTGATCGCGTCGTTGATCCTGTCCATGTCGGCCTTGCAGTCCTCGATGGCCTCGCGGGCCTCGCCTATGTTCTTCTCGGCGATGGCCTTGAGCAGGCCCTGGTTCTCGAGCTCCTTGTTGATGGAGTCGTACTCGCGGCTGTTGGTGATGTTGTTCAGCTGTTCGCGGTACTTGGCCATCTCGTCCTCGAGTTCGGCGATCTGCTTCCTGGCCTCCTCGATGTTCTGGTTGTAGCCTTCTATCATCTGCTCCGCACGCGCATACTTGGCCTTCTGGGCGTCAAGTTCGGATTCGAGAGCGGCGACCTCCTCGGGAAGCTCGCCCCTGAGCTGGAGCAGCTTGTCGATTTCCATGTCGGTCTCCTGAAGATCGTGGAGAGTCTTCAGCTTTTCCTGAGCGACCTGCTCGCTGTCTGCAAAGTTCTTCTGCAGCGACACAAAGGTTTCGCGCTCGTCGACGGGAGTCACGACCTTGGTCGTTTTCTTGGTAGTAGCCATATTATTCTATAGAATGTTAATCTGCCATATTGCATTCCCGGTGAATGCGAACCGCAAAGTTACGAAATATTTTTGATTTCCTCGAGGCGCAAACGGATGTTTTTCAGCCGCTCCAAGGCCTTCACCCTGGCGTCCACGGGCTTCCTCTCGCCGAGCAGCTGGCGGTGCGCGCCGCCCAGGGTCATGCCCTTGACCCTCACGAGATAATGTATCTGCCGGAGGGTCTCCACGTCTTCGGCGGTGAAGCGGCGGTTGCCCTTGGCGTTGCGCTGCGGCTTCACGAGGTCGGAGAACTCGTTCGACCACGACCTCACGAGGGGCACGGACTCCCCGAGCATCGCGGCGACTTCGCCTATGGTCCAGAAAAGCTTCTCCATCAGTCCATCGATTGTTCAGTGTTCACAGACATATACAGCATGTTCGCATATTCGGCCGGAGTCACCGAGCCGAAGAAATAGTTCACCGGGTCGAGCGTGCGCCCGTTCAGGTGCAGCTCGTAGTGGAGATGCGGCGCGAAGGAGCGCCCGCTCATGCCGACGGTGCCTATCTGCTGCCTCGCCTCGACCCTCTGCCCCCTGCGCACGCTGCGGCTTTCGAGGTGGGCGTACACGCTCACGTAGCCGCCCTCGTGGGTGATCTCCACGGTGCTGCCCGACTTCTTGCTGGAACCCGACGAGCTCACGACGCCGGCCGCGGTCGCATAGACCGGAGTGCCGCGGTCCACTATGAAGTCGAGACCCTCGTGCCAGACGTAGGCCTTGTAGAACGGGTCCAGCCGGCTTCCGATCGACGCCCCGGTCTGGGGATACGACACGTTCACGAGCGGCAGGAGCATCGGAGGCCTCGTCAGCGAGCTGTCGGCGAGCGCGGCGAATATCTCCCGGAACACCGCGTCGACTCCGGCCGCCGTGAGCAGCAGGCTGTCGGCCTTGCGGGCGGCGTATTCGTTCAGCATGCTGTCGGGAATGGTGTCGCCGGCATGGAGGAAGGACAGGCGCCCCATAGGGTCGATGCCGGGGGCGTCGGTGTGGAAGATGCGCTCGTATATCTCATTGTCCTTGTGCTGCAGCGCCGCCACCGCGTCGCGGGTCATCTCCGCCCGCTCCGCGAGTTCGGGGTAGATGCGCTCGTACATCCTTATCTCGCGCCGCAGCATGCGCTCGGTGTCGGTGCGGAAGAAGATGGAGAACAGCACGTAGACCACCACCGCCGCCAGCAGGGTGATCAGCAGGTAGCCCAGCACGTAGATCGCGCGCCCTCCGGAGCCGCGGCGTCCGCCTTTCATGTCAGTTTCCGCCATTTTCCGCCCTCCCCCTGCGCAGCAGCTCCATGGTGCTCGTGGTCCTTTCGTCGCGGTATGCCTCCCGGCGCCGGTTCACCATGGCTTCGTATTCCTCCACCGGCATGTTGATGTCCATGTAGTTCATCGGGTTCACCCGGCCGCCCCTGTAGACCACCTCGTAGTGCAGATGCGGCCCCGTGGACTTGCCGGTGTTGCCCACGGTGCCTATGCGGTCGCCGCGGTGCACCTTCATGCCCTCGGCCACCTCGATGGTGTTGAGATGCGCATAGCGGGTCTCGTAGCCGTAGCCGTGGTCCAGCACGATCTCGTTGCCGTAGCCGCGGTACTGGTAGGTCACCTTCTCAACCACCGCGTCGCCGGTGGCGTAGACCGGATTGCCTATGGTCGAGGCGAAATCCTGGCCCTGGTGGCGGCGGCTGTCGCCGTAGAGGGGGTCCGACCTGTAGCCGAAGCTGCTCGAAAGGTAGAAAGTCCCCTTCTTCGGAAGGATGGGCGGCACGTTGGGCACGCAGGAAATCATGTCGCCGGACTCCACCGCCGCCTGGTAGACCTCGTCGAGCGACTTGCTGTTCACGTAGACCCGCTTCATCAGGGCGTCGGTGCGCAGCACGGCGCGGCGCAGCTCCGAATTCGCCCCGAGACGCGCCAGCTCGGCGTAGCGGTTCACCCCCTCGAGCCCCGAGCCCTTCACCTCCTCCGGGATGGGCGAAAGTCCGTAGATCGAACGGTACACCCCGTCGTCGCGGCGCTCGATTCCGTAGAGGGCGCGCTCGCTCCGGTCAAGTTCGCTGTTCAGCACGTTGATTCTGGCCTCCAGGCTGGCGTGGCGGCGCTTCAGATAGGCCGTCTTCGGAAGGTCCAGCCCGAGCACGGCGAGGTAGATCCAGAAATACAGCGCGACCAGCCCGGCCCCCAGCAGCACCAGCAGGACTATACGCAGCGGCCTGGGTAGGCGGGGAGCGGGACGAGAGCCGAGTGTCTCAGAGTTGAGAACATATTTCGCCATATCCGTGCAAAAATAGGGATTTTTCTGTAATTTTGCAGTTTGTTTATATGATTGAGTGATATATGACTTCCAACGAAATTAGACAGAAATTTCTCGATTTCTTCGCATCGAAGGGACATACGGTGGTGCCGTCCGCACCCATGGTGGTCAAGAACGACCCCACGCTGATGTTCACCAACGCCGGAATGAACCAGTTCAAGGACATTTTCCTCGGCAACGCAACCGCCCCCTACAGGCGCGCGACCGACTCTCAGAAGTGCCTCAGAGTCAGCGGAAAGCACAACGACCTCGAAGAAGTCGGACACGATACCTACCACCACACGATGTTCGAGATGCTCGGCAACTGGAGCTTCGGCGACTACTTCAAGACCGAGGCCATCGACTGGGCGTGGGAGCTGCTGACAGAGGTCTACGGCATCGACAGGAACCTGCTCTACGCCACCGTGTTCGAAGGTTCGGCCGAAGACGGCACCAGCCTCGACACCGAGGCGCGCGAGGCCTGGCTCAAGCACCTTCCCGAGGACCACGTGCTGCTGGGCAACAAGCATGACAACTTCTGGGAGATGGGCGACACCGGCCCCTGCGGCCCCTGCTCCGAAATCCACATCGACATACGCTCCGACGAGGAGAAGGCCGCCAGCGGCATACCCGGACGCGAGCTCGTGAACAAGTCCGACCCCCACGTGATCGAGATATGGAACCTCGTGTTCATGCAGTACCAGCGCATGGCCGACGGCCACCTCGAAGCGCTTCCCGCCAAGAACATCGACACCGGAATGGGCTTCGAACGCCTCTGCGCGGTGCTCCAGGGCAAGCGCAGCAACTACGACACCGACGTGTTCAGCGGCATGCTCGCCAGAATAGGCGAGATCTCCGGCCACCGCTATGGCGAGAGCGAGCCGACCGACGTGGCCATGAGGGTGATAGCCGACCACATCAGGGCAATCAGCTTCAGCATAGCCGACGGCCAGCTGCCCTCCAACGTCAAGGCCGGCTACGTGATACGCCGCATCCTGCGCCGCGCCGTGCGCTATGGCTACACCTTCCTCGGACTCACCGAACCCTTCCTCTGCCGCCTGGTGGACCAGCTCGTGCACGACATGGGAGCCGCCTACCCCGAAATCGCAAAGCAGCAGAAGTTCATAGAGAACGTGCTGCGCGAGGAGGAGATGGCCTTCCTGCGCACCCTCGACCGCGGAATCAAGCTGCTCGACGAGTGCCTCGCGCGCTCCGCCGACAGCAGGACGATTTCCGGAGCCGACGCTTTCAGGCTCTACGACACCTACGGCTTCCCCATCGACCTCACAGAACTCATCGCCGCCGAGCACGGCTACAAGGTGGACATCGACAACTTCAACGTGGAGCTCGGCAAGCAGAAGGAGAGGGCCCGCAACGCCACCGCCAACAGCTTCGGCGACTGGACCGTCTACCACGACGGCGAGGACGTGCAGTTCACCGGCTACGACGAGACCGAGACCTCCGGCGCCCTGCTCCTCAAGCAGAGGACCGTGGTGCAGAAGAACAAGGAGATGCTCCAGCTCGTCTTCGACCGCACCCCGTTCTACGGGGAGATGGGCGGCGAGGTCGGCGACACCGGAGTGCTCGTGTCGGAAGACGGGGAGGAGGTGCGCATCACCAACACCGTCAAGGAGAACGACCTCACCATCCACATAGCCGAGAGGCTCCCGCAGAACTGCAGCGGCAGCTTCACCCTCAGGGTCGACACCGCACGCCGCCGCAGGATCGAGTGCAACCACAGCTGCACGCACCTGCTCGACCGCGCCCTCCGCGAGATTCTCGGGGAACACGTGGAGCAGAAGGGCTCCTTCGTGTGCGACAAGAACTTCCGCTTCGACTTCTCCCACTTCGAGAAGCTCTCCGACGAGCAGATCATACTGGTGGAGCGCAGGGTCAACGAGCTCATACGCGAGGACCTGCCGCTCGAGGAGAAGCGCGACGCCACGATGGACGAGGCCCGCGGAATGGGCGCCATCGCCCTGTTCGGCGAGAAATACGGCGACCGCGTCAGGGTCGTCAGGTTCGGCCCCAGCGTGGAGCTCTGCGGCGGCTGCCACACCGCCTCCACCGGACGCATCGGACTGTTCAAGATAATCAGCGAATCCGCGATAGCCGCCGGCATAAGGCGAATCGAGGCCGTGACCGGACCCGAGGCTGAGCAGTTCGTCTACGGCATGCAGAACATGCTCAAGACCGCCCGCTCGTTCTTCAACAACGTGCCCGACCTGGCCGGAGCCATCGCCAAGCTCATCGAGGACAACGCCACCTTCAAGAAGCAGGCTGAGGAATTCAGCCGCCAGAAGGCCGCCGAGATGGCCCGCATGCTCGAATCGCAGGCCAAGGAGGTCAACGGCATCCGCCTCATAGCCCCGGGAGTCGTGCCCGAAAGGGACGTCAACCCCGCGATGATGCGCAACGCCGCGCTGATTCTCCAGAAGAACCTCCACAACACCGCCCTCGTGGCGGCATATCTGAGCGACGGCAAGCCGCAGCTCCTGCTCATGTACTCCGACGACCTCGTGGCCGCGGGCAGGAACGCCGGCAAGGACATACGCGACGCCGCCAGGTTCATCCAGGGCGGAGGCGGCGGACAGCCCGGACTCGCCACCGCCGGCGGAAAGAACCCCGACGGACTCGAGCAGGCCCTCGCGGCCCTCGCCGAGAAGGCGGTTTCGGCGGCATAAACCGGCACAGAGGATGAAGAAACTCGACCGTTTCATACTCAAGGCGTTCATCGGACCTTTCGTCGCGATTCTGCTGGTCGTAATCTTCATCCTGATGATGCAGTTCCTCTGGCTCTACATCGACGAGCTCGTGGGCAAGGGCCTCGGCCTCGGAGTGATACTCGAGTTCCTGATGTGGGGAGTGTTCTCCATCCTGCCCCTCGCGCTGCCTCTGGCCACGCTGCTGGCCTCGATGATGGTAGTGGGCCAGATGGCCGAGAACAACGAGCTGCTGGCCATCAAGGCCGCGGGTGTCTCGTTCTCGCGCATCATCTCCCCGCTCATCGCGGCATCCTTCGTGATCGCCGTGGGGGCCTACTTCGTCGGCGACAGGCTGGTGCCCGAGGCCTACAACCAGATCTACACCCTGCGCGACGACATACTCCGCACCAAGAACGAGATCAAGATCCCGTCGGGCACCTTCTACGACGGCATCGAGGGCTACATCCTCAGGGCGGAGGACCAGGACAAGGAGACCGACATGCTCTACGGGGTCATGGTCTACGACCACACCGACAACAAGGGCAACACCTCGCTGACCATCGCCGACTCCTCGAAAATCAGCATGTCCAAGACCAAGGACTACCTGATCTTCACCTTGTACAACGGCTCGAACTACCTGGAAGACAACACCATGCGCTACTCCGACACCAGCATGGTGCTCCAGCATATCAACTTCACCCGCCAGGAGCTGGTGATTCCGCTGGCCAACTACAGCTTCGAGAAGTCCGACTCCAGCCGCTTCAGCGACCAGGCCAAGTCGATGAGCGTGGCCGAGCTCAAGTACCAGCGCGACTCCCTCAGGCACTACCTGGACTCCATGGCTCCGGTCCACTACAACAAGCTGCGCGAGACCAGATACTTCCTCGAGGGCGGCCAGATCGACACCGCGACCCGCGACCCGGACCGCGCCATGTTCAGCAGCCCGGAGTTCATGAAATGGGACGACCCCGACGACAGGCTGAGAGCCGTACAGCGCGCCGCCGAGAGCGCGTCGCAGTTCGGCAACGAGATCACCGGGATGAAGTTCGAGGTCTACGAGCAGGACTTCTACCTGCGCCACACCGACATCGAATACCTCAAGAAATTCGCCCAGGCCCTCGCCTGCTTCATCCTGTTCTTCATCGGAGCCCCGCTGGGTTCGCTGATACGCAAGGGCGGGCTCGGCACCAGCGCCATCATATCGGTGCTGTTCTTCGTGCTCTACTGGGTGATCGACATCTCCGGAACCAAGCTCGCCAGGGACGGAGCCATCAGCGCCTTCACCGGCGCCTTCATCTCGTCCTACGTGCTGGTTCCCATAGGCGCCTTCCTGACCTGGAAGGCCATAAACGACTCAGACCTTTTCAACATGGATCAGTTCAAGACATGGTTCAGAAAGATGAAGAGCCGGATCTCCGGTTTCTTCCGCCCCGTGCGCATAGTCTACATGGGCACTCCCGAATTCGCCGTGAAACCCCTCGACGCCCTCGTCAGGAGCGGCTACAAGGTGGTGGGAGTGGTCACCGTGGCCGACAAGCAGAGCGGCCGCGGGCTCAAGACAAACGAAAGCGCGGTGAAGCGCTACGCGGTTGAGCACGGCATCCCGGTGCTCCAGCCCCTGAAACTCAAGGACCCCGAGTTCCTCTCAGCGCTGCGCGCCTGGAAGCCCGACATGTTCGTGGTGGTGGCGTTCAGGATGCTGCCCGAGGAGGTGTGGAGCATGCCCCGCCTCGGCACCTTCAACCTCCACGCCGCCCTGCTGCCCCAGTACCGGGGCGCGGCCCCGATCAACTGGGCGCTGATCAACGGCGAGAAGATGACCGGCGTGACCACCTTCATGATCGACAGAAACATCGACACCGGAGGCATACTCTTCCGCGAGGAATGCCGCATAGAGCCCGGTGACGACGCGGGAAGCATCCACGACAAGCTCGCCGACATAGGCGCCGGCCTCGTGGTTCAGACCGCCGAAGCCATAATCCAGAACAACGTGGAGGTGCGTGTGCAGCGCTCGTTCATCCAGGGGGCCGAGGTGCTCAAACCCGCGCCCAAGCTCACCCGCGAGCTCTGCCACATCGACTGGAACGACAGTTCCGCCGCAATCTGCAACCTCATCCGCGGCCTGAGCCCCCACCCCGCCGCATTCACCGAACTCGTGTCGGACAAGCACCCCGAACCCCAGACCCTGAAAATTTACAAGGCCGAGAAGACCGACCTCAAGGGCCGCCCCGGGCAGGTGCTCTCCGACGGAAAGACTTACTTTGCGATCGCAACTGCCGACGGCGCGGTCGCAATCAGGGACATGCAGCTCGCCGGCAAGAAACGCATGGAGGTGACCGCCTTCCTCGCCGGTTTCCGTGAGCCCGAAAGCTACAGCTGCACACCCGGAAGCTCCAAGGACACAATCACCGCCCTATGCTGCGCAAAATCAGAATAATCCTGGCCCTGGCGTTCCTGACAGGGATCACCCTGCTGCTGGTCGGAATCGGCCGGCAATGGTGGGGATGGATGGCGAACCTGCAGCTCCTGCCTTCCATCCTCGCGCTGAACCTCCCGGTAATCCTGGGAGTGCTGCTGCTCACCCTGCTGCTCGGACGGCTCTACTGTTCGGTCATCTGCCCTCTGGGCGTATTCCAGGACGTGGTCATCCGCCTGAGGCACATCTGGGGTGAAGCCATGAACCGCAGGCAGGCGCGCCGGCTCAAGAGGCTCAAGGCCGCCGGAAAGCCCCTGCCCGCCCCGAAGAACTATTCGAAGCACTTCGCCTACAAGAAGGAGCACCGCATCGTGCGGGCCGCAGTGCTGCTGGTCACCGTGGCCGGCGCCTTCCTGAGCCTGCAGTTCCTGCTCACTATGCTGGCGCCCTACAGCGCCTACGGACGCATGGTCAGGAGCGTCGCAGGGCTTGCCGGAGGTGAAAGCCTCGCACCCGCCCTGCTTATCACGGCAGGAGTCACCTTCGCGCTGATCTGCTTCCTCGCATGGAACCGCGGCAGGGCTTACTGCAACACCATCTGCCCCGTGGGCACTCTGCTCAGCGTCTTCAGCCGCTTCTCTCTCTTCCGCCTCACCATCGACGAAAGCAAGTGCGTGGCATGCAAGCGCTGCGGAAGCCGCTGTCAGGCCTCCTGCATCGACA
>ERZ779889.1037-NODE-1037-length-30346-cov-6.872338_pt1 | contig 30346 bp, 20 predicted proteins | sample MGYA00511030_ERZ779889 | MGnify/ENA primary metagenome ERZ779889 (study PRJEB29588, sample SAMEA2160616) | human gut metagenome | biome: human gut; feature: human-associated habitat; material: faeces | place: Denmark | collected 2008/2010 ...
GCCGCTGCCGCCGCTTTTGCCGCCGCCTGCGCTGCCTTTGCTGCCATCTGCGCCGCTTTTGCCGCTGCCTGCATACCTTTTTGTGCTGCTTTTGCCGCCCGCTGCGCGGTTTTCACCGTTTTCTGTGCCGTTTTTACGCCTGCTCTTGCTGATTTTACCGTTCTCTGAGCCGTTTTTACGCTTGTTCGAGCAGCATTTGCCTTTTTTTGTGTCGCTTTAGCAGCGCCTTTTGCAGTTTTGCCGGTATTTTTGACAATGTTTTTGGTGCTTTTCAGTGCCTGCTTCTTTTTGCGGCGAATATCGTTCATTTTTCTTGCAAAGCGTTTGCCGCCCTGCACGGTATTTTGCTTTACTCTATCCGCTGCGCTTTTTGTTTTCTCGCCAATCCGGTTTTCCGCATATTCTGTGGGAGATTCGCTATAATCAGATTTCACTATCGTTTCTTCTGCCTGTTTTTTCGAGGAAATAAGCGAACGCCGCGCAAGCTCCTTTGGCGCTCGTGCGGCGTTATTCATCACGCGGGGACTGCGGTCGGTATTTCTTGTTTTGATATCCCTCACATTCCATCACCCCCAAAACTCCGTTTCTCCGGGCTTTGTCGTCATGTAGCGATAGAGTTCTGTATTTTTGGGGAACCGATTGACAAAGGGAATAAGTGCTTTTCCAATCTTCATCAGCCCATGTCCGGCTTCTGCATTTGTGATAAACTTCATCTGATCCTCAGAGATATTGAATAGTTCGGCAAGCCGTTCCCGGTCGCTGGAAGCCTGGTTGTGCATGACGATTAGCTCCGAGTTAGAGAGCAGCGAACGGGCAGAGGCATTGTCCAGCAGATATTCCACATTTTGGGTGATTCCCGTGGGGAAAGCATTGCGCTTTCTGAAGCGCCGCCATGCAGAGGTGAAGAACATACTACTGTATGGGTTTTCATATACCACATGAAACTCATCGAGGTAAACATGGGTACGCTTGCCCTTTTTCCAGTTTTCCGTGACTCGGTTTAAGATAGCGTCGGTAATCACGAGAAGTCCCATGGTTTTCAACTGCTCGCCGAGATCGAGAATATCGTATACGACAATCCGGCTGTTGGTATTTACGTTGGTTGGATACGCAAAGGCGTTGAGGCTGCCTTCGGTAAACAGCTCAAGGGACAGGGCAAGATCGCGCGCTTCGGGTTCCGGCTGCGCGATGAGCAGTTCTCTAAGGGAAAGAAGCGTAGGCAGCGGACCGCCATGCTTATAGTTCTTGTAGAGGTCGCCCGTACAGCGGTCGATGATACTTTTATCTTTCGAGGAAAGCTCGTGTTCCTGGTCAAGCTGCTCTAACAGGGACATGACAAATTGGGATTTCTGTGCCACGGGGCTTCCCACGTCGGAATAGCCCTCTACCATATCCATTGCGTTGATGTGGTCGGGACTGCCTGCCGCAATACGGATAATCTCACCGCCAAACTTCTCCAGCATGGTGTACTCGCGCTCGGGATCGCAGACAAGAATATCGTCGTCGGTATTAAGCGCAAGCTGTTCCATTTCATCTTTCGCACCGAAAGATTTACCGGAACCCGGCACGCCAAAGCGCAGCGCGGAACCGTTCATCAGTTCCGATTTATTGACAATAATCATGTTGCAGCTGATGGCATTTTTGCCATAGTAAACCCCGCCGTTATGGAACACTTCCTGCACGCGGAACGGAATAAACACAGCCGCGCTCTCCGTGGTAAGCGTGCGGAGCGCGTCTATCTTCCTTACGCCATAGGGCAGCACGGTTTTGAGTCCCTCAAGCTGTTGATATTTAAGCGTAGCAAACTGACAGAGCCTTCCGCTGCCGATGGTAAACAGGGTTTCAGTATAGCTGTCCAGCTCCTCTTTGCTGTCTGCGGTGATGACCACGGTCAGGACGCCGGACATCATGCGTTGATCCCGGTTGGTAAGGTCGTTCAGGAAATCACGGCTTTCGGTGCGCTGCACCTCCATGTCAAAGGGAATGGTTGCGGAGAAGTTGTTGTTTTGATTCTGCCGCCTTTGCCAGTTAGCGATATTGGTTTCCACTCCAAGCAATCTGTTTTCGACTTCCCGAACAGCTTCATCCATGGGAATGGGAATGATGTCAAGGGAGAGCATGATGTCTGCGCCAATATCGCAGATTTCCTGAATCATGTCGTCCTTGATATAGTTGGCATAGTCTTTGAGATATACGACACGTCCGTATCTTTTACCGATTTTGAAGTGATCTTTTTCGTATTCAAACGTGTCCGGGCAGATATAGTCCTTGAAATCATGCCCCTTTTTCGCCATATCCACCGCGTCAAAGTAAAAGGTCGTTTTCTCGTCCGGGCGAAAAAAGCCATGTAAAACCGCCAGTTTGTCCGTTGTGTCCAATTCCTCGCAGTGTGATCCAAGGCGGGAGAGTGTGGCGGACAGTTCACTTGCAATGCGGTTAAAGTAGGCGCGTGCTTCTTTAATATCCTTTTTATAGGCGCTGACGGTAAGATACCGCAAGTGCCGGAAATTGCCTGCGCTCATGGCGTCATGCGTGATTCGGGTGTTGGATTCTTTTCTTAAGCGGTCCAATCCATCTTCGCGCATGGGCATGAGCACCGATTCCTGTAACGCCTTTTGATTGTACCGTTCAAGCGCAACCGTCAGTTTGTAGGTGGCTCCATATTCAAAGGAGTTAATGACGTCGCTGTATTTCAGGAAAAGGTCTTTGGTATCTTCCGCCGAAAGCATGGCATAATTGATATCCGAGAATTGAAAGGTTTTGGAAAACAGGTTTCCGACCTTGAAAATGCCGTCGCTCCAGATGGTTTTCACGGGAATGATATCCTGCACGGTTTTCGGAATGGTAAACCTTTCTCTGTCGCGTTTTAGTACATTATGCAATGTCTTAAGCATGTTCTTTCATTGCCTCCTTTTCTTTTTCCCTGATGGCGTCTTTGGTCAGCTCGTAGTACAGATTTGTTGAGCGGAAAACGAGTTTCCTGGGCATGAAAAATTCTGAGCGGATAAACGCCGCCACGAACTTTTCTGCTGGCATACCGTTATATTTTAGGAATCCCAGCGCGGCAAACGGAGCTGCGCCCAGGATACAAAGCCAGCTTACGGTTTCCGTTCCAAGATGATTTCTCAGCCCGAAATAGATGGCGACCGCTACGCCGACTGCCAACACTGAGAACAAAAACTGGCGCAGATTGAGTCCAAAAAACATACTTTCGGTATATCCGCGTATTTCTTTGTTGATTTTTATTTCCATCACGTTTCCTCCTTTTTACAATCAATGCAGACCGAACATCTCTCTTGTGACTCTGTCTGCCATCTTGACCGCTCCGGTCAATACCAGAAGATTAAATACGAGCTCACCCATATAGCTCCATACCATGGTTACAGGCGTTGCATCTTCAGCGACCACAGGCGGGCTTGCTGCAAATACACTGAAGATGATACACGCCAGTACAATAATTGCACCCTCTAAACATACGGCAGCATAGCTTTTCAGGAAACTTTTGCCGATGTTCGCAGACGGTTCGCCCGCAAAAGCAGATAAAGGAATGGGTGCAATCGCCGTGTACATATACAGCTTAAAAAAGCGGCCATATACGCTCATAATCATCACAAAGGATAAGACGATTATTACGAGACTCCCGATAAGTGATACCGCCCAAACTGGAACAGATTCCCAAAAAGTTAACTCCCGTATCGCTTCCTCCATCTCCGCCGGCATGGTGACGGCTGTCTGCGCCGCGACGCCTGCGGTGTTCATTGCAGTGGAGATAACGCCCTGCACAATGCGAAACAGCGCCATCATCAGATCAAGCCCGTACCCCACGATCGTTTTTGCAAGCACAAAGCGGACAAACAGCTTCAAAGCGTGTTCCGGTTTTTTAATCTCGCTAAAGCTGCCACAGGTTTTGACGACTCCCACGACAAAAAACAATACCAACAGGGCATAGCCGATGGCTTTGAGAGCGCCGTTGATACTCACAATCACGTTCCATATTCCGCCGCCCTTAAATGATTCGGGTGATTGCGTCAGCAACAGCCATATTTCAGCCAGTTTTTCGTTCCATGTGTTGAGCGCATTGACGATGTTATCTATGATCCAGTTTCCGCTGTTCAAATTAGGTCACCTCCTCCGGTATACAAAAGAACCCTTGCAAAACCTGGGTCTGCAAGGAATCGGGTTTACTACAGTTACAACACTTTTACTACTATTTGAAATCCTTTGATGAAACGATACGGGACCGCCGGCATGCTGGCGCCCCTGTTTTGCAACAAATCGATTTCCCTTGCAGACGTATAACATCCCTTGAAACTGCTATACTGATTAAGGAGAAATTTCTTCTGGAATTGAACTTTCCCTTATGCTGTGGTAAAATTTAAGGGAATGAGGGAGGGCATAAGGGCATGCGTACATTCAATTACTCTGCGCTCCGGAAACAGAAGTGGGACTCGGAAATTCTGGGCCTGGTCGCGGCAATCTATAAAGAAGCAGGAAAGCAAGAACTATATCTAAAACAGCGACCGGCGGAATTGGAGAAACTGGTGGAGATCGCAAAGGTGCAAAGCACCGAGGCCTCCAATGCCATTGAGGGTATCGTGACTACAAACACCCGTATCCGGCAGCTTGTGAAGGAGAAAACAACACCGAGAAACCGGGACGAACAGGAGATCGCAGGTTATCGGGATGTGCTGAGCCTCATCCACGAGAACTTTAATTCCATCCCCATCACCCAGAACTACATCCTGCAGCTCCACAAGATCCTCTGTAGCCACATAAACAATCCCATGGCTGGCAGGACCAAAAGCGTGCAGAACTACATCAGCGCCACCTATCCCGACGGACATGTGGAAACCCTGTTCACGCCCCTGGCCCCCTATGAAACGCCGGAAGCCCTGGACAGGATCTGCGAGGAGTACAACCGGGTCATTGGGAATATGGAAGTGGAGCCGCTGATCGTCATTCCCGTATTCATCCACGACTTTCTCTGCATTCACCCCTTCAACGACGGAAACGGCAGAATGAGCCGTCTGCTGACCACACTGCTGCTCTACCTCAATGGGTTCTATGTAGGAAAATACATCTCGCTGGAGGCCAAGATTGCAAAAAGCAAGGAGCTCTATTACGATGTCCTTGGCCGGACACAGATCGGATGGCATGAAGGCGCCGAAGATGCTGTGCCGTTCATCAAATATCTGCTTGGGACTGTTCTTTCCGCTTACAAGGACTTTGAAGACCGCTTTGCTCTGGTGGAGACCAAGCTCCCCGCTCTGGAGACCGTGCGCCGGGCTGCCAGGGAGAAGGTCGGACGGTTTACGAAGCAGGACATCCAGGAACTTTGCCCTTCGCTCAGCATCAGTTCCATCGAGGGAGCGCTGCGGAAATTGGTGGCATCCGGCGAATTAAAACGAGAGGGCGCCGGAAAGAACATTTGCTATTACAGATTATAAAGAATTATTAATGACGATGAGGCATGGTAGTGTCAAGTATTTTTCGCAAATTGGTTTGCAGTCCCTGGCACGAATGAAGTCAGCCAGCAATGGAGGTGTCCACAAGGGCAACCTCTAGGCGCTTCATGCTCATGTACTTCGCTCAGCTCGCCGATGTTGATGATCGACATAACGACGGCTTTTTGCCCCATGATGTTCGCCGCGTACTCTTCATACGACAACTCATCCGTAAACTGGTGAATATCGGCTAAATGTAGTATCTCCCAGATAACATGCTTGTGCAAGCATACGTCAGCCCGTAATCAGATTCAGGATTTCTTTTGCGAAGGTGATGATCACTCCGCCGGCCAGCGTAAGGAAGCCGTTGGCGCGCTGAGAAGGGTCGTGGGATTTGAGCGACAATCCGACTTGCACGATGCCAAAGGCCAGCAGGATAATGCCAATCGCGCGGATCAGACCAAAGATAAACTCAGAAAGATTGTTGACCACTTGTATCGGGTCATCAGTTGCATAAGCTGTGGCTGTCGTAGCAGAGAACAGCACAAGCACGGTGAAGATGGCAAGCATCAGCCGCATTCTTTTAGACATTTTCATTTTGTTTTTCCTCCTGTTTTTGTTGTTCTAATAAATGGTTTACTTCTTCCTCTGACAGCACCTCATAGTCATCTGGATCGCCGGCAAGGAAGATCTCAGTCGGGTCAAAAGCGCAGGGGGCTTTGCCATGTGCATAGGGCAACGCCCCGCCGTCCGTGGTGAGTTTCAGATCGGGGTGTTTTAAGATGTCGTACTTTTCGTCCTGCAAGGGTCGTTCGCCGCGGATAAAGAGCAGGGCATAGCGATTGTCAAGCATTCTCACTTCATCCTGCGTTAAAAGCTCGCGTCCGCTGATCTGATAGTTGGTAGAGTAATTGCCGCTTCTGCCTGTGCTTTTACCGTAGGTATTGGTATCTATCGTCTCCTTGCCAAGATAGGATTCCGAGATGAGCTTGTGCGTGCTGCTTTCATTGCCGCCAAGATAGAGGAAAGTGTCACAGTTGCCGATGATGCTCTCCCATTGCTTTTCAAACAGCGCCTTTAATTGCGCGATGTTCTGGATAATGATGGACACGGAGATTTCGCGGCTTCTCATGGTCGCAAGCAGTTTGTCAAACTCATCTGGCAGGGCGACGTTGGCAAATTCGTCCATCACACAATGCACATGGACAGGCAACCGCCCTCCATGAACATGGTCGGCAATAAAATACAATTCTTGAAAAATGCACGAGTACATCATGCCGATGATGAAGTTCAGGCTGCTGTCGCTGTCCGGTATAATGGCAAACAGTGCGGTTTTCCTCTCGCCAAGAGAGCGAATATCCAGCTCATCATGGCACATAAACGAAGCAACCTGCGGGATATTGAATTTTTCCAGCCGAACGCCCAGTGAAATCAGAATGGATTTTGCTGTCTTGCCGGCTGCCATTTTGAAAATATGGTATTGTTTGACGGCAAGATGCTCCGGCTCCCGCATGGCGAGCCGTTCAAACAGCTCGTCCAGGATACTCGCATACCCTTCATCTTCCTCGCGGACTTCCGCGGCGTTCAGCATTTCCATTACCATCGGGAAGTTCTGCTCATAGGACGGCGCTTCGCTCATCAAGTAAAGGATCATGGCTTCGAGCAGCGCCGTTTCCGCACGTTCCCAGAAGGGGTCGTTGGACGATGCGCCCTTGGGGGTGGTGTTGCGAATTAAGTTATTGACCAGTTTCAGCACATCTTTTTCGTCTCTGAGGTAGGAAAAGGGATTGAAGCCATGGCTTTTTTCCGTGTGAATCAGGTCAAGTACGCGAATGTCGTAGCCTTTTTCTTTCAAAAGTTCGCCTGTGTCTCTTAAAATCTCGCCTTTGGGGTCAAGAACCACAAAGGAAGTATTTGCCTGCATGACGTTGGGTTTGGCATAAAACCGTGTCTTGCCGGCGCCGCTGCCGCCTACCACAAGAATATTGAGATTGCGGCGGTGTTTGCGTCCATCAAGCCCCATGCGGGTGTTTTGGGTTAGAATGATATTCTTTGAAACGTCTCGATCCGCATATTTTTTGCAAACCTGTTTGGGGCTTCCCCATTGTGCGCTGCCGTGTTCTTCGCCCTTACGATAGTTTCGGCGTGTAGCGTAATAAGTACCTACGCTCACCCCATAACAGACGACGAAAATGAAGATCGTTTTTAAGCTGTCCTCGCACCACTGTACGGCGAAAGGGTGATTCATGCCATCCGTAAATCCTTGAATGATACCCGGCAGTCCTTCCGATGAAAAAGGGGCGACCAATAAGGCCGCCCACATCACGGGGAACAATAACAAGAGAAGCAGCACCTTTGCTGTCTGCTTCTCAACACGAGGATTCTTCATCTTCCTTTTCCTCGGTTTCTTTTTCGTATCTTCCCAGGCTCTCTATACACAGTATCATGGCTATCTCTCCATTTCCCGTATTTTGCGTTTCTGTTTTCTGGTCGGCGCGTCGATCACGTCCAGAAGGACGTCGTCCACATGACCGATGTCTGCGCCCTTTTCAATCAGTGCATTGCGCCTGTCATTGAGCGAGTCAATGATCAGACGCCGCTCGTATTCGTCCACTTCGATCACTCTTTTTTCTTCCATATTCGTCACCGCTCAGGCTCATGCTTCTTGTGCTGGTGCCCTGTGTGCAGATTGCGTTCCACACGGCTCACAATCTCATCTGCGCTTTCTCGTACAGAAGCAAGGACAGCCTTTTTATCTCCGTGCTCCATGAGAACCACATCCTCCGGGATGCGGTCGCAGAACTTTGGCTCTACACCAAAACGGATACAGGCAATATTGGCAGCGCAATCGCAGAGGAAGGCATCGTTGCAGCCATTCGCCCTTGCCAACTCGCGGGCGATGGCGAAAAACAGCGCGTCGCCCTCCAGGCCCCGGGCCACAAGGATGACGTTTTCCCGTTCAGAGTAGATGGCTCCAGCCGATTGGGAAATGTCGTCCGCTAATTTGATAGGAACAGGAGCATCGGTTGTCAGGGCTTTGATTTTTTCTTTCATGGACATGGCAAGCGCCGCCCGCTGGCGAACCGGCTTGCCGTAGGTCTGGGAAATATCGAAGCAGCGAACCACCTTATAACCCATGGCCGCGCTGCCGTCCTCGCGGATGTACGCTTTATCCTGCCGAAATTGTCTGATGGCGTTTTTGCCTTCGCCCTTGCGGATGCCGCGCCCACGATCCTGCCACGCCTTTGCGTCACAGACGAAAGTGGCATTGGGCTTCTGCGACAGCACCAGGAGCGTGTTGTTCAGGGAACACCTGCCCAGCTTCGCCTGTAGGGTCAGATAGGCGGCAAGGGTGTTGGGATCAGAAAGCGCCTTGTCTGCCATGTCACTGGCAAGGGCACGGAGGTCGGCCCGTTCTCGTTTTTTCATCTCAATCCATTCTTCTGTGGACATCCCGGGCGTGCCCTGCTTGCCTTCATTTTCGATGACCGCATCGTAATTTTCCATTGTTCATCGCTCCTTTGCTTTTGTCGTTTTTTGTTTTTGAGGCTGGCGGCGGGTGGTTCCCCTGTAGTTCTCATGCGTGGGCTGGGACTTGCCCTGTTCCGCTTTTTCCCGGCGCTCCTCCCGAATGACCCTGATCTGTTCCTTTACTGACAGGGGGGCTTCAGCCGAATTGTCCATTTCGATACCCACGTTGTGCTCGGATAAAGGCGCGGACGGACTCGATTTCGCCGTCCCCGCCTTCGTAGGGTTTGGGCCGTCTTCTGAAATCTCCGCAGGTTGCTTGTGCTGTGTTTGTTGTGGAGGCGTCGCATTGCCCCTCATCTTGTCCAGCGTTGCGTCGTCTGCGGTGTGAGCGTCTTTTTCCGCCGTAGGGTCTGTGCGTTCCTTATGAGCTGTATTTGGGGATTTTCCCTCCTTTGCTTTGAGTATGGTTTCACGCAGTTTTTCAACTTCTTCGGCTGACATGGCAAATCGTTCAGAGATACGGTTTACCCTTGCCGCGTCATTGGCGTTGACAACCACGTCCACCATACCGTCCTTGTCTTTTTTGCTCATGATCGCGGCATATAGGACGCCGTATTTTTTTGCTTCCGCAGCAAACTGCGAAAAATCCTCCCTGCGCACGACAAACACCTTGGTTGGTTTTCCGCGAAAGGCTGCAATGCGGGTTTTCCCTTTGGTTCGTTTTTGTTCTTTGAGTGTGGCGATTAAAAAAGTAGCAAGGGAAATCAGCCCCTTGCCGGTTAAGTTTGCAACAACCTCAACGCCCTTTACGGTTGCTTTTGTTGCCATATCGACCACTTGTTCCGCTGCTTCTCCATGTGCAGACATGTTCATCATCTCCGTTTTATGTATTTTGTGGAATAGAAAAAGGCGCTCCGATTCGGAGTGCCTTACATAGAAAAAACAAAACCCTTTAACAAGCCCATGTATTGAAACAGAATATCATTTGCAACAGTTTATCCGCTTATTTTAACACCTCAAATTCATACCGCCGCTTTACCAGCTTACGCTTTACAATTCCCGCTTCTTCCAGCTTGAATAAGTCCTGTCGCGCGGTTTCCGTTACGACGCCAAATTTCTGTTCCCATGCTTTAATGGTAACGCTGCTATTGGGGCTTTTCAGCAGCCACTCTGCGCCTGCAAGAAGGCGTTCATTTGCGCCGGACGCTTTCAGCTGGTTGCATCGTTCCTCCATGACGACCTTGTTTACCAGCCTGTCTTCCAGCTGCTTTACTGCGCGGGCCAGCATACCGATGGAATAGTCGATAAAATACGTCATATCATATTCGTCATCTTCCACATCTTTGATCGCTTTGTAGTATTTCGACCGTTCTTCTGCAATGACGCTGGAGATAGAGAAATACCGAAAGAAATCGTACCCTGCTTGCAGCAATATCATATACGAAAGAGCGCGGGCAGTTCTGCCGTTTCCATCTATGAACGGGTGAACATACACAAAGTAGAAGTGTGCCACACACGCCTTAATCAGCGGTGAAAGTTCGCTGTCTGCAATAAAAGCAATCAGAGCGTCCATCATTTGGGGCACTTGTTCTGCCTTGGGAGCGGTATGCACGATTTCGCCTCTCTGGGAGCGAACAAGTACCGGCTCGTCGCGGTAATGGTCGCTTGCCGCCGATTCTTCCAAGGTATCCTTTGTTACCAGCGAATAGATTTGGAATATCGTCTCTTTCGTGATAGGCGCGTCGATATGCTCAAGTACATAGGTCAGTGCCTCGTAATTATTTTTTACCATCTGTTCCGATTTGTTTTTCGGCGTGCGGCCTTCCCGGATAAATGCCTGCGCTTCTTTTCTGGTAGTAAATGCGCCCTCGATGACGCTCGAATATACGGCTTCGTCTAAAACAGCTTCTTCAAAAGCCGCTTGATATTCCGGGCGGTCAAATATGATGTCGCGCCGGGCAAGAGCGATGACCTTCTCCGATTCCTCTATGATATGATCCGTAAGAACCCACCAAAAGGCACTTCCGTCTATCGCAGAAAGCGGCAGTTTTTCTGACACTTCCTTTCTTGCCTTTTGCAGCTCTGGCCAGACCTGGGAGATGGGCATAGATACCGGCAAGCGATGAATGATCTCCCGCCTTGGAAGATAATTTTTCAAATATTGTTCTACGATTTCACGCATAGCAGTTCTCCACTTTCATTCTAACTATCTTCTATTTTACTTCTAATTATGTCCTATTTCAAGATGGAATATTCTTTTTCTTCGGTTTGCCTGTTCGCATATTTTTTATAGTACAGGCTTTGCTCTTTCAGCTGCTCATACTTCCGTGTAATCGTCTCTGCTCGCTCTGCAATATCGGTGCACATCCGAACGTCTCGGCGCATTGTTTTTAGCTCGGCAGAGATACTGCTCATTTGCGCCATGATTTCTGCCTTCCGCATGGGGGAAGTGTCTGTGCGTCGTTTTTCATTCATCAGCTCCTTTCGTTTGGAAGATAGCTTTTTTATACTGTACTCTGCGCTTTCCTTCAAAGCGGCAAGCTGCTCGGGCGTATCTATTTTATGTCGGATCAGAAATTTGTTCTGCTCGCTGATCTTGTCCAGCAGCCGGAGATCTTCCCGTATGAGATAGGGCACACGTTCTGAGGGCTGGTGTTGTGCGGCTCGCAGCTTTCTGAGATAGAAAAAATACAGCGCCCGAAGCCCTTTCCATGTGACTTTGGAAAGCCGAAAATCTCCCCGCACTTTTACACAGAGCACTTTTTCAGATTCCTGCTGCGACTTTCTTTGCGGGGTATATTGCCGTAAAATGCGCTGTCGGATTGCTTCCTCGGTATAAGTTTCTCCAAGAGAGCGCAGGCGCACAAAACGCTCTTTTCCCGGTGGACGCACTGCGATATGCTTTACACCTGTCTTTACTTCGTAGCCCTGTTCTCTGAGCGCACGCAGAAATGCGCTCCACGTCATGGACACTAACACTGCCCGGTCTACATCCTCTCGAATGGCGCTGCGCCATGTGCGCTGTCCGTTTTGTTCTGCCTGCCATTCTGCATAATGCTTGGGATAATACGCCTGGTGCTGTGTTATGACCGACAAGCCGTATTCCCGGCACAGCCTGTCGGAGGCCGCGCGCATTTTTTTGTAGCTCTCCTTGCAGGCGTTGAATTTTCTGCCATGCAGAAAGGATACAGAATTGAGGACAAAGTGGTTATGGAAGCAGTGGGTGTTGAGATGCGTCGCCACGATCACCTCAAAATCCGGCCACAGTTCCTTTGCCAGCGCCACGCCGATTTTATGCGCCGTGTCCGCGTCCACCTCGCCTTCGGCAAAGGATTGGTACCCGTGCCATGCAAGAATCCCGTCCGTTTTGTCGTACCGGCGCTTGGTCATCTGCATTTGCTCCCGGGCATAGTCGGCATTGCAGTTTAAGGCGGTCACATAAAACTGCTTCTCGGTTTTCGCGTCGTCCATTGCATAGTCCATCACATCTCTCATGGTCTGATAATCCGTCTTGCTCCACGCAGGGTTTTCCGTCTTTGTCTCGTCTTTTGCATAATCCACTACGCGGGAAAGGTTGCTTCCGACCTTCCAGATTCGCGTCGTCGCCATATCATAACCTTTCCGGCTGCGTGACCGCCGTCTGTATCTCCAGCACCTTTTCCATGAGCCGTCTGTAATTTAGGGCATAATCTTCTTTCAAGAAAAAACCCGTGGCGTTTGCACGGGCTGCAATTTGATGGAGGTTATTACCGATGGCATTCAGTTCCCGTATCAGACGGTGATACTCAAGCGGCGGCACTTCTTTTGGAGAATGACCATTCAGCAGGAAACGCAAGTATGCTTCCTCGGAAAGTCCGCATTTCTTTGCATGGTTTCTAAGTCTTTGTTGTTCTTTTGCAGTTAACCGTACCAGTTTCCCAATCGTTCTTTTCAAACCTGCACCTCCTGTTTGTATCGGGGTTTAAGGGGACACCCTTACGGGCGGATTGTGATATCACAATCCAATGCTCGTTAGTGAAACGCAAAAGCGTTTCCCCAATGATTACTTCCCGAAAGAAAGATTATCTTTCATACGTTCGTTCGGGTAAACGCGCTTGGAATGTAACGCCTTGAAAAGTTTCTGCATCGAGAATATAATCGCCATTTCTCCATCTGTCAGATATGATTTGTTCTGCCTCCAGGCGATTCTTTGCTTCTACTTCTACGGTCATTTCCAGCGTTTCTGTAATAGTCACTTTATAGGTTTTCATCGTGATCTTTCCTCCTTTGAACATTTTTTTGAGTTTCGCGTTCTGATATTGGCGCCAATTCCTTTCTCTTTCATGAGCATTTCGTTGTAGTCTTTGCCGCAAGTGGGTGGGAGATAGGTAATATCGTAGCTTTTCTTCAGTAATGAGATCAGCGTTTGCGCCGCGTTCTGTCCTGCTTCATCCGCGTCAAGACAAAGCCTGATCTTTTCTACCTGCTGGCTGTTCTCCAAAAACTGAGCAAGCGCAAGAGGCAAAGGGGTGTCCAGTGAAAATTCGTCACGGGACTGATAAATACCGGAAAGAGAAAGGTAGTTGTCCGGTTTCCACATCCGGTTTCCCTCGCGCTGCAATTCGACAAAGGAAAGGCAGTCTATGGCGCTTTCAAATACATATAGCGTTTTCTTCTCGTTGCGTGGCAGAGAAAAGGAGAACCTCTTATCACTGCCCTCCGATTCGCGCAAAAAAACAGAAGTGGGATTACTGCTTCTCATCATGGCGTATCTCGGGATTCCTTCCTCGTCAAAACCGACAAACACGCAGTTATGACAGGTATCCTCATAAAGAAGCCCCATATCAATGCACATTCTGAGCAGTTCCTGCGACAATCCCCGCGCACGAAGATAGCAAATCACCCGTTCGTTGTCCGCATTTGCAGGAGGCAAGCAAAAGACTTTTTTCGTGGGTGGCTTCGCCGTGTAAACGGGGGGAGGCGGAGCATATCCCATCTTATCGCACAGATAGCGGACAGCGCTTACAAAGCCCATTTCCCGCACCTTTACGAGATAATCAAGGGCGGACACACCGCCATAGCCCCGTGACCAGCGATACCACTTGCCGTTGGAGATTTTAAGGCTGTCGTTGGATCGGGTAGAATACACGCCCGACGCTACTTTTACCAGCTCATGCGGTTCATACTGCTGTAAATATGAAAGCAGATCGAGTTTTCGTGCCTGCTCAATCTGCTCTTTTGATACCTGTTTATCCGATAGCATTTTGTCACCTCGTTTCACCAATATATGGCGGCGAAATTTCCTCCTGTTCTTCCGGCAGGGTGTCCAGATTTTCCGGCTCCCGTTTGTCAATGCTCAATAGTGCGTCGAGTGTGGCAAGCCGTTTTGTTTTTTCTGCAAGCTCCTGCTCCTGCCCGAAGGGTTTTTGAATCTCCTGCTTTGCATTTTCCATCTGTGCCTGTAACTCTCGTATGCTTTTGTTGCAGGCGTCCAAACGCTCCGGCAATTTGCTCAGTGCGTTTTCCATGCGCTGGATATTGCCAAGCACATCTGCGCCAAGGTCGATGGTATGCGACACTGTACCTTTCATCGTCAAACGGAAGGTTTTTGCAATCGTGTCATATTGTAAAAGCAGGGTGAATCCGCGATACATGCCGATTTCCCTTTGCTCCGGGCTGGTCATGGACTTGCAAATACCGATCAGCTCCGCACCGGCGTCCTTCTTTTCCGCATATTGCCGCTCCTGCAATGTCATGCCCGGAAATTCGCCCGTCTTGTTTTGCCCGTATAACGCAATGTCGGCAGCATATCCCTGCGCTCGTTCCGTCATATAGCGGATTTCACTCGGAAAGTATTTGAGCACTTTATCCTCCAGCGCGTATTTCTGGCTTAAGTAGTTGGCTTTTACGAGTTTGAGCCGCGCAACCTCCACGTCAAGCGTCATCTTTTCCATGATATAGGGATTGTCTACAGCAAGCGCCTTTACCTCTGCATAAGAAAGCACCTGTTCGTCGATATCCTCGCAGGAACGAACAGGCGTTTTGGAAGTCATGATCTGGCCGATATATTTTTGTTTATTTTCAATGGTCTGCCACATATAGGCGTCAAACGTACCCTTGGTCACATATCGGTATACCACCACATGATCATTTTCGTTTCCCTGCCGAATTATTCTCCCTTCGCGCTGTTCAATATCCGACGGCCTCCAGGGAATGTCCAGATGGTGCAGTGCGACCAGCTTGCGCTGTACGTTCGTTCCTGCGCCCATCTTAAAGGTGCTGCCGATCAGCACCCGCACCTGTCCGGCGCGGACTTTGGAAAAGAGGGCGCTTTTTTGCACCTCGGTCTTTGCATCATGGATAAAGGCAATCTCGTACTCGGGAATCCCTTTCGCCATGAGCTTTCCTTTCAAATCCGTATACACGTCCTGAAAGATTGGCGGCGTTTCCAGCTCGTTTTCGGCATTTTCTCCCGGATTCACGTTTTTCGGGGTTGACAGGTCGCAAAAGACAAGCTGTGTCAATGCCTGTTCTTTCGTCTTTTCCCATATGGAGTAAATGTTTGCAGCACAGATATTCACCTTGCTGTTTTCATCATCGGGCAGGATACTGTTTACAAGTCTCTGATCGAGTGCAAGTTTGCGCCCGTCATTTGTTATACGGAGCATATTGTCGATATGCGGTTCCACCTCACCCTTGCGCACTTTTTCTGCCCGGTCTGCAAGAGCCGATACCATATCTTTCTGGTATTCCGACGGTTCCAGAGACACATTGATATACTCTACTTCCGGTACGGGGAGATTCAGCATATCTGCGGTTTGAATGTCCGCAACCTCCTTGAACATGGAAATCAGCTCGGGCAGATTGTAAAACCGCGAAAACCGCGTTTTTGCCCGGTAGCCCGTTCCTTCGGGCGCAAGCTCGATGGCTGTGACCGTTTCTCCGAACGTGGAAGCCCATGCATCAAAATGCGTCATGTCTTTTTTCTTTAGGAGGTCGTACTGCAAATAACGCTGCATGGTGTACATCTCCGTCATGGAATTGCTGATCGGCGTTCCCGTTGCGAACACAACGCCTTTGCCGCCCGTCAGTTCGTCCATGTATCTGCATTTCATAAACAGATCGCTGCTTTTTTGCGCTTCGGTCTGGGACAGCCCTGCTACATTGCGCATTTTGGTGACAAGAAACAGGTTCTTGTAGAAATGCGCCTCGTCTACAAACAATCTGTCTACGCCGAGTTCCTCAAAGGTGATAACGTCGTCTTTGCGGCTCTGGTCGTTCAGTTTTTCCAGCTTCAGTTTCAGGTTCTTTTTCAGCTTCTCCATTTGCTTGATGGTGAATCGCTCTGCCCGTTCCTGCTTCGCCTGGGCGATTCCCTGCGTGATTTCGTCGATCTGCTCCTGCAATATTGCAGCCTGTTTCTCCCTGCTCAGCGGGATTTTTTCAAACTGCGAGTGACCGATGATAACGGCGTCATAGTCGCCCGTGGCGATTCGGGAGCAGAACCGCTTGCGATTGTGCGCTTCAAAGTCCCGCTTCGTCGCAACAAGGATATTTGCTGCCGGATAAAGCTGTAAAAATTCGCTTGCCCATTGTTCGGTTAAGTGATTTGGAACAACGAACAGGCTTTTTTCACAAAGTCCAAGCCGTTTGCTCTCCATGGCGGCGGCGGTCATTTCAAAGGTTTTGCCGGCGCCTACCACATGGCCTAACAGGGTGTTGCCGCCGTACAGTATCCTTGCAACGGCGTTTGTCTGGTGCTGCCGCAGCGCAATTTCGGGGTTCATGCCCACAAACCGAATATGGCTGCCGTCGTATTCCCGGGGACGCATGGAGTTAAATTCCTCGTTATACAGTCTTACAAGCGAATCGCGCCTCGCTGCGTCCTTCCAGATCCATTCGGCAAACCGATCCTTGATTGCCTGTTGCTTTTGCTGTGCAAGGATCGTTTCCTTTTTGTTCAGCACCCGTTGCTCATTGCCGTTGATATCCTGAACGGTATCAAACACACGGACGTCTTTGAGGTTCAGCGTTTCTTCGATGATCTTGTAGGCGTTGACCCGTTTTGTCCCATAGGTGATATTGACGGCGACATTTTCATAGTCGGCGTTTTTGTTCTCGATATTCCAGATTGCCGTCGGTCTGGAATAATGTACTTTGATCTTGTTTCTGGCGTAATAAGAGGGAGACAGGAGATCAAATATAAATTGCTGAACCATCTCCACGGGAAGCCAGGTTGCGCCAAGCCGCACGTCGATCTCACTGGCGCTAAGGTCTTGAGGTTGGACTTGCTCCAATGCCTCCACGTTCACAGCGAATGCAGCGTTATAGGTTGCGCTGTTTTTTGCGACCGCCAGTTTCTCCCGAACATTGCCGGATAGATACTCGTCGGCCGGTAGATATTGCTCATGCCTGTTGCTGCCGGATACATAGAGCGGGTTCAAAAAAACGGCGCCCTGCAATTCAGAAAACAGTTCCTCTTCACTTTTCCCGGTAAGCAGCGACATATACGCCATATCTACCCGCGCTTTTTCGCCGATGGACAGGGCAAGCGCTTCCGAAGCCGTATCGACCGACGTAATGGCGCTCTGTTGCCGGATCGTGCGCTTTGTGAACATATCCGCTTTACGCTTCAGATTGCCATACTCGTCCAGTTCTTCGAGAGAGCAGAGCAGCGGATAGCTGCTGTCGTCTGAAAAAGCCAACCTGTTGGCGCGGGAATTGAGCAACCCGTACTGTCTCATATAACCGTCGTACAGGGTATTTAAGTTTTTCTGTTCCCGCTCTATGACCTCGTCCGGATAGCCTTCCAGCTGGTATTCGATCAAACGCCTTGTGCAGTCGCGAATTGCCATCAAGCCTTTCACGCGGTTCTCGGCGGTGAGCGACATTCCTATCTTTTTCATGCGGCTGTTTTCACGGTAATAGATAGTGCCGTCTACAAGCGTAAAGGAAAAGTTCCGCACAGACGGATCGGCGGGAATGCTTTCTTCCGTCTCTTCGGCGAATTCTTCCTGCTGGTCACGGTCGTATTCCGTGATGCTGCCATGTATATAGGAAATGGCGTCCGCAAGCTGGTCAGAAAGTTCTGCGCCGGCAAGAGGTTTCACAGTGCATTCCTGTTTGCTGTACTGCGTGCTTTCCTCGGTCAGTTCGCCCAGCACCATGTCGGGATGATCCACAAAGTATTGGTTGATGGTGTATCCCTGTTCCGTTTTCCCAAGATGTACCCATGCAGGCTCGATGGAAACGGGACGGTCGCGCTTTTGCAGAAATAGAATGTCGGTTACGACGCCCGTACCCGCATTGGCAAGAAAGGCATTGTTCGGCAGGCGGATTGCCCCCAGGAGCTCCGCCCTCTCTGCAATGTACTTGCGGACTGCGGGGTTCTTTTTGTCCATCGTACCCGATGAGGTAATGAACGCCACCACGCCGCCGGGACGCACCTTGTCCAGAGTTTTGGCAAAGAAATAATCGTGGATCAGGAAGTGGTGCTTGTCATACCGTTTATCCACAACGCCGTAATTCCCGAACGGAACATTGCCAATGGCGAGATCGAAAAAGCTGTCGGGCAGGCTGGTTTCTTCAAAACCTTCCATCGCAATGTTCGCCGTCTGATAGAGCTGTCTTGCGATTCTGCCCGTAATCGGGTCAAGCTCCACACCGTAGAGCTTGCTGTTCTTCATGCTTTCGGGCAGCAGGCCAAAGAAATTGCCGATCCCACAGGACGGCTCCAGCACATTTCCCGTGGTGAAGCCCATGTTCTCAATGCACTTGTAAATCGCCTTGATGACCGTGGGGCTGGTATAATGCGCGTTGAGCGTGGAAGCCCTTGCTGCCTCGTATTCTTCTGGGGATAAAGCTGTGTAGAGTTCCAAAAACTCAGAAGCCCATGCATCATTGCCTTCTTCAAAGGCCTGGGAAATACCGCCCCAGCCCACATAGCGGGATAAAACCTCCTGTTCCTCGGGGGTAGCAAGGCGGTTTTCCAGTTCAACGGCCTGCAAGGTGTTGATGGCGTCCATGTTCATGCGGAACTTGGCTTTTGCACCGCCGTGACCGAGGTTGTCGTCCGTGATATGGAAATCGTGTTTGATTGGTTTTTCCTGCTCAACCACCGGTTTCAGCTTTCTAACCTTAATATCAAAAGGAATTTTGTTTTTTTCGGCAGGGTAAAAAACTGTGGGATCAATCGCAAACGGCTGTTCCGAACGCTCCGCGGGAACACCCTCTCTTACATTTGCCTCTGTAACGGTTCGATAGGGCATGGAAGGCATATACGGTGCGTTGCGCTCGTCCTGTTCCAGCAAATGATGGAATGTCTCGCGGTTTTCCGCCCGAAAAATGGGATACAGGAGTGTGGGGTCAAGGAGCTGCACCTCGCTGTTCGTAATCTGTGTGATCCGAAAAGCGGTACCTTCAAGGTAGACGGTATCTCCTACGGCATACACATAAGGGGTTCCCTCTTCGGAGTGTTGCGGCGCTTTCGCCGGCTGGTCTGTGCTTTCCACGATCAGATGGTCGTTCTGCGGATTCTCCCGCAAACGACGCTCGAACACATCCCGCGGCATATCCTCCGACAGCAGGGGGTATTTCGGGTCGGATAGCGCGACGGTATTATCATCGTATCCGAGTACGGTATAACTCTGTGCGCCAAGCTGTACTTCGTCGCCAAGGGAATATCGGTATTGTGCGTCCTTGCGCGTCTCGTCCATGGCAGCGGCGGCAGCCTGCAAGGCTTCCCGCGCCGCTGCTTCCTCGCGCATGGCAGCGCGGCGCTGCGCTTCTTCCTGTTCATAAGCGGGCAAACCTGCCTTTTCTTTTTCGGACAGGTAACGATCGAGCGCAATCAGCTCTGCAATACGGGAGTGTACGGCGTTCCACCGAAACAGTTTTTTACGGCGAAATCCACTATCCGAAAATGCAATCCCTTTTCCATCGTGCGCAACAAAACCGCTGCTGCCATCCGGATAGATGTGGGAATGTCCACCGATCCCGTATTCATTTTTCAGGAATTGAACGGCGCGCTCTGTGCTCGGCTGCGTTTGATAGAAAGCGTAGATGCGATACTTGCCATGGGCAAACCCGCTTCCTGAGCACAATTCGTTATCAAAATCCGCTTGTGAGACAGAAAAGACGGAGGATATTTCGTCCTCCGTCTGTTCAAGAAGGGAAAGCTGTTCTTTTTCTGTGGGCAAGCGTGGGGTTAGCTGTAGATCACCTCCTGGAGAACGATCTCCTCCGCCGTGTGCAGCAGATTGTTCATCAGCCCCACCCATTTCATCTGATCGCGGGCCTTCAGTTCCTCCGTCACGCCCTCGGCTTTCGCCATGCGCTCCACGATCTGTTCCACCTGCGTCCTCGCCAATCTGTCCGTCTCCAGAAGATGCTCGTCCAGTTTCCCCGTCAGCAGCAGTTCGTTGTAGGTTCCCTTGCGATGCTCCTTGAGAAACGCTTTGCGCATTCTCCCGTATTTTCCAATCCCCTCTGTCGGCTGTTCGTCCATCTCCAGATTCGGAATCAGATAATCTCCGCTCTGCCTGTATGTCAGTTCCATATTCACGGCTCCTTTCATGTTTTGTATTTCCATCTTTATTTTGCAAAACGCGGTCTTGATTTGCAAGTGTACGGCTTCTTTCAAGCGCAATGCTTCTCACGCTGCGTTCGATCTGCCGCAATATCATTTCGGAAATATCTGCCGTTGCCGCGCCAAGGTGGGAGATTGTCGCAGGCGTGTTAAAATCCATCACCGGGGTAAAGTCCTGTTTCTCAAAGTATTCCCGTGGAGAAAGCCCAAGCCGTTTCATAACCATATAGGCTGCGCTTTTCTCCAACATTTCCTCAAACCATGCGGATGCGTTGAACTCGCCGTATTCCTCCAGATTGCTGCCGGAAAGGGATTGCAAAAGCGCGCGCCTGTAATCTGCGCCGTTATCCTGCACGGCATTGTGAATGATCCCATTCAGCTGATCGGAAAAGGGAAGCCCATCATATTCGTCGATTTCGCCGAATCTGTTTACGAGTTCTTCCAGGACTCTTTCTTCCTGTTCTTCTTGAAGCTGCCAGAGTGCAAACGGAATATTGCTCCGCGTGTGGGTGTCTGACACGTCAAAGACGTAGCGCAGTCGCGTCCGATCACCGGAATCGTCAATGAGGGCAATCCCTTTTGCGCCTTTGTTTACCCAGCGTTTGAACTGGGGTGAGTTCCATAGCTCGATGGGGGCGCAGGCGGTGGCGTCTGGACGCTGTGCGTATATCATGACCTGCTCGTGCCACGGATACTTGTACAGCCATGCCGCAGAATCTAAAAAGCGCAACCACTCATCGGTAGAATGGGTGAGCCTGTTCATGGTATCGTGCGATAGCGCAGATACCTTTTGCAGTTTTGTCGCCATCTTTGACCTCCTTTTCCATTTTCACAAAAAAGCAGCCTACGGCTGCTGAAGTTGTGCTATTCGCATTTTTAATTAAATAACTCCATTTAAATTGTCATTTTGTTTTAAAGAACTTTTTAAAATCGACACCAATCCCGTATATATTTGGTTGCAATATTAGAGCATCGACAATAGCACTGCCAACACCTTTCCGTTGACTTTTTACGATATTAAAATTTGCTAAATCTTTACCTTGTCTAATATCATTGAAAACATTTTGTATGATAGCAATGACATCGTCGTCTGTCTCACACACTCTTTTGAATGGGATCAGTATCATTTTCATATCATCATAATTATGTGCTATTATCGCGTCTTGATTCTTATATCTAATACTATCCTCCAATAAAAGAAACTGATACGGATGCTTATTGGTAATCAACAATGCGGGTAACAAATCGTTTGCATATTCACCATTTATATGGTGCCAAGATAAGACTTCATTTTGAAAGTGCGCTCCTACGATTCCTTTAATTACAACCGCATTGTTTCCTGCAGCAATCTCAGCCATCCTATCGTAGTTCCTAATGAGAATATCGCGTATCGGTTCATCCCAACCAAAATCTAACAAATAAATAAAGTAATCGCGTTCTGCTTCACGAGGTATGTCGCCTAGAGAATATATCATTAATCCCATAAAATTTTGCCAATCCCCTTATAAGATTTTGAAAATATTATAATACTTATATCACTCAAAGTCTATATGTATTTGCAAGATATCGTAGAATGACCCAATAGAAAAGTATAGTGTGCGAGGGAGGGCAAAAGCCCTCCCGGTACAAAGCGTTTACTTACTATTCTTTCTCATGTACAAGAAAATTGCTCCGCCCACGATTACAAGGCAAAGCACAATCACCAGTATGGTCATTTCCATTTACGATTCCTCCGTACCATTGCCCTTTTTCCTTTTCCTTTTACCCGCAACAGCTACGCGCCATGCGACAACGCCCATGCCCAGAAGCGTTATGCCAATGGCAATCGGCACGTCGTATTGATCCGAATCGATTCCCAGCTTGACCGACGGCGTGTTGGTAATGGTGGTTTCCAAGGGGACTTCAAATGTGTAATCCCCGGTCAGTATCACCTTGCCGGCGGGATTGGGGAAGAAGCCGTTTGGTACGGTGGATTCCTCGATGTAGACCTCGGTATCAAGCGGTAAGCCCAGCACGGTAATCTCGCCTTTGTCGTCCGCCATGATTTCCGTTACGCTGCCATGATCGTCCCGCATATACCAGCCGTTTTCGAGCTTTGTGAATCTGAGCGTTTCAAAGCCCAGCAGCGCTTTTGTCTTGAAGGTAAATCCCGCGCCTGTAAGCGGCTGGTTGGTTTCTGCGTGTACCTTCCTTACCTTGAGCGCCGTTGGACTGTTGGTAATGGTGGCGCGGTAAGGATTTTTCGTGCCGTTTTCTTCCGTCACGGTCATGGCATAAGTTCCCGCGCCCACAAAGCCCTCCGGCGTTTCTTCAACCAGCATATAGTTCCCGGCTTTCAGATACCGTATCTCCGCTTTCCCGTTCTCATCAACGGCAAACCTTGTGCTGCCTTCGTTTTCGTCCGGCACAAAATAGCCCTTGCCGGTGGATTTTACCTTGACGGGGTTTCCGTCCTCGTCCTGCAAAGAGAACACAACGCCGCTCATGGGGCTGTCGTCATAGGCGTTTTTCTTTTCCACAATGACGCTGATCGGCTCGTCGGTGATTTCCGTATCGCCCGTAATATTGCCGTATTCGTCAATGGTAAAGAAAAACTCGGAGGTATTGATGGCAAATCCGTCCGGGCTGTAACTCTCTACAAAGCGGTACTTCCTGCCGGTGGGCAGTTCGTGAACGATCACGCAGCCCTCCATGTTGGTTTCGCCTTCAAACACAACCTCGCCTGTCGCATCGTCATAGATGGTTATGCCCGCGCCGGGGACGGCTTCGCCCGTAGTTACGTCGGTCTTTTCAATCGTTACTTCCGTCGGCTCGTCCTCAAAGGTAAACTCTACGACCTCGTCGCTGTTTGCTTGCAAGATAAAATGTACTTCTTCCTTTGAGAGACAAAAGCCCTCCGGGGCGATCTTTTCGCGCAGGATAAACTCGCGCAGGATAGGGAGTTCTCCGCTTGTGCCGATACCTTTGTCGTTTACCGTGGTCAGCCCGACGACCGCCTTCGTTTCTGCGTCAATGATCTCAAACACCGCTCCGGCAAGCGTCCGCCCGGTATCCTGGGAATCCACCTTGGTAACCCGGATACGCTTTGTAATGAGTTCATTAAAAACAGGGGTTGCAGCATGAGCGTCGTCCACGATGATTTCATCGGCTGCGTTTTTACTCGTCACATCTACCGGATAAGTGCCGGAGGACAGTGCATATCCTCCGTGAGGCGCTGCCAGTTCTTTCAGATACAGCTTGCAGAGGGGGAGGTCTGCGCTGCTCTGTGCTTTTCCGTCCTTGCCGGTGGTCAGAATATCAAGCAGTGCATTTGCGGGAATCGTTCCAATCGCTTCTTTTGTGTAAAGCCCGAACACAAAGCCTTCGCCATAATCGGTGTAGATTGCACCAGTATTCGGGTCAAAGTGTTCGGCGTTCTTTTGCAGCTCCACGACAGCTTTTTGCCGCTGGTTTTCTCTTGTAAGCGTTTCGGCTACGACTGCCGTATTCTGGTCGGCATAGGAGAGGGTCACTTCGTACTCGGTGGTATCGAGAACAAACCCCGATAAGGTCTTTTTCTCTTTTATCACATATTTGCCAAGGTACAGCTTATCCGTTGTTGCTACGCCGTTTTGATCGGTGATGAGTTCACAGATCTTTTCGCCTGCTTTGTGGTACACCTTGCCCGGCACGCCGATATTCTCGGCGGCAAACACTTCGAATGCGACACCCTCCAATCCTTTTAATTCATAGGTCGGAATGTACTTTGTTCCGTATTTGGTGTCCTCCGTCGTATAGCCCGTCAGCATTTCGCCCTGTTTCTCAATGGAGATCGTCCCTTTGACGGGTGTATCCTTCATGGCGACAGTGACGGTTCCGTTCTCCGAATTAGCCTCATTGACTGTAAACGTGACAGGTTCCCCGTTTAAGAGGTAGGGTTCGGGGGCGGACACTTCGATCAGCCTGTATTCTCCAACGGGAAGCGTTCCGGGCAGATACAGCGTCCCGCTGCCGTCCGTCTGAAATTCGGACAGGGTATGCGGCTGCGGATAGAGAAGGTCGAAAGTGACATGCTCGCCCTTGCTGTTTTCGATTCTGAAGGTCGTGCCGGCGACCGGGATCGTGTGACCGCTCTCCGCGTCCTGCTTCACAATCCGCACCATCATCTCAATGCTCTTATCCTCTAAGATATATGAGTAAGTCCTTTCGTTTTCGCAGACAAACACCTCGAACGGCTCTACCAGCTTGTAACCCTCGTTTGCCTCGCTTCTCAATTCCGTTACCACATATACCCCATAGGGAAGCAGCTTTGATGTGCCGCGTCCGTTTTCTTCGGTCGTAATCGTGTCAAAGAGTTCGCCGGAGGATTTCAGGTGCACCTCAAACTGCACGCCCGCAAGCGGCGGCTTGATGTCGGGGTCGTCCTCGCTGCTGTCAAGCTCCCTCTCGCCAAACTTGGTAAGCTCAATCCTGCCCTTTATGATCTCATCTTCCACGGCAGCATTTCCCGTCACAACCGAGATGTTCTGCCCGCCGTAGGAGAGCGTTACCGTTACGGGATTCGGATTCAGCAGGTAGCCCGTCGGGACTTCCACTTCATGAACTGTGTATGTTCCAAGCGGCAGTTCCTTTGACTCTGCAATGCGGCTTCCCAGTGCGTGGAGCGTGTCTACGACTTTGCCGGAGCTGTCTTTGATTTCATACTTTGCTCCAAAAAGCGAGGCATCGCCCTGCGGCGTGCCGCCCGTTTCCGAGTCTGCTTTGGAAACGATGATCTTTCCGGTTTGCGGCGTATTGGGAATCGTCGCGTCATCGTAGACGATTGCTGTCGTCTGTCCGGCGTAGGAGAGCGTAACGGGATATTCCTGTTTGTTGATTATGAAGCCGTGGCTGGCTTGCCGTTCCCTGACGACATAGCTTCCCAGCCTGATGGGTGAGGAAATACCTTTGCCGGACGAATCGACGGTAATGGATGTGACCACTTTTCCGTTCTGGTACACGTCAAAGACGCTGCCCGCAAGGGAGTAATCTCCCATTTCCGGGTTGGCGTTGGTTTTCGTCACTTGAATTTGTCCCATGGCTTCCTGGTTGGAGGCCGTTACCGTCACGGTCCGCGCTGCCTGTACCGCAACGGGGTACACGGTATCCGAAAGGATATATGGCTCCACCGTGGAAATCTCTTTGAGATAGAAGGTGGACAGTTCCAGATCGCCCGATACCGCTTTTCCGTTGCTGCCCGTCGTAAGTTTTGCCACGAGATTTTTGCAGGCTGCGTCGCTGTATATGCCAAACACCACGCCGGGGAGCAGCTTGCCGTCCTCGCTCTTTTTCAATAGCTCGATTTTCCCATAAGCGGGCGTCGTCATGCGGAGCACCCCGTCCGTCGCAGGCGCATAGTTGCCGGAAGTATAGGTGATGACTTTCTGGTAGTTGCCGGAATCCGGTGCATACCAGAACAGGTTGGCGGTTGTGCGGTTGTCGTAGCCTGTGGCGTCCAGCCGTATGCTCTGGTTGCCGTATTTTTTCGGGACTTTGATCGTCAGCGTATCGCCGTTCTTCCCGGTAAAGCCTGTGACTATCGTATCCGGGGGGAGGGAGGATTTGTCCAATGTGTAGCCTCCCGAACAGTTCTGGAGCGTCACTTTCGTGCTTCCTACAAAATAATCGCCCGAAACCGTAAGCTCCATAGATGCGGGCGAGAATGAAACGCTGTGAGAGAGGAGCTGCTGGTTTCGCGCCATCTGTAACAGTTCGTCCGCCCAGTCGAGCAGGCTTTGGTAGCCGGACTTTGCACGGACGAGGTTGGGATTGTTCTTTCGGTTGGTAAAATTCCATTGGGAGTCCGCGCCTTCCTCGGACAGCCAGAACCGGATGGCGTTTGCCGTGGCCTGCCGCGCCTGATCGTCTGTAAAACCGTTTGTCGTGCAGGGATAGCCGTTTTCCAAAATGATCTGGATGCCGCGCACAGTACGAGTGGAATAGCTGTCAAGCGGGTCGATCTCGCTGTAGCCCACGCCGTGGGGATTGCCCAGCTTATGCTGGATACAGTAGGCGATCTGCCCCGTCTCCACTATGGTGTGTTTGGGGGTGTTCAGGTCAACCCACCGACCATCGGCGTTGTAATACTCAAAATAGTCAAAGCCTTCTGAGTTAAACTGCGAGTCGATGGTCACCCTTGTGGCTGCCAAGGCTGTCATGGGCAAAAGGGACAGCCCCGCAAGCAGGCACAAAAACAGCGCCGCAGGGCGCTTCAGCCGTTGCTTCATCTGTGATAACCTCCTTCGCTTTGGGATGAGAAAAGCGCCGGATTGCTCCGACGCTTCTTTTGTTCATCGTTGTTAGTCTCTTGGACTGAACACGCAGGTGTACTGCTTATCTCCAATTTTTACGCTCCCCACGCCCAGCCTTGATCTGTCTGCGTCAAGGGCAAGCCCGGTCGCATGAGCGGCGCTCCTTGTTCCGATGGTGCTGCCGCTTCCGGCTGCATTGCTGACGCTTTCCGCACCGCCGCAGGCGTGGTAAATCTCTCCACGCTCTGCCATCTCCTTTGCATGGGCAAGGGCTTTGGCGCACAGGCCGCTGTCAAGCGCCATGGGGGCGTTGCCATTTTCCGCTCTTGCGGCGTTGACTGCTGATAGCACCGCGCTGTTAAAGCTGCCGCCCATGATCTCCATTTCCGGCTCCGGTTCGGGGATGGGCGTTGGCTCCGGCGTGGGTTTAGGCGCAGGTTTCGGCGTCGCAGATGCAGCGGTTTGCTGTGACTTCGTTGTTGCTGGCGTTTGTGGCGCTCTGGTTGCCGCCGTCTCGGACTTCTCGGTTTTTTGCAGCTTCGCAGCCGGCTCTTCTGGACTGGCAGGCGTGTCGGACGCCTTCGGCGCCGGTGAAGTTTTCTCCGGCTGCTGTTCCTGGTGTTTTTCCTGTGGTGCAGGTATGCGGACTTGCGGGATTTCGCTCTGCTGCGGCGTGTCATTGCTTTGATTACTGCCCGAAAGAATCCATTCGCTGGCCGCCTGCGCCGCTTCTCCGGGGGTAGACGTTTCGGTGACGCAAATTGTCCCGCCATCGGGTGCTGCGGATGCATCTGGCGATTCTGCCGCACACCCGGCGCACAACACTCCGATTAGGCCGAGTATGGCAAATGCTGAAACAGCTTTTTTCATGACAAGTGCTCCTTTCGCTTTTTCCAGCACCAGCATATCTTTTCCCGGCAGATAGCGCAAAGGTGTAAAGTCTTTCTTTTCCCGGGTAGTAATTTTTTCGGTGAGTACTCAAGGGTTGGGGGGTTGGGGGAAGGGAACAGGGACGCCAAACCCTTTGCCGAAAAAAGGGCAGACTGCCCCCTTGGTGTGGAATAGTCTTTGCGCAAAGACCACGCATTTTTCAAGAAGGGAAAATAAACGCCCATGCTTTTCGGCACAGACGTTTTAGCGTTCGCATTCCCGCTCCTGCTTCATTCGCAGCAGCCGTTTATGGTAATATTCGCAGGCTTTTATGATGAAATCTTCGCGCTGTTTCGGAGTGTAGTCCCGCGGGATATACTGATCCAGTTTGTCCCCTTTAATCGTAATGCTATTTTGCTGCGGCTTTTCTTCCTGCATCACGAGTTCCATGCCGTTTCTGTCAAGAATCCCTTTCTGCGCTGCCGCTTTCATGCGCTGCGCCTGCGACAAGGAGGGCGTACATTCCTCAGCTTGTATCACGTCAAACAGGTCGGTTTGCAGTTCTTTCGGGAGGTAAGAGAGTTCCACAGCGGGATTAAAAGCCATTTTCTTATCGTCCACCATTTGCAATAGGGGCGGAATTAACTCGGTCAGGCGGATATAGCGGCGTATTTGTGCTCCGCTTTCACCTATCCTGTCTCCAATTAAATCTCTTGATGTTTTATTGGAAAACTTCTGTTCAACTTGAACAGAAGTTAAATCATTCCTTACTCCTTGCCTTTTTATGGCTTCCAGCTTCATTTTATACGCCTTCGCCTTTTCACTTGGTAAAATGGTTTCCCTTTGAATGTTGCCGTCTACCACGAGAATTGTCGCCGTGTCGTCGTCAATATCCCGCACAATGATAGGCAGCGTATCCTTTCCCGCAATCGTGCTGGCTGCTTTGCGCCGATGTCCCGATAGCAGTTCATACCCGCCGTCTTTGCGCGGACGGGCAAGACAGGGCGTGTGTACCCCGAGACGGGCGATGCTTTCCGCCATATCCAATAGTTCCGCGTCATGCCGTACCTGATAGGGGTTGTTTTCAAAGTCATGCACTTCCGCAATGGGTACGGTCAAGATTCGTTCGCCCTGCTTCCGCGCTTCTGCCTGCCGGGTCTCTTCGGTAGAAAACAGGTCATCTACTGAAGCCAGCCTCATGTTCCGAACGCTGCTTGCCATGTTTCATCACCTCCTTTGTAAGCGATTCATACGCCAAAGCCGCCTTGCCGTTTTTGTCGTGCAAATAGATGCTTTTGCCTTCCGCGCTGGTTTCGGCTGCTTTAATGGCAAGCGGGATCTCTGTCTTGAAGATTTTCAGCTTGTCTCCATAATTGGTACGGAGCATATATGCAACGTCTTTGGCAAAGTTGGTGCGCGTGTCCACCATGGTCAGCAAAACGCCATCGATTTTCAGATTTGGATTGATGTTTTTCTTTACGCGGTTTATGGTTTGCAAAAGCTGCACCATGCCTTTTGCCGGGAGATAGTGTGCCTGCACGGGAATGATAACGCTGTCTGCGGCGGCAAGCGCGTTGACGGTAATCATGCCGAGGCTTGGCATACAGTCGATGAGGACATAATCGTACTTGTGTTTCACTTCGCTTAAATAGTTCCTCAGTACGACTTCCCGGCTCATGGTGTTTACCAGCGATACTTCCATCGCCGACAATTCGATGTTGGCAGGCATGAGGTCTACGCCTTCCACATGGTGCAAAATCCCTTCGTCCGGTTCAAACGGTTCGTCCTGTATGACCTTCGTCATGATACTGGCAAGGGATACGGGCAGCTTATCCGGTTCATTCCAACCGAGAGAATCTGTAAGATTGCCCTGTGCGTCTGCGTCAATGAGCAGCACTTTCTTTCCCTGCCTTGCAAGCCCGATCCCGAGGTTTACGGTAGTCGTGGTTTTCCCGACGCCGCCTTTTTGATTGGCGATGGCAATTACTTTTGGCATGGTCATTTCCCTCTCTTTGACTTCATGTACAAACTCTGCATATCCTTGAAAAATGCGGTGCAAGCGATACCTCCATTGTGGGTGGTAGAAACGGCAAGTCCCGCAATCTTCATCATCTTCGGCACAACCGGATTGAAGCGGTCGGATCTCGGCTTCTGCCGCATGAACAGTTCAAGTGCCTGCTGCTCGCCCTCTGAAAATACATTCCGGCTGCGCACCTCTCCTGCGGGTATAAAAAACGGCGTTACTCTTCCCCTAAAAAGGGGTTCAGTAACGCCGCTTGTGCGGTACAATTTCAGTTGAAAACAGCTTGTCCTATCGTTTTTGATTACAAGTTGTTCTTATACAAACGCAGCCGGAAAAGGCTCGTGCTAACAAAAATGCAGTGTTTATGCGGGTTTCCGGCGTTGTTTGTTCTTACGCAGTCGTACCAGAGCAGAAGGCGCGCGCGACCTACGAGCACCTGATGAACATGACCGGCAACGAGCAGATCATCGAGCCGCTGTTCGAGCAGACCGCTTCTTATGACAAGCTGTACGATACCGACCTGATGCAGAACGGCGGCCACATCACCGGCTGGTTCATTCCGCAGGGCAAGGACACCGACGCGATCGAGAGCGGTCTGGAGGCACTGTGCGACCGCGAGACCTTCAACGCGAAGTACGGCTGCACGGACGCGCAGGCGCTCCTCCCCTACGCAGTCGGTGACGGCAACCACTCCATGGCTACC
>ERZ779889.1043-NODE-1043-length-30212-cov-4.758497_pt1 | contig 30212 bp, 27 predicted proteins | sample MGYA00511030_ERZ779889 | MGnify/ENA primary metagenome ERZ779889 (study PRJEB29588, sample SAMEA2160616) | human gut metagenome | biome: human gut; feature: human-associated habitat; material: faeces | place: Denmark | collected 2008/2010 ...
TCCAACAGGGGGAGCCATCTCAGAAGCCTTGAGCCTCAACGGGTTCAGGGCTTTTTCATTTTTTAAAACAGTTTGAAATTTCAGTGTGTCTAACATTTTGTCTAACGCTTTTTAGTTCTTCAATGTGAATATCTTTCTCTATTTTTATATATTGGTATTACTTTTGATTGCGATATGATTACTTTGGCGAATAAAAGTTGATTTTCTGAAACTTTAATACTTTTGATATTGATCTTAATTTGTACTCTTATATTGTTCTCGGGCATCCTTTGATTTCTGTGCGAGCTTTTCCTTGATATGGACAAGATAATCAAACCCTTCAATCAGCTTCTGGATAGCAAATTGAGCGATAGCGGCAACAAGCATACCCGTAGCAGCCTTGAAAATATTAAGACCGACAGCGGCGAGTTTTGATTTAATACCCGTAGCCTCTATTTGGGCGGCGGCGTTCTTCTGATATTTTACGAAACCATCCCATGTGGGTCCACTCTCATCAACCGTTTTAAGATAGTCTTTCATGGACTTGTCGGCGGTTTCTAAGAGTTGGATGTGCCTATCCGAGTCAGCCTCACCCCATTGGGCAATAAAATCTTTGTTTCTTTTACTTGAGTCGGAATCTTCATCTATAGAATCAAGAATTGCCGCTAACGCCGATTCACTGTTTTTTTCGACGACTCACGAACCTGTTTCATTGTCTTTACAGTGGCATCGCCGAAGTCTTTTACTTTAGCCTTTGCGACTTTGAAACCGGACGCGAAATCTTCGCCGACCCTAAGCGCAGTCGAACGGTTTAGGTTAGAGAAAGAGTCGTAAGTCTTTTTTATCTCGCTGAATGATGTGCCAAATATGGACAAATCGCCAATTTTGTTACCAGCTCCACTGGTAGTGAATATCGTTAATCATATATCAAGCAGGGGATTTACCCAATATATAATAAGAAGGAGACTGATATTAATGAGTAATATGTTGGCGTATTGCCCACAGTGCGGACATATCCTTAAAGATAACAGGGTGGGAGATATAAAAAGAAAATACATGATTATTGGACAAAAGCCTATTATATTTAAATCCCTTGCAAGGAGAAAGGAAATAATAGATGAGTTAAAAACTCGGTTTTGTGAAATGGCTTCGCAGTATAAAAAGGTCATGACTCCAGAATTGCAACAGACAATACAAGAATAGTATAAAAAGCATGACAATTAAAAGTTTATTATATAATTATTAAATGCGTTTTTATTACTGCTTGAATACACATTTGAAAGGTGTTTTCTTACGGCATAAACACTTCATAGATTGAAATAGTTATCATGTTTAACTAACAGAGCAGTAAGACTAGAATCTTTCTGCTCTGTTTTACTTTACCTACCGACTCAAATACCGAGTCTGCTGCACTAACAGCAGACCCAATTAATCTCCACTTTACATAATTTTTGCGTTTGACTCAGCGCGAAAAAGGGCAGATATACGGAATTTTGCCGATGATATTGACATAAAGCCGAATGATTGGTAGAATATTATCGAACCGGATAGCAATGGCTAACCGGTTGACTTTAAGATTTATAGTTAGCTAATGCTAATCGAGAAAAAGTACTGTGACGCCGAAACGGCGTTTGCTTTTTGTGTTGCAGTTAGCAAAGGCTAATTGAATGGAGGAGAAACATGAACAGAAAAATATCGGCTGTTGCCGTAGTTGTTTTGATGCTTGCGGTAATTATATGCGCGGCTCTGCCGGCTTTTGCATCTTCGGCTCCGACTCGGGACGGCGTATATGAGGTCAGTGTTAAAATGTATCACGCTCAGAAGGACAAGACCTCCATGGGCGACAAATATCTTGTGCACACCGCACTGCTGACAGTTAAAAACGGCGGGAAAACTCTGACTATAGCAACGCCCGAAAGTGTCTCGGGGATGCGGTTATGGTACTACAAGAACGGCGGAGTCGAGGGTGAGACGGTCGAAGTCAAGCCCGCAGGGGGCGTTAAGATAGCGGGCACTGAGTATCAGTCCGCGTTTGAGTTTCCGATAGTCGGAAACGGCGAGTTCGTCGGCGTGAAGTTCGCCGCACCCGTTATGCCGATGTCGCCCTCCGCGAGAATACATATCAACTATGCAAGCGCTAAAAAAGTTGCGGATATCGGCTCCGCCGCTGTTACTGCTCCGAATGCGGTGACTCCCGCGAAGCCGACTGAAAGCGCAAAAGGCGAAGCTTCGGTTGATACAACGACTTCTGCACCTGCCGAAACCGATTCTGCCGGCGAAACGGTAACAGGGGGGAGCATCTCGGAAAATGAGGCTTCAACTGTCTCTGAATCTGTTGCCGAATCTGTTTCCGAGACGACTTCAAATAACAGCGGAAGCAAAAAGACTGCGGCGATAATCGGATCTGTCTTTGCGGCGGTCGTTATAGTTGTGCTCATAGTTACAACGGTGATAAAGAGAAAAGCAATAAAGGAGTAACCGAAATGAACAGATGCTTCAAAAAATTTCAGGTCAAGGATTTCGTTTTCCTTGCAATTCTTTCGGCGGCGATGACGCTCTGCGGCGGAATAACCATGCCGCTTGTTATGCACACGACTTTATTCGGGCTTCGCAATATGGCGGCGGCTCCGATATATGCGCTCTTCTGCGCTGTCGGTCTGATGAAAGTCAGAAAACCGGGTGCGCTGACTGTAATCGGTCTGTTTTCCGGCGCTCCGCTCGCGTTCTTTTCAACCGTTATGTTCTTCAACAACTTCGTGGCGGCCGTGATAGCGGAGCTGTTGATGCTGCTGTTCTTCAGAGGATATAAAAATAAAGGCTCCGTGCTTTTCACGGCGGGAATATATATGCCGCTCTCTCTGCCGATTTCGGTGCTTTTCAGCATTTGGCTCAACGGACAGAGCTATGAGCAGCTGCTCGCGCGCCCGACAGCTTCGATATTCACCTCGCTCGGTACTGTGGCGTTCGGGTTCATAGGCGCGGCAATCGGCATGAAAATAGCCGCAGAGCTGCAAAAGGCGGGCAAGCTCAAGCCCGACGGAGAAGACGGAAATGCTTGATGCGTTCAGTGTAAAAAAACCGATTTATCCGCTTGTAGCCTTCTTCTCGTCGCTGTGTATGCTCGTGTGCGGAATGCTGCTTTCGAAGAGCCTTTGGGCGTTTGCGTTTGCCGGAGTGCTGTTTTTGCTCTGCTGCTGCTTCGGGCTGTTTCGCGGCGCATGGAAAATGAGCGCCGCAATGCTCGCCTTCGGGCTTGTGATAGGCGGGCTGGCTTTTTTGACCAACCGCAATTTCAATGCCTTTTGGCAGACGGTCGTGCGCGCGCTCTTGCTCGGGATATGCGCCGTGCCGATGATAACGCTGCCGCCCGCGGATCTCATGCGCTGCATGAATCAGCTGCATTGTCCGCGGATAATAACGCTCGGAATGCTGGTCACCCTCCGCTTCATCCCAATACTTGTCACCGAGATAAGGCGAATATGGGAGGCAATGAAGGTGCGCGGAGCGAATGTCAAATGGTATCGCCCGGACTGTCTCTACAGAGCGTTTTTTATCCCGCTTGTCATGCGCATTATCGGTATCTCCGATACGCTCTCCCTTTCGCTTGAGACAAGGGCGTTCGCGCTCGATAATTCTCCCGCAACCGTCTACGGCAAGGTCGAGCTTCGTGCGCGCGATATAGTATTTTCGGTTGCGGCGGTTATTTCCTGCGCGGGTCTGGGGGTGACGGTATGGATGCGCTGAGGCTTGAAAATATCAGTTTCTCATATAACGGCTCGGATAAAATATTCGACAGTGTCAATTTTACCCTTGAATACGGAGATTTTGTTCTCCTCTCCGGTGTGTCGGGTGAGGGCAAGAGCACGCTGCTCTCGATAATCAACGGCATGATCCCGTTTATAACGCCCGGAAAGCTCGACGGAAAGATTTATGTAAATTCCGAGGATGTTACCGACGTCAGAGTCAGCGAGCGTGCAAGGCTTATAGGCACGGTGCTCCAGAATGCAGACGAGCAGATAGTCTATGATACCGTCCGCGACGAAATAGCTTTCGGGTGCGAAAACTTAGATGTCCCGGTCGAAAAGATAGATTTTCGGATAGCGGCGAGCACAAATATGATGAAGATATCGCCCGACGCAAAGACGCGGACTATGTCGGGCGGGCAGAAGCAGAGGCTGATTACCGCTTCAACGCTTGCGATGAAGCAGAAAATCATAATTCTCGATGAGCCTCTTGCAAACCTTGACACAGAGGGCGCGCATATCCTGCTCGGCGCGCTTCGTTCGCTTTCAAAGAGCGGTTATGCGGTGCTGCTCGTTGAGCACAGGCTCGATGTTGTCAGACCCTATGTCAACAAGGTCATGTGGATAAAAGATAAAAATGTCACAATGAGCGCCGACAAGGATGCCGTCCTCCGCTGCGAACGGGTTATAGAGCCGGAGAACAGACCGCACACAGTCGGCTCGCCCGTTATAAGCGGGCGCAGCTTGGTTTTCGGCGCGGGAGGCAAAAATATCCTCGACTCGCTCGATATCGATGTATATAAAGGTGAACGCCTTGTTCTGCTCGGTGCGAATGGCTGCGGCAAGACTACGCTCATGCGGACTCTCGCAAGGCTCAACAAGCTCACATCAGGCACGCTCGAACAAAATATAGTTCAAAAGCCGGGGCGAAGAAAGCCCAACGCCGCGTGGTTCAAAAAGGTCGGCTTTGTCTATCAGAATCCAACATATCAGCTCTTCATGCCGACACTGCTCGCCGAGGCCTCTTTCAGGGCATCATCGGAGCAGAAAGCAAGGGAGATGATCGAGGCGTTCGGCCTCTCGGGGCTTGAAAATAGGCATCCGCAGTCCCTTTCGGAGGGACAGAAACGCCGCGCGGGTCTCGCTGCGATATGCGCGGGCGAGCCGGAAGTGCTGTTCCTCGACGAGCCTACTGTTGGACAGGATTATAATAATCTTGAGCGAATAGTCTCGGCTGTCAATAAGTTGAACCGCGAAAACGGCTGCACGGTCGTCACCGTTACGCACGACCGCAGATGCGCCGCCGCCATGGCCGACAGGGTGCTCATAATGGACAGCGGAAAAATAGCCGAGCAGGGGGACGGAAGTCTCGCTGACGGCTATCTCAATAAACAGTTTAAAATCATTGGGGAGTGATCGGATGATAAAAACAAGACTCATAGGGCAGGTACCTTCCTCGAAGAAGTACATTGCCCTTACGGTGCTCGCACAGTGGATAAGGCTTTGCGCGAATATCGTGATGATGTTTATTTTCTCACATATTCTTGAGCTTATTTTGGGCGGCGCGACCATGACGGTTAGCGTGCTTCTGCCTTATATTATAGGCATCTCCGCAGTTATGACAGTGCGCTATGTCTGCGGAGTGTGCAGCTCAAAGACATCTTTTTTGGCGTCGGCTCAGGTGAAAAAAGTCCTGCGCGGGAAGATGTACAAAAAGCTTACCCGCATGGGTGCGTCGTATCATGAGAAGGTTTCAACCTCCGAGGTGCTCCAGGTTTTTGTCGAGGGTGTCGATCAGCTTGAGCTTTATTTCGGAAAATATCTGCCGCAGTTCTTCTTTGCCATGCTTGCGCCGATAACGCTTTTTGCGGTGCTCTCTTTTGTCAGCTGGAAAGCCTCGCTCGTGCTTCTCGTCTGCGTGCCGTTGATTCCGCTTTCGATAGTCGCGGTGCAGAAGATAGCAAAACGGCTGCTGAGCAAATACTGGGGAGTATATGTCAATCTCGGCGACACGTTCCTTGAGAATATTCAGGGACTCACGACCCTCAAGGTATATCAGGCCGATGAGAGAAAGAACGTTGAGATGAACGAAAAGGCGGAGGAGTTCAGGCGTATCACCATGAAGGTGCTTACCATGCAATTGAACTCCGTCAGCGTCATGGATATCGTCGCATATGCGGGCAGCGCCGTCGGCGTTGTTATCGCGGTATTTCAGGCGGCAAACGGAACGATAACACTGCCGCAGGCGTTTCTTATCATTATGCTTGCCGCGGATTTCTTCCTGCCCCTGCGCCTGCTCGGCTCTTTCTTCCATGTTGCGATGAACGGTATGGCGGCGAGCGACAAGCTTTTCAAGATTCTCGATACTCCCGAGGACGAGCGCGGAACGCAGATTCCCGCATGCTTTGACAGCGATATAAGGCTCGAAAACGTGACCTTCTCCTATGACGGGGAAAAGTCGGTGCTCAACGGCATCTCGGCGGACATTCCGAGGAACAGCCTGGTGTCCGTCGTCGGCGAGTCCGGCTGCGGAAAGAGCACAATAGCTTCTCTTATCTGCGGCACAACAAAAGGCTACAAAGGGAGCATAAAGATAGACGGCGTTGAGATAAGAGACATCGACGAAAAAGCGCTCATGGATAACATAACCGCCGTCAATTTCAACAGCTATATCTTCGCCGGGACGGTTAGGGACAACCTGCTCATGGCTTGCCCGAATGCTTCCGACGACGAACTCATAGACGCGCTCGAAAAAGTGAATCTCTGGGAGTTCCTCTCCTCGCAGGATGGGCTTGATACGGCTCTCTCTCAGCAGGGAAGCAACTTCTCCGGCGGTCAGCGTCAGCGCCTCGCGATAGCCCGCGCGCTTTTGCATGACACACCTGTGTATATCTTCGATGAGGTCACTTCGAACATCGATGTCGAGAGCGAAAATGACACCATGGAAGTTATCCGCGAAATGGCAAAGACAAAGACGGTTTTGCTCATTTCACACAGGCTCGAAAATGTCGTCACCTCCGATATGATCCTTCTGCTCGACGGCGGATGCCTCGCGGAGAGCGGCACGCATTCGCACCTCATGGAAGAAAAGGGCAAGTATTATACAATGTATTCGACTCAGGCTCAGCTTGAAAAATATTCAAAGGAGGCGGCAGCGGTATGAAAAGAAAACAGAGCGGTCTGCGTATAATGAGCAGACTCATAGTCCTCGTCAAGCCGCTTTCCGGCTTTATGTGTCTTGCGGTTTTGCTCGGCGTGCTCGGATTCCTTTGCGCCATTCAGATAACCGTCGCGGGTTCGCTGACCCTGCTCACCGCCGCAAAAATAAGCGGCGGAATCGCAATAAAGACCGGCTGTATCTGCATCATAATTTTTGCCGTTCTCAGGGGATTTCTGCACTACGGCGAGCAGGCGTGCAACCATTATATAGCATTCAAGCTTTTGGCTCTTATCCGCGACAAGGTGTTCAAAGCCATGCGCCGGCTTTCTCCTGCGAAGCTCGAGGGTAAAGACAAAGGCAACCTTGTCTCGGTCATAACGAGCGACATCGAACTGCTTGAAGTGTTCTATGCGCACACGATATCGCCGACCTGCATTGCGATACTGACCTGCCTTATTATGCTTATTTTTATCGGGCGCTACAGCATTTGGCTCTCGCTCGTTGCGCTCGCCGCCTATATAACGGTCGGCGCGGTGATTCCGTTGGTGTCCTCGAGTCTTAACAAGAATGCAGGCATGACCTACAGAGACGGATCCGGCGCGCTCTCGGGCTTCGTGCTCGACAGTATGCGCGGACTGCTTGAGTCGATAAGATATAACAGCACCGACAAGCGTCTCGAAGAGATGGATAAAAAGACCGACGAGTTGAACTCGCTTCAGGACAGACTCAAGAAGATAGAGGGACACACGGGCGCCGTTACGGATATCGCAATAATCTTCTTCTCCGTTGCAATGCTGCTCACGGGTATCGCCCTCTATCAAAAAGGCGTTATCGGTTTCGACGGAATGATAGTTTCTACCGTTTCGATGATGAGCTCGTTCGGCCCCGTCGCCGCGCTCTCGGGACTTGCTGGCAATCTTACCCACACTCTCGCGGCGGGCGAAAGAGTTCTCGGCATACTCGATGAGAACCCGGTGGTTGAAGAAAACATAGACGGAAAAACAGTTGCTTTCGACGGCATGGAAAACGAAAATGTCGGATTTGCTTACGGCGATGAAAAAATTCTTGACGGCTTCAATATGACTGTCGAGCCGGACAAGATAATCAGTATCACGGGCCCGAGCGGTTCGGGCAAGTCCACCGCGCTCAAGCTCATGATGCGCTTCTGGGATGTTCAGCAGGGCAGCATAAAGATGAGCGGCGAGGATATCAGAGATATAAAGACCTCGTGCCTCAGAAGCAACCAGAGCCTTGTCAGTCAGGAGACGCAGCTTTTCAACGATTCGATAGAGTCCAATATAAAAATAGCCGATTACAACGCCACGCATGAGCAGGTCGTTGAAGCGGCGAAGAAAGCTTCTATCCATGATTTCATCATGACTCTGCCCAAGGGCTATGACACAAATGTCGGCGAGCTCGGAGATCTGCTCTCCGACGGCGAGAAGCAGAGAATAGGTCTCGCCAGGGCGTTCCTCAGCGATGCGCCGATGATTATGCTTGACGAGCCTACGAGTAACCTTGACAGCCTCAACGAGGGTCATATCCTGCGCTCGATAAACGAGGCAAAGAAGGGCAAGAGCATAGTGCTCGTCTCCCACAGAAAATCAACTTCGAGAATAGCCGACAAGGCTTATACGGTTTACAGAGGCAGATTATCATGAGCAAGAAAGAGACAAAAGACAGAATAACCCGCGAAAAAGAGATGCTGCCGGAGATGGTGAAAATCTACTGTCACGGCGTGCATAAGACAAAAAGGGGAGAACTTTGCCCCGAGTGCCGGGAGCTGTGCGACTATGCGCTTTACAGGCTCGACCACTGCCGTTGGGGGAATGAAAAGAATTTCTGCTCCCAGTGCCCGTGCCATTGCTATAAGCCCGCCATGCGCGAAAAGATAAGAGCCGTCATGCGCTACTCCGGTCCGCGTATCATGCTCTACCATCCGCTTGTCGGCTCGCTCCACGCATTCGAGACCGTCAAAGGCGTGATAAAAGCGAAGAAAAGTCATTGATAAACTCTCTGACCAGACATTCCAGCAATTAATAAACCGAGCAGTAAGACTTAAATCTTACTGCTCGGTTGCCTTTATTTTTATATCTTTTACTTCTCGTCTCTCCAGCTCTTGACTTCGCCGAGAAGCCACTGCGCCCATTCGTCAATGCCTTCGCCCGTCTTGGCGCAAACCATAAACACCTTGGCGTTCGGGTTGCGGCGCTTTATATATTCCTTGCACTTCTCGACATCAAAGTCGAAATAGGGAAGGACATCAATTTTATTGATGATAACAACATCGCATATGGAGAACATCAGAGGATACTTGAGCGGCTTGTCGTCGCCCTCGGGCACGGAGAGAATCATCGCATTTTTAACGGCTCCCGTGTCGAACTCTGCGGGGCAGACGAGGTTGCCGACATTCTCGAGTATTGCGAGTTCAACATCGCCGGTCTCAAGTCCGTCAAGACCCTGCCTTGTCATCTCCGCGTCGAGGTGGCACATTCCGCCGGTGTGCAGCTGAATTGCCTTGACTCCCGTCTCGGCAATTCTCTTCGCGTCAACATCACTGTCGATATCCGCTTCCATAACGCCTATCTTGACTTTGTCTTTCAGCGCGGCGCTAGTTGCCTTGAGGGTAGTCGTCTTGCCGGCTCCGGGCGAGGACATGAGGTTGAGTAGGAATACGCCCTTTTCTTTGAGCTCGCGGCGCAGCTTGTCCGCCTGCTCGTCGTTATTTTTAAACACGCTCTGCTTGATTTCAAGAATTCTTATTTATAATATCAATAACGTCGAGCATATATGACTTGTCCGTTATCGCACCGAACGGGCACTGGTAGACGCACGCGCCGCAGGATATGCACTTGTCGTAGTTTATCGCCGCCGCCTTGTTCTCGTTCATGCTGATAGCCTTTATCTTGCACGCCATCTCGCAGGGGCGCTTGCGGTTTATAATCGCGGTGTAGGGGCAGACTCTGGAGCACGCGCCGCACTCCTTGCATTTCGTCTTGTTGATATGCGCAACATGCTCGCGGTCAAAGGAGAGTGCGCCGAAGCGGCAGACATCCTCACAACGATGGGCGAGGCATCCGCGGCAGGCGTTGGTGACCTCGTATCCGCCCATGGGACACTCGTCGCAGGCGATGTCGATAACCTCTATAATGTTCGGGTTGCTGCCGATAGCTATCTTGACTCGCTCGCTGAGTATTGCTCTTTCTTTGTAGACACAGCAGCGCATGGTCGGCGTGTTGCCGGGGACGATGGTTTTCGGTATCTCGAAAAGATTTTCAAGCAGCGTGTCATTCCATGCAAGCCGCGCGACCTCGCGCAGGACTTTATATTTAAGATACTGTACCTTAGTGTCGAATTTTCTCATTGATATCCCCCTTAGAAATAGCTGACCTTGACCCTCTTGCCCATCTCCTTGAGACAGGCGCAGAGCTCCTTGACAAGGTTCATCTTTATATTGAAGTTTATGGGCAGATCGGGATTCTGATGAGCCGGGTTGACGGCTCTGCCGACATAGAAGTTGATGTCGGTAGCCTCCTCGAACAGCATTCGGCATATGAGCGAAGCGCCGTCGCGCTTGAAGCCCCATTCCTCATACAGCTCGTTTTTGCCCAGAGCGTCTTTGGCATATTCGATGACCTTGTTTATCGTTATGACGCCCTCTGTCACCAAATCGACTCCCTCGATCTCCGCTATGGGCGGAACGTCGCTCTGCTCAAAATTGAGACTCGCCTTGAGCGGTTTGCCGAGATATTTTGCGGCGATTGAGGAGGTAGTGCCGCCGCAGATGATGTGCTTGCCCTCCTTAGAGAAGAACAGCGACATCATGCGGTCGCAGTCGTCGGGATTGCGCGGCGGGCCGAAGAGCAGATTCATCGGCTCGCGCTTGCGTATTTTGACTACGCACGCCGTCGCGTCGTCTCCGGGATGACTGCCGTAGAGCTTGTTGCATTCGTCAATGAGCATGGTGGAGAGCGTTTTCGCCGTGTAGCCGACAGGCACGAGAGAGGACATGAAGTCCGCGATATCGTCGCGCTTCCAGCCGAAGTTGAAAGCCGTTCCGATTCCCGCGTGCGGGCAGCCGTCGCTCATCGCAACGAAAACATCACCCTCCTGAAGCTTTATCTGCGACTTGAAAATGCTCTTTCCGCCGATGCTGAGCTCCGTCTCCGTATATTTGAACGGTTCGCAGTCGCGTATCATTATAACGTGCGGATTGTCGTACTGTATTATCTCGGCAGTTTCGTTGTTTATGAGATGTATGATGGTGAAGGTCGAATAGGCGACTCCGCGCACCGAGCATATCGGCAGCGTTGCGGCTATGGTTGACACGCACTCCTCGAGCGGCAGACCCTCGGCCATCATGGTCGATATTATTTTTGAGGTGAGGGTGGAGAGAATGCTGGCTTTTACGCCGCTTCCGAGTCCGTCCGCGAGCACGATGACAGTTGAATTCTCGTCCTGTTCAATTATGTCAACGTGGTCGCCGCAGAGCTGTTCGCCCTCGTGGTTTATACTCTTCCAGCCTATCTCGGCGCAGAGGTTATTCATTGCTGATCGACTCCTTGAGCTTGGATAGCGCTATCTTGGTTTCCGCCGCGGTCTCGCCGAGCAGGGACGCAATCTCCTGAACGATGCGCATCTGTTTGTCAACGACCTTGTCGGCTATTTCGACTGTCTGGCGGCTGATGTTTTCTTTCTGCTCGCGCACCGTCTCCTCCTGCGTAACGTCGCGCATTATGCAGATGAGCAGGCGGTATTCCTTATCGTATATTATGGTTTCCTCAACATACTTGTCGTATTCGGCGAGGTACATGGGCTTGTCGTGTATATTTCTGCCCGTCTGAAGAACGGTGAGAAAATCCTGCGGGTCGAGCACGCGCACAACGCCGTCTCCGAGAATATCGGAGGGTGAGCGGAGATTCATGATTTTGAGCGCAGCTTTGTTTATCTGCTGAACCTCAAGCTTTTCATTGAGGAGAATAAGTCCGTTCGGAGTGTTGCGCACGATGTTGTCCGAAAAGCTCTCGGCCTTGTCCTTGAGATAGGGCAGGCACATGGATATCTCGGCCTTGCCGTGATATATCGCGATAGCCTTTTCACGGCAGGTGTTTTAGCCGCAGGAGCCGCAGTTGAGCTCGTCCGAGGGCTTTGTCTTGCCCATGCGGTGAAGAATCTCGGTTATTTCGGCCTCCGACGGGGGCTGAAGCTTGCGCTCGATGACCGTGAAGTTTTTCTGCAGCGCGTAGCTGTCGGGCTGCTCGACCTCAAAGTCTTTTTTGCCCGCGAACCGAGCTACCGCCATGTAGTCCTTGATGGGCGCGCGGTGGAATTTCTCCATTACCGGGCCGCCTATGCAGCTGCCGGAGCAGGCGGACATCTCGACAAAGCAGTTATGTATCTTGCCGTCCTCAATATCCTTGAGCGCGGCTATGCAGTTCTCGACGCCGTCTATCGCCATGTAGGTGTATTTCGGATTATCCTGCGCCATGGTCTTGAGTATGCCGCCGGTCGTCGGGAAAAAGCGCGCGCGGCTGTGCTCGTCGGAGTCCGTCTCGCGGTTAAGCTCAACGCCCGCCGATTTAAACCAGCTTGTCAGCTCGTCAAAGGTCAGAACCGCGTCAACTATGCCCTCGTAGTATTGCGCCTCATCCTTTTTGGCAACGCAGGGGCCGACAAAAACGGTCTTTGCGTTCGGATATCTGCGCTTTATATCCTTGCAGTGAGCCTGCATGGGGGAGAGCACATTTGCGAGATACGGCAGCTCCGCCGGAAAATATTTTTGAATGAGTAGGTTGACGGAGTGGCAGCAGGAGGAGATTATGATATCTCTCGTGTCGCTGTCTATCATGTGCTCATATTCTGTCTTGACTATCGTTGCGCCGACGGCGGTCTCCTCGGCGTCGAAAAAGCCGAGCTTTTTTATCGCGTCGCGCATAGCGTTTATGCCCACGCCCTCATAGTTCGCTATAAAGGACGGGGCGAGGCTGACGATGACCGGGTCGCTGCCCTGGAGCAGGACTTTTACCTTCTCGGTCTCGTCAACTATCTGCTTTGCATCCTGCGGGCACACGACAAAGCACTGTCCGCAGAGGATACATTCGTTGCCGATAATATATGCCTGATTGCCCGAGAAGCGAATAGACTTCACCGGGCAATGGCGTATGCATTTATAACAGTTTTTGCAGTTGGATTTTTTAAGAGTCAGGCAGTCCATGCCGTCACACCCTCTCTTCCCTTATCCGTTTTAGTACCTTCTCCTCGAAGAAGCTGTTGAACCCCTCGGGCGTTATTCCGGTATATACATCGTCGTCAACCGATATGGTCACGCCCTCTCGGTTGCACCTGCCGGTGCAGAAGCTGCCGGCAAGTGTAACATCGTTTTCGAGGTCATATTTTTTCAGAGCGTCCTCAAACAGCCCGACTAACTTTTCCGAGCCCTTGAGGTGGCAAGCGGAGCCTACGCAAATCTGGATAATCATATGCTTCAGACCTTTGCAAGAACGTTTTCGTTGAAGAAATCCCTGACCGTGTCGGGCTTCACGGAGAAGAAGCCGTCGTCTACCGTGACGCACACACCCTGCTGGCATTTGCCCATGCAGAAGGTGCCGGAGAGCTCAACCTTGTCGTTAAGGTCGTTCTCTTTTATAAGATACTGGAGCTGTTCGACAACCTGGCGCGAGCCCTTTATGTGGCAGGAGGAGCCGATGCAAACGGTTATTTTCATTTGTTTCACCTCTTTCACGAGTAGTCAACAACATCGATCCACGAGTGAAGGAATTCGCGCTCTGCAGCGTTGCCCTTTACCGTCTGTGATGCGGCGACGATGGGCATCCATTTCTGGACATACTGTATTGCGGTATCGCTCTTCTCGCAGAAAAGATTCAGATACTTCTTCGCCGCGTCGATATCCCCGTTGAGCCAGAAGAGGAGATAGGTGCGTGCGGCGTCGGCGGAGGCGTTGCCCTGAGTGGCGTGCGACCAGTCTATGATATAGGGCGTGCCGTCGTCGGTGATTATAACGTTCGAGGGGTTGAAGTCGCCGTGGCAGACCTTGTTGTGCTTGGGCATAGACTCAAGGCGGGTGTGCAGGTCATATCTGACCGTTGCGGAAAGGTCTGTCTGGCAGATTTTCCTGTTCATCTTATCCTTGAGCTTGTTAAGCAGGGGACAGGTCTTTGACTGTATCTCAAGCTGGATATCCACGAAGAGGTTGAGATATTCGTCCTTCTTCTCGGGATTCTCCTGCATCAGCTGTGCGAGCGTCTTGCCCTTGATATAGTCGGACACTATCGTCCATTTGCCGTCGATGACCGTAACCTCGAGGACCTTGGGAATGTTGAGCCCCGTCTCCTCGATACGCGCCTGGTTGAGCGCCTCGTTGAGCACGTCTGCCTTGGAATAGCCCTCGTTAAAAACCTTGAGGCAGCGGTCGCCGTCGCGGTAAACCGTCTTGTTGTTTCTTACTGCTATAATTCTGTCAAGATTCATTGTGAACCCTCCTTATGCCTTGTTCTTGCCGTTTTCCGCTCTGCGGTAAGCCTGCTTGAAGTTGTGAGTGCTGTCGTCCTCGGCGATGTCCGCCTCGGTCGGCATGGGCTTCTCTTCAAAATGCTTCTTGCCGTAGTATGCGTTGAGGTACATCTGCTTTATCTCGCTCATGAGCGGGTATCTCGGGTTGGCGCCGGTGCACTGATCGTCGAATGCGTTCTCGGTCATCTCGTCGAGAGTTTCGAGGAAGTATTTCTCGTCAATGCCGTAGTCCTTTATGCTCTTCTTTATTCCGACGCGCTCCTTGAGCTCGTTTATGGCCTTTATGAGTCTCTCAAGCTTCTCCTTGTCGTTCTTGCCGCCGAGTCCGAGGCTGTCGGCAACCTCTGCATAGCGGGCAAGGGTGTGCGGGTGATCGTACTGCGGGAAGGTGCCCATCTTTGCGGGAGCCTCGGCAGCGTTGAAGCGGAGAACCTCTTCGATCATCAGCGCGTTGGCAACGCCGTGGGGGAGGTGGTGATAAGCGCCGAGCTTATGCGCCATGGAGTGGCAGACGCCGAGAAATGCGTTTGCGAATGCCATACCGGCCATTGTTGCGGCGTTAGCCATCTTCTCGCGGGCTTCGATATCGGTCTGACCGTTCTCGTATGCTCTGGGCAGGTAGTCGAATATGACCTTGAGTGCCTGCTTTGCGAGTCCGTCGGTGTAGTCGGTCGCCATAACGGAGGCATAGGCCTCGAGCGCGTGGGTGACTGCGTCGATACCGGAGGCGGCGGTCAGTCCCTTGGGGGCGCTCATGTGGAAGTCGGTGTCAACTATTGCCATGTTGGGCATGAGCTGATAGTCTGCAAGGGGATATTTAATGCCCGTTGTCTCGTCGGTGATAACGGCGAAGGGAGTTACCTCGCTGCCGGTACCTGCCGAGGTCGGGATAGCGATGAAATACGCCTTTTCGCCCATCTTCGGGAAGGTGTAGACGCGCTTGCGGATATCCATGAAGCGCATTGCCATATCCATGAAGTCCGCCTCGGGATGCTCGTAGAGAACCCACATGATTTTTGCCGCATCCATCGCGGAGCCGCCGCCCAGGGCGATTATCGTGTCAGGCTCGAAGGCTCTCATCTGCTCAACGCCCTTTTCGGCGCACTGGAGCGTCGGGTCGGGAGCAACGTCGCCGAAGGTCGCGTGTACTATGCCCATCTCGTCGAGCTTATCGGTTATCGGCTTGGTGTAGCCGTTTTTGTAAAGGAAGTTGTCGGTGACTATGAACGCTCTCTTCTTGCCCATGATGTTCTTGAGCTCATCGAGAGCGACGGGCAGGCAGCCCTTCTTGATATAGACCTTCTCAGGTGCTCTGAACCAAAGCATATTCTCTCTCCTCTCAGCCACGGTCTTGATGTTGATAAGATGCTTGACGCCGACGTTCTCGCTGACGCTGTTGCCGCCCCATGAGCCGCAGCCGAGGGTGAGGGAGGGAGCGAGCTTGAAGTTGTAGAGATCGCCGATGCCGCCCTGTGAGGAGGGGGTGTTGACGAGGATACGGCAAGTCTTCATGCGTGCCGCGAACTCGTCGAGCTTATCGTGCTCGGTTATTTCGTTGAGATATATCGAGGATGTGTGACCGTAGCCGCCGTCGGCAATGAGACGCTCGGCCTTGCCGAATGCGTCCTGAATGTCCGCCGCCTTGTACATGGCAAGCACGGGGGAGAGCTTCTCGTGGGCGAACTCCTCGGAGAGCTCGACGCTCTCGACTTCGCCGATGAGTATCTTCGTGCCCTCGGGAACAGTCACTCCTGCGAGCTCCGCGATTTTGACCGCCGGCTGACCGACGATTTTTGCGTTGAGCGCACCGTTTATGATAATTGTCTTTCTGACCTTCTCCGTCTCGTCGGGATCGAGGAAGTAGCAGCCGCGGGTCGCAAACTCGGTTTTTACCGCGTCATAGACGTTCTGATGAACTATAACGGACTGCTCGGAAGCGCAGATCATGCCGTTATCGAAGGTCTTGGAGTGGATTATCGAGTTGACCGCGAGGACGATATCCGCCGTCTCGTCGATGATGGCGGGCGTGTTGCCTGCGCCGACGCCGACTGCGGGCTTGCCGGAGGAATATGCCGCCTTGACCATTCCGGGGCCGCCGGTGGCAAGGATTATATCCGCCTCTTTCATAACGAGGTTCGTCATCTCAAGGCTCGGGGTGTCTATCCATTCTATAATACCCTCGGGAGCGCCGGCCTTAACTGCCGCGTCGAGGATAACCTTTGCCGCGGCCGCGGTCGACTGCTTGGCGCGAGGATGGGGACTGATGATGATAGCGTTTCTCGTCTTGAGGGCAAGCAGGCACTTGAATATGGCGGTGGAGGTCGGGTTGGTCGTGGGGATGACCGCAGCGATAACGCCGACGGGCTCGGCTATCTTCTTTAAGCCGAAAGCCTTGTCCTCTTCGATTATACCACAGGTTTTTGTGTTTTTGTAGGCATTATAAATATATTCTGCAGCGTAGTTGTTCTTTATGACCTTGTCCTCAACTACGCCCATGCCGGTTTCCTCAACCGCCATTTTTGCAAGCGGTATTCTCGCCTTGTTTGCGGCGGAAGCGGCAGCAAGGAAGATTTTATCTACCTGCTCCTGGGTGTAAGTCGAAAACTTCTTCTCCGCTTCCTTGAGCGAAGCGAGAGCGACCTCGAGTGTTTCAACGCTGTCGATGATTTTTCTTTCGTTGTTCATGATTTTATCCCCCTAAACGGTTTTACTGTTTTATCTGTGCTTTCAGGTGTGCGAGCGAGAGCGCCATGTTTTCGTATTGAACGGCTACGCCCTCCGGCGCCGTGAGTCTGCATGGAGCAAAGCTCATAACGGCTTTTATTCCGCTTTGACAGAGCTTGTCGCAGACCTCCTGCGCCGCCTCTGCAGGAACCGCGATAACTCCGATGCTGACATTGTTTTTCTCGCAGAAATCCGCAAGACCGTCAAGCGGCAATATCGGCTTTTCGCTTTCGCCGTTCGGCGGAACCTCCGTGTCGAACGCCGCGAGAATGTCAAGCCCGTAGTCGGAAAATCCGCCGTAGTCGAGCAGCGCTCTGCCGAGCTTTCCCGCGCCGACTATGATCGCCTTTCCGTTGCGGCTGTCTATGAGGCCGCCGAGGCATTTCTTAAGGTCGGATACGGTGTATCCTATCCTCGGCTTGCCTGAGCCGCATATCGCTCCGAGATCCTTGCGAACCTGAACCTCGCCGAAGCCCAGCTCCTTTGCTATTACGGTTGCCGAAACGGTTTCGGTGTCCTGCGGCAGGCTCTCGAGAAATCTGAGATAAACAGGGATGCGCCCCAGAGCGGCTCTGGACACGCCCGTAGTTTTCATGCTGCACCTCCCGAATAGTAGTAATATGACTTCTGACCGATACTATTCTATCGCATAACGGAGCAAAAGGGAATTACGACTTTTGTATATCGATATTATTGATATCGATATACCTTTACCTTTATTCGGCATAGTTTACAGATAGTAGGGAATATTCTGTTTTTTTATGGTGTTTTTATCTTAAAACGAACTCTTTTTTGACGTTTCCGTCGAGATCCTTCCAGATAAATTTTTTGTTTTCGAGCGTCATGTAGCCGTGATGGCTGTTCTCTTTCGGTATTGAGACCGAGCCGGGGTTCATATAAATATAATTTTCATGCTCTGTGCACTCCGGAATATGGGTGTGGCCATGCAGAAGCACGTCTCCGTGTTTAAGTGGCGGGAGGTTGTTTTCGTTATATATATGTCCGTGCGTCGCGTATATTAAGCTGTCTCCGAGGTCTATTATCGCGTAGTCGGCAAGGACGGGGAACTTCAGCACCATCTGATCAACCTCCGCCTCGCAGTTGCCGCGCACGCAGAGTATATCATCCTTGATAGCATTGAGCATTTCAATGACCTCTTTGGGCGCGTAGCCCTCCGGCAAGTCGTTGCGCGGGCCGTGATAGAGCACGTCGCCGAGCAGAAGCAGGCGGTCGGCATTCTCTTTTTTATATCTTTCAAGCATTCTGCGGCAGTAGTATGCGCTGCCGTGAATGTCGGAAGCTATGAACCATTTCATAGCGCAGTCTCCTTTATTCGAAAATTTTTCTCTTGGCCTTGACGAGCTGTTCGATGAACATGTTGTCGAGCTTTGTCAGCTCATAGTCCTTGCGGTGAACCAGAACGTCTTTATATTTGCGCGTGTTCTCCGGGCAGACGCGCTGAATGAGCCCGTATCTGTCGAGCAGCTCCTGCGGAATGGGGGAGACCCACATGAAAGTGTCGGGATTGCGCGCGAGCAGCTCGAATTGGCTCGCCCTCTCGAATACGAATATTCGCCTCTGGGAATTGTCGGGCAGCTCCTCTTTCTTGACCTCGGACAGCGGCAGTGAGGGCACATACGGGTCGGCGTGCGCTATCTCGATGAGATTTTTGAGGTCGTCGAAGGTGATATTTTCTTTATCTGCGAGCGGGCTTTTTCTATTCATGAGCAGGACATATTGAAACTCCGTGATAAGCTCGTAGGTCAGTCCCTTTTCGTCGAATGTGGATTTGTAATACTTGTCGTAATTCTCGGCGTAGCGGATTATGGCGAGCTTGTATTCGTCCTGAAGAATATTCTTCATTGAGCGCATGGAGTTTGTTTCTTTATAGAACACCTCGACCGGAGTATCCCTGTCGAGAAGCTTTGAAAATTCGGCAAAAGCGTCGGTCACGTAGCTCGCTCTCGGCACGGATATCGAGAATTTTTTCTTCTCGGTCGAGCCGTTGCTGAACACCGTTTCTATAGCGTCGACCTGTCGAAGTATCGAGCGTGCGTAGCGCACAAAAACCTCGCCGTCGGGCGTCAGCACCATACCCTTGGCGCTTCGGTCGAATATCGTTACACCGAGGCTCGCCTCAAGCTCCTTTATCGCCCTGCTGAGGTTCGGTTGGCTGACATAGAGCTTCTCGGAGGCCTTGTTTATAGACCCCGTCTCGGCTACCTCGACTGCATATTTCAAATGAACAAGATTCATGCTGCGTCCTCCTGTGAGTTATGCCGTGCGTTCGGCGGCGAAAGCACTTATATATGTAAATATAATACCACATACACTCCGTAAAATCTACAAAATTATAAGACTCGGCGCAAGAAAACGGCGGCAATTTTAAAAACAAAAAAATCCGCAGAGCGAGCCTGCGGATAAAGCCTTTGCCTTTTATACTGTTGCTTCTTCTTTTTCTTCTTTGTATGAAAACATCGGGTTTTCGGGCGAGAATATGCTCACTGCGCGGTTAAGGACCTTTAAATCGACCTGCGTTGTCGAGCCGCCGCATTCTCCGTCGAGAGTCCATTCTTCGGGCTTTTCGAAAGTGAATTTTACTTCGGAAGCCTTTATGAATATAAGCGAATCCCCGTCGAAATCGCGCTTCATTATTCTGTGCAGCATACCGAACGCTGCGAGCGGGCTTGAGAGCTTGCGCACGAGCAGAAGCTCGAACTTGCCGTCGTCAAGCTTTATATCGTTCTTGTCGAACTTGAAAAGTCCCGCGACGGACGTCGAGTTTGAAAACGAGCCGAAATAGAAATCGTCCTCCAACACATTTCCGTCATATTCGATTTTTATATGCCTTGGCTTTACATCCGCAAGGGCGGGAATGAGATGCAGGAAAAAGCCGTTTATCATATATGCATTGTATCCGAGAAGATTTTTCATCTTCTGCGGGGTGCTGTAGGATATCTTTGTGCCGGGGCCGAAGCAGGCTACATATGAGAACTGATGCCCGTTGTAGTCGCCGACGTCGTAGCCGTTTGTGTGTCCCGAGGCGATAAGCTCGGCGGCCTCTTTGAGCTTTGTCGGTATACCGAGCGTCGCGGCGAGGTCGTTGGTCGAGCCCATAGGCAGATAGCCTATTGGAACAGACACCCCCGCGCTCATCAGCCCGTTTATAGTCTCGTTGAGCGTGCCGTCTCCGCCGCAGCAGATAACAAGGTCATGCTCCCGGGCGAAATCGCGTGCTATGTTTATGGCGTCGCCCTGACAGGTGGTGTATTTGATGGTGAAGTCAAATACGCCGTCGGGAAAAGCGTCCACTATCTCGCTGAGATTTGCTCTTGTCCTGTTCTTTCCCGCGCAGGGATTGACAATAAGAAGTGCTTTTTTTCTTCTTCTTTCCGTCGTGCTGTTCATTTCTTGCAAGGCCTCCCAATGACCCCTTATTCCAAACACGACAATCCTACCACCCGAATTTAAACAAACTGTGAACAATCACCGGGCGGCGAAAAATATTTCTAAAAAATTCCCGCGCATACTTTCCGAAGGCAGAGCGGGTGGTATAATAGTTAGAAAAATGCGGAGGCTTGCGATGATAAGAAATGTGCTTTTCGACTTGGACGATACGCTGTTTGACTTTCACAGGGCGGAGAAAATAGCGCTCACAAAGACGCTTGTGCATTTCGGCGTCGATCCCACGGAGGAGACGCTGGCGCTTTACAGCTCGATAAATGCGGCGCACTGGAAGCGCCTTGAGCTCGGAGAGCTTTCGCGCGAGGAGGTCAAGGTCGGGCGTTACCGCGAGCTGTTTGAAACGATAGGTGTTGAGCGCGATCCCGAGGAGGCCACCGCATACTATGAAAATATGCTCGGGGTAGGGCATTATTTTATCCCCGGCGCGCCCGAGCTGCTCGAAGAGCTGCACGGAAAATACAGGCTCTATATCGTCTCAAACGGTACGGCAAAGGTGCAGGAGCGCAGGATAGGCAGCTCCGGAATCGCAAAATATATGGACGGCATATTTATATCCCAGCTTCTCGGAGTCAATAAGCCGGACAGGGAATTTTTTGATATCTGCTTTGCGAAGATACCGGACTTCTCCCGCGCCGAGACGGTAATAGTCGGCGACAGCCTCAGCTCCGATATAAAGGGCGGAATAAACGCCGATATAGCGACTGTCTGGTTCAATCCCAAGGGGCTCCCGAATGACGGCGGCATAAAACCCGACTTTACCGTAAAGACTCTTTCGGAGATACCCGCGGTTCTCCGTCAGATAAGCGCGAAAATGTGAGACACGGCAAAACATAATATAAGCCCTGCGACGGTCGGCAGAAGTGCGGCGATAAGAGTCCACTTCATGCTGCCCGTCTCTTTTTTTACGGTTATGAGCGTCGTGGAACACGGCCAGTGAAAGAGCATGAATATTATTACGCATATCGCCGTGCCGATATCCCAGCCGTTCGCCGTCAGCAGCGAGTGCAGAGCCGCGCCGTCCGTCTGCGAAATGCTGCTGTCCGCGAGATAGCCCATGAGCATTATAGGCACAACGGTCTCGTTGGCGGGGAAGCCGAGAATAAATGCCGTAAGAATAACCCCGTCCATACCGAAAAGCCGCGCTATCGGGTCAAGAAAATCGGAGCAGTAAGAGAAAATACTCGTGCCGTTTAGCTTTATGTTCGCGGTTATCCATATTATAAGCCCCGCAGGAGCCGCGACCGCCGCGGCGCGTCCGAGCACAAACAGCGTGCGGTCAAAAATCGAACGCACAATGACTTTGCCTATCTGCGGGCGGCGATACGGCGGCAGCTCGAGCGTAAAGGACGACGGCACGCCGCGGAGAATTGTTTTCGAGAGCAGAGAGCAGGCGGCAAACGTCATGAGGACGGACAGAACTATCAGCAGCGTCAGCAGAGCAGCGCCCGCAAACGAGTTAAACGGAGCGGGCAGAGCGCCTGCGACAAACAGGGAGATCAGTGATATCAGCGTCGGAAATCTGCCGTTGCAGGGCACAAAACCGTTCGTTGCCGCCGCCATGAGACGCTCGCGGGGAGAGTCGATTATGCGGCAGCCCGTCACCCCGGCGGCGTTGCAGCCGAAGCCCATGCACATAGTCAGAGCCTGCTTCCCGCAAGCGCCGGATTTTTTGAATCTGTGGTCGAGATTAAAGGCGACTCTCGGCAGATATCCGGAGTCCTCAAGCAGGGTAAAAAGCGGAAAGAATATCGCCATCGGCGGGAGCATGACCGCTACTACCCATGACAGCACGCGGTACACTCCGTCAATAAGTGCGCCCGTCAGAGCCTCGGGTGCGTTTAAAGAGCTCAGCAGCTGCCGCAGCCTTACGCCGAGCGCATCAAACGCCGAAAACAGCAGCTCGGACGGGTAGTTCGCCCCGTATACCGTTATCCAAAGCACTAAGGCGAGAAGCAGAAGCATGGCAAATATTCCGGCGCGCCCCGTAAATATTCGGTCAAGCTTTCTGTCCGCCGCCGAGTGCTGTCTGTCTGCCGTCACGCATTTTTTGTAGATTTCCTCCGCCCTCATAACGGCGGCAACAGCCGCTTTGTCGCGTATCATCTCCTGCGTCAGACCGTATCTGTCGATTACTTCGTCGGCTGATTTCGCCGCCTCCTGCGCTTTTTCGGGAGCTTCGCTTTCCCCCGAGAGTATACGCAGAGCGTCGCGGCGCGGATGGCTCGATATCCCGTCAAGAGCGGGTGTGAGTATTTGCAGTGTCTCCTCAATTCCGCTCCCGTAATGCACGGGCTCAAGCGGCGCGGGATTTTTCGATTTCAACGAGTCCACAGCGTCAATCAGCTCGTCGAGCCCCTTGCCGCTTCTTGCGCTCGTGCCGACCACGGGTACTCCGAGCTCCCGAGCCAGAGCGGGTATATCTACACATATTTTCTTTCGCCTTGCCTCATCCATAAGATTTATGCAGACGACGGTGCGCGGCGTTATCTCGATTATCTGCAAAACGAGATTGAGGTTTCTCTCCAGACAGGTGGCGTCGCATACCGTGATGCAGGCGTCGGCTTTTCTGCTTAGGATAAAGTCTCGCGCCACTTCCTCTTCAACCGAGTGCGTGAAGAGCGAATATGTGCCGGGGAGGTCTACCGTGATATAATTTTTTCCGTTGCGCGTGAATGCGCCGCAGGCGGTAGCTACCGTCTTTCCCGTCCAGTTTCCCGTGTGCTGATTCATGCCGGTCAGGGCGTTGAACACCGTGCTTTTTCCGACGTTCGGATTTCCCGCGAGCGCTATTACAATGTCATCCGTGTTCTTTTTAGGGGCAGAGCCGTCTAAGCTTATGCCGTGCATTCCCGTTGAAGTGCGCGTCAGTCCCAATTATACCGCCTCCGTGCGTCATATTTTGCTGACCGCTATTTTTGCGGCGTCTTCGCTTCGCAGGGCTATTACCGCGCCGCGTATCAGATACGCCGCCGGGTCGCCGGAGACCGCTTTGCCGAGGCATTCCACGCACGTGCCGTCGATAAGGCCTATGTCCTGCATTCTGCGTCTGTCTTTTGCGCCGAATCCGAGCTTGCTTACATATGCCTTTTCGCCGACTGCCAGTGTATTTAAAGAGACAAGACTCATAATTTGATTCACCTTTTAATATAAGTTTATACAGGGCAAAAGTTTCCCTATACCATAATATTTACATCTTCAAAAAGGGTGAACGTGCGTGGACGGCGGCGAAAAATTCTTTACCTTCAACGGAGGCGAATACAGGGGAGAGAGCGGGCTCACGGCGTCGCAGGAGGACTATCTCGAGATGATCTGCCGAAACTGCCCGCCGTCCGGCACGGTTCGCCTCGGTGTGCTCGCGCGAAAAATAAATGTCGGCGAGTCGTCCGCATCTAAAATGGTGCACAAGCTCAGCAAAACGGGGCTCGTTAAATTTGAAAAGTACGGCACTATATATCTGACCCCGATGGGCAGAGAGACGGGGGAGTACCTTGTCTTCCGTCATGATGTCATCGAGAGCCTGCTCAGACTGATAAACGGGAGCGGTTCGGAGCTTCATCAAACGGAGCTTATAGAGCACTTTCTCGACAGAAGGACGGTCGAGAATATATTTCGCTTTCTTGAGATACACCGATAAAGCTTTATCGATACTTTTACGCTTATTTTTTTGTACTTGAGTGCGTTTTTTGACATATATTGCTAAAATATAAAATAAATCACGCAGTTATGTGCTATTATACACTCTGTAATAATGCAAATGGAGGGAAAACACTCATGGCAGAAAAAAAGACAGTGTTTCTCACCGGCGCATCCGGCCACATGGGCTGGGCAGGCTTCAAAGAGCTCTATAAAAAGAAGAACGAGCTTAACATAGTCCTGCTTCTGCGCGACAGTGAGAAGAACAGAAAGAAGTTCGCAAATTACCTTAACGACCCCAGCGTTAAAATTGTTTGGGGCGACCTGAAGAAATATGACGACGTCCTCAAGTGCGTTGAGGGTTCCGATTATATCCTTCATGTCGGCGGAATGGTTTCGCCTTCGGCAGACTATTATCCGACAAGAACCATCCAGACCAACACCGGCGCAGCCAGAAATATAGTTGACGCCGTTAAGGCTCAGCCTAACAAGGACGATATCAAGGTTGTTTATATCGGCACAGTTGCTCAGACGGGCGACAGAAACGCTCCTATCCATTGGGCAAGAACCGGTGACCCGATTAAAATCAGCATCTACGATCACTATGCGATAAGCAAGACCATCGCCGAGAGCATTTTCGCCGAGTCCGGTCTTAAGCATTGGGTATCTCTTCGTCAGTCCGGTATCCTTTATCCCGACATTCTCAAGAACATCGATCCCATCATGTTCCATGTTCCGATAAACGGCGTGCTTGAGTGGGCAACCGTTGAGGATTCCGGCCGCCTTCTTGCAAACCTCTGCAATCCCGATATCCCCGAGGATTTCTGGAGAAAGTTCTATAACATAGGCAGCGGTAAGGAGTACAGACTCACTAATTTCGAGTTCGAGGAGCTGCTCCTCGGTACTCTCGGCATCGGCTCCACCAAGAAGCTCTTTGATGCCAACTGGTTCATCCTTCGCAACTTCCACGGCCAGTGGTATGCCGACTCGGATAAGCTTGAGGAGTACCTGCACTTCAGAGCCAACATCCCCGTAAAGGCTTACTTCAAGCAGATGATGACTCAGGTTGCACCTTACTACAAACTCGCTTTCCTTGCAAAGCCCTTCGCAGGCATTCTCAAGAAGACCTTCATGAAGAAGCTCGCAAACACCGAGATTTACGGCACCATGTGGTGGATCTCCAACAATGTTGAAGACAGAATCACCGCTTACTACGGCTCCAAGAAGAATTGGGAAGCCATCGGCAATTGGGACACCTTTAAGATTGAGCGTCCCACCGAGGAAGTTACCCTCCTTGACCACGGTTATGATGAGAGCAAGCCCGACAGCGAGCTTGACCTCGAGGATATGAAGAAGGCTGCTGCTTTCCGCGGCGGCGAGTGCCTCTCGACCGAGATGACCAAGGGCGACCTGTTCACTCCTCTGAAGTGGAAGTGCGCTCACGGCCACGAGTTTGAGATGACCCCGAACCTTGTTCTCAAGGGCGGTCACTGGTGCCCGAAGGAGCTTCCCTCCGACAGCGAAGGCAAGAAGTTCCACTGGGCATACGATGCCGAGGCAAAGGTCAACCCGTTCTTTGCTCAGGTTTGGTATCCTCTCCATGACAAGGATGAGAACAACGAGTACGACGAGCGTATATTCAAGGGCTTCAGCGGCTTCGAGAATATCTGATTGATTTAAAAACATAATTTTTGGGAGCTGCTCAGAAATGGGCAGCTCTTTTTTTGCGTGATTTTGAAAGAAACGTGAAAAGCAGGCATTGACAAATACCCCATGGGGGTATATAATCGAGCTAAAGACAGAAGCTGGAGATGATAAGATGGAAAACGGGAATAAATGCTGCGAATGCTGTCGGCATAAGGCGACGCCGAGGAGCGACGAGACGGTGAAGGCTCTGCAGAACAGACTCAGCCGAATAATCGGTCAGCTCGGCGGGATAAAAAATATGCTCGACGATAACCGCTACTGCGGCGATATCCTCATCCAGCTTGCCGCCGCACAGAATGCGCTGCGAAATGTGGGCTATATTATACTCGAGGAGCATATGGAGGCCTGTGTCGCAGATGGGATAAAAAACGGCGATGATGAGGTCATAGCTGAGGCTGTGGAACTCATTAAAAAGCTCAAATAATCGGAGTGAGACAGATGGAAAAATTTGATGTTACCGGCATGACCTGCGCCGCGTGCAGTGCTCATGTCGAGCGTGCGGTGCGCGGGGTAGAGGGCGTAAAAGAGGTGACGGTCAGCCTGCTGACAAATTCAATGACCGTCGATTTTTCTTCGCCCGCCACTGCCGAAAAAATATGCGCTGCCGTGTCCGCGGCGGGCTACGGCGCAGCACCGCAGAATATCGGCGGCAAAAAAGAGAATAAAAAATCGGCGCTCGAAAGCGGTGAGCCGAAGAAAATACTTTATAGGCTCATAGCCTCGGCAGCACTGCTCCTGCCGCTGATGTATGTATCCATGGGACACCTGATGTGGGGCTGGCCGCTGCCTGAAATTTTCGCCTCAGACCCGCTTGCGATAGGACTTTATCAGCTCCTTTTGACAACTGCCGTGGCGGTCATAAATCAGCGCTTTTTTATCAGCGGAACCAAGAGCCTTCTTCACGGCGCGCCGAATATGGATACGCTCGTCTCCCTCGGGAGCGCGGCGGCATATATATACAGCACCGCAGTGCTCTTCGAGATGTGTCACGCGGCGGTAAACGGCGATATTCAGACCGCCATGCATCACCTCCACGGGCTCTATTACGAGTCTGCGGCGATGATATTGACGCTCATAACCGTCGGCAAGTACCTCGAAGCCGTCAGCAAGGGACGCACGACGGACGCGATAAAGAGCCTTATGGATCTCGCGCCGAAAACAGCGTGTGTAATCAGAGACGGCAAAGAGAAGGTCATACCTGCGGAAGAGGTTGTCAAGGGCGATGTTTTCGTTGTCAGACCCGGCGAGAGCATACCCGTTGACGGCAGAGTTATAAGCGGCGAGAGCGCCGTGGACGAATCCGCACTCACGGGCGAAAGCATACCCGTAGATAAGGCGCAGGGGAGCGCGGTCAGCGCGGCGACGCTCAATCAAAACGGATTTCTTACCTGCGAAGCGACCCGCGTAGGCGAGGATACGACGCTCAGTCAGATAATAGAGACGGTCGAGAATGCTGCGGCAACAAAAGCCCCGATAGCAAAAATAGCCGACAAGGTGTCGGGCGTGTTCGTGCCCGCTGTTATGGCAATCGCGCTCGTTGCGGGCGCGGCATGGCTCATTTCCGGGCGTCCGTTCAGCTTCGCGCTTGCGCGGGCGATAAGTGTACTGGTTATAAGCTGTCCGTGCGCTCTCGGACTTGCGACTCCCGTTGCGATAATGGTCGGCAGCGGTGTGGGCGCAAAGCACGGCGTGCTGTTCAAAACCGCCTCCGCGCTTGAGCAGACGGGAAAAACGCAGATAGTCGTGCTCGATAAGACAGGAACGCTGACTAAAGGCAAGCCGCAGGTCACGGATATTCTGCCCGCGTCGGGTTACGACGCCGACTCGCTGCTCAGACTTGCGGCCTCTCTCGAAAGCAAGAGCGAGCATCCCCTTGCCGCAGCGATAACGCGCAGGGCAGGGGAGAACAATGTGGAGACGGACGAGGCACAGGGCTTTACAGCTCTGCCCGGTCACGGAGTCAGAGCGGAGATAAACGGGAAAACGGCGATAGGCGGCAACGCGGCTCTGATAAAATCAAAAGGGATGCTCGACGCCGATATGAAAACCTTGGGCGAGCGGCTTGCGGACGAGGGCAAAACGCCGCTGTACTTTGCCTTTGACGGCAGGATAGCCGGTATAATCGCGGTCGCCGACGTTGTGAAGGAGGACAGCGGACAGGCGATATCCGAGCTTAAAAATATGGGAATAAGAACCGTTATGCTGACGGGCGACAACAGGCGCACCGCGCTCTCGGTGGCCAAGCAAACAGGTATAGACGAGGTGGTGTCCGACGTGCTTCCGGGCGACAAGGCGGAGGTAGTCGAAAAGCTCCGAAAATACGGCAAGGTTGCCATGGTGGGCGACGGTATAAACGATGCCCCGGCGCTGACGCAGGCCGATATAGGTATCGCTATCGGCGCGGGAGCCGACGTTGCGCTCGACGCGGCGGATGTTGTGCTGATGAAATCGAGCGTAGGCGATGTTGCGGCGGCGATACGCCTTTCGCGCCAAACTCTCAGAAATATTCACGAAAACCTTTTCTGGGCGTTCTTCTATAATTGTATCGGGATCCCGATTGCCGCAGGCGCGCTGATTCCCGCATTCAATATCGCGCTCAACCCAATGCTCGGCGCGGCGGCTATGAGCCTTTCGAGCTTCTGCGTTGTCACCAATGCATTAAGACTCAACTTCTTTAAGCCCGACCGCCCGTTCAAGGGCAAATCAAAGCAGCCGGCAGAGCTCCCGAAGCTCATGCCGACAGAAGAAAATATAAAAAACACGGAGGAAACAGTTATGAAAAAGACAGTCTATATTAACGGTATGATGTGCAGTCACTGCACGGCTCATGTTCAAAAGGCGCTCGGGGCTCTCGACGGAGTGGAGAGCGTTGAAGTCAGCCTTGAGGATAAAAAAGCGGTGCTCACGCTCAATAAAAATGTTGATGAAGCGGTTATAACTGCCGCCGTCAGAGAAGCGGGATATGAGCCGATAAAATGCGAGTGATTTTTTAAATAAATCTCGCTATAATACTTGACATATCTAAAGTTATTTGTTAAAATAATTGCCGTCGTCACAAAGCGGAAATAACTGCGGGTGTAGTTCAATGGTAGAATTCCAGCCTTCCAAGCTGGTTACGTGGGTTCGATTCCCATCACCCGCTCCACATGCGCCTTTAACTCAGCTGGATAGAGTAACTGCCTTCTAAGCAGTAAGCCACTGGTTCGAATCCAGTAAGGCGCGCCAAATGTCCCGCTGAGGGGCACAAATATGGTGGGTGTAGCTTAGCTGGTTAAAGCGTCGGATTGTGGTCCCGAAGATCGTGGGTTCGAATCCCATCTCCCACCCCACTGAATTGCCGTACATTGTACGGCAATTTTTTTATGCCCAAAACAGATCACAAAATCTCAGACTTAATGGCTGTTCGGGATAAAAGGAAATGCGGCTGAATGGGCTCATAAAAAAAGGAACGTTTCCAAAGAAACATATGCCGAAAGCTTAAGGCACAACCGCATTCATTATGCAAACAAAAAGCCCCACAAACAACGTACAAACGTTATTTGTGGGGCTTAGCTTGGTGCCGCTGACCGGACTTGAATTGCCCAAATTGACTTTTCCAACATTCCGCAAACTGTCTTAAATGGCTATTCTGCGTGGTTTTGCGACAAGTTGCAAGAATTTGATTATGCTGTTTTTTCGTGCTTTTTTGCAGCTTTAAAGACCAAATAAAGACCAAACGATATGGCGTATCTCTGCAAATTCGAAAGCATATAATCCATTTTTTAGTTAGTAGTATTGAAATTACTACTAACTTTTTTGATCTGTATATAAACAAGACAATTCGTCTTTTATTGCTATTCTCTGGGTAAAGAGGCAGGTATACGCCCTTCCAATTGCTCCATAAAACAAATGACATTGGGGACATTTGGATTTATCTTTACCAAAGGAAAGAATATGTGTTGTTGCAATGTCAGGATAAGGATCAATATAGTATATATCTTTGATTCCCAACTGAAAAGCTTTTTTTGAACATAATACACATGAACTTGCTGATGTAAATAATTTGCCGCCCTTTATTCCTTCTCCACCATATTTTACAATTTGCAAGAAAGCATTTTCCTCTGCGTGAAGAGAACGAGTGTGAACTTGATTTTTTTGACCTGTTATTTCTTCATATTCATCCTTAAAACAATAAGAACATAATCTACCGTTTAACGCTTTGCATTGTATTCTTTCTGAATATTTTTCAATCATATGGTCATTGAATTTTCTATCTTCAATTTCATATGTGC
>ERZ779889.1045-NODE-1045-length-30072-cov-3.663924_pt1 | contig 30072 bp, 15 predicted proteins | sample MGYA00511030_ERZ779889 | MGnify/ENA primary metagenome ERZ779889 (study PRJEB29588, sample SAMEA2160616) | human gut metagenome | biome: human gut; feature: human-associated habitat; material: faeces | place: Denmark | collected 2008/2010 ...
GGATTGTGGCGGCCGACCCCTCCGTTTTGAAGAGCCGGGAGGGTCTGGAAAAAATCCGGAAAGATCTGGATGTGGACGAACTCCATGTCTCGGACGAAAAGGGAATTCTGATAGCTTCCATTCCGCAAAGTTACGAAGGTTACGACATGGCGGCGTCCAAGCAGTCCGGCGAGTTTATCGGCGCTCTGAAAGACCGGAATTTTGAGTTGGTGCAGAAGCCGAGGCCGAACGGTATTTTGAAACTCCTCTTCCAATACGCCGGCGTCGCCCGGCGGGATCAGCCCGGCATCGTGCAGGTCGGCTACCGTTCGGGACGCATCGAAGAAGCAACGAAAGTCGCGGATGTTCAGTACATCGCATCCACCTTCCGCATCGGTCACAAAGGCAGTCTGCGCATCACGGAGAATCCCGCTCCGAAGTCAGATGAAGAAAAGGTTTTTCACGGGGAGGTCAATGGTCTGCGCAGCCTCTGTCTTTCCATCCCGTGCGGACAATATCTCCTGATCGGCAGTCTGCCGGAGGAAGAGATGTATCTTTCGCGCAACTCGGTGTTGCGGATTCTGGTGATCGCCAACCTGATCCTGTTCGGGGTCATTTTTCTGCTGATCTCCAACCTGCTTCAGAAGGTCGTGATCAAGGGTATTTACTCCGTCAACAATTCTCTGGAGGAGATTACCAACGGCAATCTGGAGGAAAAAATCACGGTAAGCACCACCTCCGAGTTCGAAGCTCTTTCGCAAGGGATCAATACCACAGTATCCGCCCTGAAAAAGTCTATCGAAAATGAAGCCAGGCGGATTGATGCGGAATTGGAAATGGGGCAGACGATCCAAACCTCCGTACTGCCGGTTGAATTTCCGGATCATGAGAATTTCCGGCTTTTCGCGGGCATGTATGCCGCCAAGGAAGTCGGCGGAGATTTCTATGACTTCTTCATGATTGATGACCGGCACCTCGCCGTTCTCGTTGCGGATGTTTCCGGCAAAGGCATCACCGCCGCCGCATTGGGCAGGCTGTTGAAAGCAAGGGGCTACAGCGTATCGATTATGAAGCTCGACCCCTATCTCAATGTTGACCCGGGAACGATGAACCCCTATCAGCACGGCGAAGTTTTCGTGACCGATGACGGAGCAGAGACCGATCTTGACATCGGCCATTACGAACGTTTTATTAACGAAGAGCTCACAAAGCTCAACAACACCACCACCGGACAGATTTATTCCGCAGTTCTCGACCGCGAACGCCGCGGCGGCTACCAGGGCGGCACGGTGCAGGTGATTCCGCATATCACGGACGAAATCAAGCTCCGCATCAAGAAGGCCATCAACGCAATCAAACCCGAGATCATGCTTGTTGAAATCGGCGGAACCGTCGGCGACATTGAATCCCAGCCCTTCCTTGAGGCTATTCGCCAGCTTAAAACTCAGCTTGCGCAGAATCAATGCTGCTTTATCCATGTTACGCTCATTCCGTACCTTTCGGCATCCGGTGAGCTGAAAACAAAGCCCACTCAGCATTCCGTCAAAGAACTGCAAAGTATCGGCATTCAGCCGGATGTCCTCGTTTGCCGCAGTGATTATCCGCTCGATCGCAGCATCCGTGCAAAGATCGGTCTGTTCTGCAACGTTGCGGAAGAATGCGTTATTGAAAACCTTAACGCCCGCTCCCTCTATGATGTTCCCCTCATGCTTGAAGAACGCGGCCTTTGCAGCGTTGTGCTCAAAAAGCTTGCGCTTGAACAGCGCGATCCCGACCTTGCGCATTGGCGTGCAATGGTTGAATCCGCCCTCAAGCCCACCAAGGAATGCAACATTGCTCTCGTCGGCAAATACGTTGAGCTGCACGATGCCTATCTTTCCGTTGCCGAAGCATTGGAACACAGCGGCATTGCAAACGATGCAAGAGTCAACATTAAGTGGATCGCGGCAGAAGAGCTTGAGCACAATGATCCGAACACAATCCTTGCGGATGTGGACGGCATTCTTGTTCCCGGCGGCTTCGGCGAACGCGGTGTTGAAGGCATGATGATAGCTTCCCGCTATGCACGGGAACACAACATACCTTATTTCGGTATCTGCCTCGGTATGCAAATCGCCGTAATCGAGTACGCACGCCACATTCTCGGCTGGAAAGATGCAAATTCCACCGAATTTGACTTCAACGCAAAGCACCCCGTTATTGCACTGATGGAAGATCAGGTCAACAACCTTGAACGCATCGGCGGTACTCTGCGTCTCGGCAGCTACACCTGCCGCCTTGAGCCCGGCAGCCTTGCAGCAAAGCACTACGGCAAGGAAGAGGTTCACGAACGCCACCGCCACCGCTACGAGTTCAACAACGAATACCTTCAGGATTTTGCCGATGCGGGCCTTCGCTTTACCGGCTGGAACCCCCGCCGCGGCCTGATGGAAATCGTTGAAGTTGCAAACCACCCGTGGTTCGTTGCGGTACAGTTCCACCCGGAATTCAAATCCCGCCCCGATAATGCACACCCGCTGTTTACAGGTTTTATCGAAGCTGCGGTTAAATACGCCTCAAAGGCCGAATAAAAACGTATTCTCGCACGCGGCGGCGAATATTTTTTCCCGCCCCTGCCGACAATAAAAATAATTTTGAACAGGAGATAACAATAATGGCTATCAACAAAAAGATGACTATCGAAGAAATTCTCAGAACCGATTACGGCATTGCAAATATCCTCATGGAGAGCGGTATGCATTGCCTCGGCTGCGTCATGGCAAGCGGCGAAGACCTTGAACAGGCCTGCGGCGTCCATGGTATCGACTGCGATGCTCTCGTTGAAAAAATTAACGCATACCTCGAAAACAAATAATCTTCCGAACAATCTTTCGGAGATCGTCTCAAGTTTTTTCGATTATGCAAACTGTACACCCCCGCCTGCGAAAAGCAGGCAGGGGTGATGTTGAATGTCTTTCTCTACGTCTTTTGTTCGGCTATCGCTTCGAAACAATAAACAACGCGATAAGTCCCTTCTTCGTCAACAGTTGTTAATATTGCTATCTTACAATGGCAGAAATCATATATTTGACTCCGAATTCTATCAATCCCAGCAAAATGAACAGTGCTGCCGCCGCCGCTAACAAAGCCGAATATTCGCCTTGCTTTATCAACAGATATATCCATATTGTTATAACACAAACAACAATTGTTTTAAGTAAATTTCCTATAACCGTGCTGAATATTCTTATCAGCACCGCCCTGCCGAACGACACTCCACCTTTCAAAAACAGGCAAACAGAAATGAAAAAAACAGCGATTGTTGCAACAGAAAGTGAAATCGAGGACAACACAGTACCTATGCTTTCTTCCAATGCATCTTTTGCGGCACCAACTCCAACACCCGTCAAATAAGCAACCGGAATTGCAGTCAAAACAAGCACAACCAACTCCTTTATACGATACGACATCGTTTCCATGTATGCCTCTTGATCGTAAACAGAACCTGCCGGAAGCTTAAGGAAAATGCGTGAAAGAATCCGTGCAATTGCAGGATGTATGCATGACATGATCAATACTTTTAATACGTCTGTAATCAAATCATTTGCCGAAAGCAGTTCCTCACCTTTGTCCAATTTCATAAGATTGCAAAGTACCTTTGAAATCGGGCCTGCAAAAGGCAGTTCCTCCATGGCCGTATCAAAGGCGTCTTGATTTCCGTCTTCGGTTATCGCACCGCCCACTGCTGCAACCAGCAGCAGCGCGACTATTATCAATATCAGTTTCGGTATCAGTTTGTTTAAACACCCGGACATATTTCCTCCCTCATACTACTTTACTGACAAATTCACTTTTTGCCATTGTTTTTTCTCTTCCCGGCACAGTTCCTATACTCACATTACTAAACAGCCATGCCGACAGACACAGTATGCTTGTAATTGCATTCAAGTCCATCGGCAACACCGTTCTGTAACATTCAGCAGCATGCGCTGCTCAGCCTGTCATTTCATCAGAGTAGTCTTGCTTTCTTGCGTTGAATCGCCTCGGACAGCTCTGCGACGTACGGAATGGTCTCCTTCACCGCATGCCACAGATGGAACATCTGCCGCAGGGTGTGCCAAGCGTAATCGTAGTAGAAGTCAGCAGGCAGCTCTGACCCTATCGCGCTCCGATTATCTCCGTGCTGCATAAGGTCTACACGACTGACAACGCCGTTCTGTTCCAACTGATTCAGGCAGTACTCAAGGTTAAGATTGTCAAGACTGTTCGGAAGGCTATCCGTGATGTAGTCTTCGAACTCCGGTATCATCCATCTCTCAGTGACGGATCCGACATCCTGAGTTTTGTTAAGTCTGAAGATCGATTTGATCGGCTGATCGGGATAATTCGTGGAATCCATAACCATGCCGAGGGCAACGGCAGCATCGTAGTCCGCCTTTGCGGCTTCAAGATTCTTCTGCTCTCTGGGCCGATTTCCTCCGAAAACAAGGTTGGGAAGGTTGACCCAATTGTGGATGCCGCTTCCACATTGCTCAATATGAATCCCGGGGAAGTCGTTCCAATGAGCTTCATAGACGGGTTCGTTCTGCGCCGTAGTTTGGAAAGACAGTGCCGGCAGCCCCTGCAGCATAGTTATCATAAGCAATTCATCATCCGACTCTGACTTGTATACCTTTACCTTTGCACTGTCGGCTTTCGCACATTTCTCGATCTCTTCGAACAGGTGAGTGCACTTTTTCGGGACAGTGATAAACCTGCGGCCGCTGACCCTGTTCTCAATACCACCCAGAGTGTTTGCCATTGCCGCACCTTTTGTGGTAAGTGTGTTATATATCTCCTTCGCAGCGTTCTTCAAATCTTTTGACGCAATCTGCCTTGCAGGTTCATTCGGGTCGGGCTGCGTAGTTTCTGCCTGCGGGTTCCCGGAGAAGAACTTAACGAGGAATATCTCTATGTTCTCGTTAATTATGGTTTCGAACCTCCTTTCGATAAAGCTCCTTATCATCCCGGCGGGGTCGAACTGTGCGCTGATACCCGCATCCGCTGATGTTACGCCTGCAAGCTTCGCAAGGTCATCCGTAAACAGAATCTCATAAATGAAAGCATTTGTAATCGTATCCTCTTGTCCTCTATAAATGCCGGTGATGAATTCCATCAGTGCATTTGCCTGCCTTTGTGTCGCCAGGCTCTGCGTCAGATTGATCGGACAGAAATAGAGCGTCCTATTGAAATTGTTTTCAAATGTGCGGACATCAGTCAGAATTCTGCTTTCTCTTTCAAGAAGATCGTGGAAAGTTTCCAGCACGATCCTTGACGTTTCCCAAACGGTGTTGTTAAGACCGATAAGGTGTCCCTTGACCGCTGTCAGCAAAAACGTGGTTTTGATCCAACTTTCCTTAGTAAACCAGGCGTTTTTCGCTTTATCGCTCGCATACGGAATGTATTCATTCTCCAACAGTTTCGCCGCATCCCCTGCCACGTTGATCATGGCCATGATTCCGTGCCTCCGAATAAAGTCCTTTGACTTTTGCTCAACCTTCTCGAGCAAATCGTTCTTGGGCTGTTTTTTTGATATAATAGTTTCAGCTTCAATCCCGCAGGCTTTAAGGAATCTGATTTCAGCATTCCTCCCGGGATCCTCATTCCATGCATCCCAAAGCTTTTTAAATATGTTGTGCACCACAACACTCGTCAGCAGCTCAACAGGAACCTTTACGGAGGCAAAACCTGCTGCATTGAAGCTGTAGCCTGCATAGCGCGGGTACTTGTCAAGGGGCAGGCTTGCGATCGCTGTGTTCACCTCTTTCGGACTGTTCGAATATATTGAATCGACAAGGCTTACCTGTTCACCGCCTACAACATCCCTTGCGGTCATACTGCCGAGGATGGATTGAACAACAACATTTCTTGCGGTCTCTGCAGGCTTTCTAAATCCACCGAAAGCGGGCGTATTGCCGTCAACAATCATGCATGTGTCAAAGATATTCCTGTTGAACGTTACGTTTGTGATGCCGTAGTTCATTTTTATCTTTTCGCCGCGGTCGTGAAGCCTCATGAGATAGGCAATTTCCTTCATTGCCGCATAGTGATTCGCTCCCGGATTACGCTCCTCGTTAATTCCGCCCTCGCATGCTGAAGGGCTGAAAATATAACCGAATATGCGTGTGTTATTATACAAACCGGCAAAATTTGTTTCAAGCACATGCCTTGTCATATACACAAGGTCAACGATCGTTCCGCTGCCCGTTCCTCCCGCAACGCTGCAAAGGAAGAAGACTTTCAGTTTTGTTCTGGCGGGATATTGTATGCCGTTGATGACCTCCTGTATTTTATTGATAACATTAATGCCTCCGGTTGAGGTGAGCCTGACCCTGCCCGGCTGGCGCCAAGCACCCGCTCCGTCGCTTTCAAAACCGGGATGCATTCCAGGAATACCTCCTCCTGTTGCGCTGTACAGGTTCGGATCCACCCAATCTTTTTTATCGGGCGCAATGTGTTGCGGATTAATTGAGTCATGAGTGCCGGTAGAAGGGATTAACATAACCTCGCTCTGTTCAAATGCCCCGTCTTGCACAAGCTTGTTAAGCTCATTCTCCGCACAGTCAACAACAAGGTAACGAACCTGCTGCTCATGGCAGTTCGGCTTTATGGTTTTGTTAATCGTTTCCTTTATGCTGCGAAGTGCCTTCTGTCCCGTACCGCCTACGCCGATAAAAAGGTAACTCTCGCTCGGAGAAAGAGTCTTTTTCTCAGCTTTCAAAAGGCCGTTGCCGGAACTATAATCCAGCTGTTTCATGTTCGCGTTAATCTTGGCTCGCCTTTCTTGTTCGGAAAGAGCCGGGTTCCTGAATTGTTCGGTGTTGATTGGCATAATGCGTTTTCCTTTCTTTGTTGGATTAATATCATTTGAGATCTTGAGCACGTATGCAGCAGCCGTCATTCTCCGAAGCTTTACGAGTGTTCTGTTTTATCCCGAATAAACTCGAATCGGTAATTTTTTAAAACTCCCCGTAATCATCATCATATTCTTCCTGCCTGTTCCTTCTTTTCCGTCTGCTCGGGAGACTCAAGTTCGGAAGTCGAAAGCGTCTTCTCCGCGTCCCGCTACCGCAAGCTTTTCGTTCCCTGATCAATCTTATTACTTCCATAACCGCCATTGGGAACCCAACAATCCAACACACGAGTGTCAGCAGCCCCAATCCGATGGGAACCAGTATTAGAATGACAATAGCCCAGAGGAACATTCTGAATAGGAATAATGATGCCATTGCTTTAAACATTGACCGCAGGAACGCAATCATCCATGGTCCGATGCGCGTTATCCCGTACACAAGTCCTATCAGATATATCGGCAAAATGAGCAAATACCCTGCGTCTCCACCTCGGCAAATAAAATATATTCCAATGAGCAAGCCAGCAACCGTTGGTATGCAGATTTTAAGAATTGTTTTTCTTGAGTCAATTTCCACTTTTGTTACCCCCCAGACAACTTAAATCAAGTACATTGTAGCGCCACCCCCGTTCGCCGTCCTTATACCCGCACTGCACAATAGCCATTTTTGTATCAAGCATAATTATATCTTCAGGCAGAATAATTCGTCTGCGTTCTTCGCTGCGTGTAACCGTGCTGCTGCTTGTTTTGCTGAAAAACCTATAGTTTTCCCTTGAGTTTCCGGATGAAACCTCTTCTTTTTGCGCATAATACTCGCCAAAGTATGTTGACCACACATCCGCACTGTATCCTGATGTGTGTGCAAGCACAACAACATTTGTGCCCGACCCAACAATATCATTGAACAATCCGAGTTTTCCGGCATAACTCTGAGCAAGATCGGGGGAAACAATCATAACGGGAGACTGAACATCAGTGCTTCTGTATAATTTGAATGCAATGCTGTTTTCGTTTGATGCAGGAATTGAATCAATTACACTCAAAAAACGATAACCCTTTTCCTTATTCAGCTTCAACAAAGAAAACAGAGTTTCAGCAAGCACATCGTTTATATCCGTTCCGACATCAATTGAAACAATGCAGGCACCGCCTTGAAGAACTTTGCTCAAGCTTATTTTTTTAACATCAACACACTGTTTTTCCATCAAATGGACCTTGAATTCGGTAAATAAGGCCGCAACCGCAGGTATTTGCTCTGAAAACGGCGCAAGTCTTTGGATCAAAACCAGCTTATCGGAAACATCAATATTTCTGCTGTTGAAAATAAATGCTGATATCATCTCCCACGGAAAGCTGCACAGTGTCAGCAGGTCAATCGAATCCCCGTTCTTTTTCAATGCTTCGATTCCTATCGAAATCACCGTTTTTGCCTCAATCCCAAGATTTGCAGTGCTTTTCCCTGCTTCATACAGCACGCTTGCCAATTCGTTTTCCGAAATATCTCCAAAGAGATCCAGAACATATTCTTCCCCATTGTATACAGCCGTTCCTGACCTGTATTTTTCGTTGAAAACAAGGTTTGACCTATGAACAATCACAACAGGATTCCCGTTGCGGCATACGTTTTCCGCAAGCATAAGTGCAAACTTTGTTCTGACAACATTAAGTGAACCGGAAATCACCGTTTTCCTTATCATTCCCGAATTCTGTGATCCCGCAAGAAAAAAATCGTTTAATATGCCGTTGCTGGCTGCTATTTCTTTTCTATCTCTCATATTCTTTAAACTTAAACTTAAATGGGCTGTTCTCAATGATTCTTATAAATGCTTCTCCCGGCTTCAATTTGCTGACTTCCCACGCTTCAACCACATGGCCTTCCCTCCGCTCGGTTGAGGGCAAACTGCCGGCTAATGTAGTCTCGCTCAGATAGTTCAATCCGAATGCATCCCTCACGTACTCCGTTGTCAGCCAATCATTTGACCGGAATGCCATAACAGAGCTGAACCCTGCTGCAATACTGAGCCCCTTATCTTTGCCGTAGACATCATAAAGCTGCGCCATACTTTGCAGTCCGGCAGCAACTTTTAAGCCCATGCTCCTACCAAAGTTTACGGCATCATCGATATGAGTCAAGTTGGGCAGAAGTTTAAACTCATCAATTATAACGTATACATTTCCTCGTTCTTTTTTTTCCTGTCGGCCGAGCGCCTCTTTAAGTGCAAGGTCAAGCAAGAGACTGTATACCTGCGATAACGCTTCACCAATCGCCATATCATATTCGATGAAAAGCGTTCTCCTTCCTTTTTTGCGCACGAACTCACGTATTGAAAAATCACCTGCCTCACCGAACACACCAAAGAAGCTGTCCTTTATCATTACTATTGCTTCTGAAAGCACACCCAATGCCTGATTGTTTTTTCCGTCGCCAAGGTACAGATTCACGTTCGACAGATCCGAATATTTTTGAACCATCTGCTTGTAATCATCAGCAAGCGATCTCTCGAACCAATCTACTAAATCCATATTGCATATTTGCTCATTTGTGCCACCGCCATCTCTTTTCTCGCGCATCATATAAAGCATCACAGCAGCAACAAGACCGCGTCCTGCATTTGAAAAAAAGGGTTGACTTGATGACTCGTATTTTTTAAACAAACACCTGCACAAATCATTGATGTTCACAACAATGCTGTCATCATCTTCTCCATCCACCGCAGCCTCACAGAACACGTTCCATCGTTCGCTTATGCTGCGGAATTGCTTTGAATTACCGATTACTTTGTCGCCCGAACTATAAAAGTTTTCGTAAAAATCACCTTTTGTATCAAACACAATCATAACATCGTTGTCGGTCATACATGCTTTAATCTGGCTGACAAGCTGATTTATCGTGTTTGTTTTACCGCTTCCTGTCCCACCGATGCACAGCAGGCCGCGGGACAGGATCTCCTCGCTGAGCGAAAAGCCGGTTTTCCCATCAGAACTCACAAATTGAAATTCATCCTGCAAATTATAAAGCGGCACGTTTTCCGCGGCACGACTTCCGTATAGTGTTTCAGTAATAATTGGCATATTAACACCTCATTAAACTATAGATTCAGCATCAGCGGTCGTGTCCTCCGTCGTTGTCACGTTCGGTTTTGTCCGTCTGCATCTCTTGAGCCGAGTCGCGCTCGCGCTGACCCTTATCCGGCCCCGTTTCTTCAGTGTTATCCTCAGAGTTTGATTGGTTATTATTTTTATTTTCGTTAAGTTCCTGTTTGGATACTCTTATTCTGTCCAGAAAAGATTGCCTGTCCGAATTTGCCATATTTGTTTTTCTCCTATTCTTCATTTTCTCTGTAGATGAGCAGCGCAGTGCCGGCAGACACCGCGCTGTCATTTTCACATGTCCTTACTTATTGCTGAGACCCTGCTGTTGTCACAGGTTCATTGGACTCCGGCGCGCTTGTTAGTCGTTCACTGTTTCTGCTAAATTCTTTAGATTCTTTCCGTCTTTCTGCCTGTGCTTTCTGCATATATATGCTCGCCTTCATTAACTGCTTCGCCCATTCAGATTCCCTTGGATCCACTGTCGGCTCGACAGTCGGTTGTGTCGTTGCCGTCGGTTGTGCCGTTGCCGGCGGCTGCGTCGGAATCGGCTCCTCATCTTCTGCAAAGAAATAATTATACAAATAAATCCCTGCAAATGAAAGTATAAGCACGAGCGAAATCAGAATTACTATTAACCGAATGTTGCTCGATTTAGTGTCATGATCCCGGTCCGCTGACCTTCCCGGCTCTGTCCTTAGTTCATTTTCAATTCGTCTGAGCTCCGTTTTCTCGTTCTCATTCAAATTGCACTCTTTAAGCATTCTTATACAGCTTTCCTTAAGCTGCGCGTTTTTGCATTCATCCCAAGTTGATGCGTCGTTTTTGCGTGACGAGCAGCCGGAAAACTGGCTCGTTTCGTCTGGTGCTTCCCTGCTGTCGGAATCACCAGACCGCGCATTGTCACCGTTGAGACTCACCTCAATTTTTCTAATCAAGTCCAGAGCAATGCCAAGCTTAATTTCAAACGGCGAAGAATTTCCTGAATTGCCGTCTGTTTTTTTTCGGCACGGGAGCTTCTCCTTCCACTTCCGCCACCAATCCGGTCCTTGGTTCACGATTTTTTCTTCCTGCATGCTGTTCTTTTTTCCGGAACTCCCGGCAAGGTATCCTTCCGTCAAACACTTGATTTTATAATCATCTCCCTCTTCCGGTTTAAGATATCTCAAGTAAAGAAGTTCCTCTCGAATATCGTCAAGAGTTTTGTTTTTGTTCACCTTGATCGATACCAGTCCGTTTTCTATAATGAGTTTGACCGCATCATAGACGGTTTGATCTTCATAGATATCATATTTTCCCGAGACAAACTGAGCCGCATGCATCAAGTCCTTGACACTGCAATCAACACAAACGTTCTCCTGTATATTTTTACGCAGGCGGTCAATACACTCACCACGCCAATTGACCTGTTTGCCTTTTTCGCAATACCATTCAATAAATGCCTTGAAGCTTGTCATGCTTTTGAGAACGCTTTCCTTTTGTTTATCAGCTTCCTTTCTTTTTTCGCAGTCGGCTTCAAGCCGTTTAATGTCCCCTTCGCATAAGAAATTCTCAACGCATTTGCAGCAGTTAACGATTTTTTCAAATCGCTCTGTTTCGATTCCGTTTGCTATCCGTTCGATTGCTTCGCAAACGGTATTTGAATATTTTTTCTTAATCTCTTCATCAACCGTTGCTTCCTTGTATTCTTCCATTTCTTTAAGCAACTCATTGAAGGCGGTTAACGAATCTGACTCGCCTCTGCTGCTGTCTGCATTAAGATCTCCGGTATCGTAGGAACCGCAAGTATTTTTTTTGTCCTGTGACTCCTCTTCCGCTCTGACATTATCATGCTCGTCTTTTCTCGGCTCCGAAGATTGCTTCCCTGTTCTTTTCAACCCGCTATTTTTACCTTGCTTTGATCCCGTGCAGGCTCCGTCTCGCCCTGCTCCTACGTTTTCGTTTTTTTCATTGCTGCCCGCATGAACGTCGATTGAAGAACCGGAAGTTCCACGGAGCGCAGTTTCAAGTTTCGGTTTAATGTCTTCAAGATATTTTTCTGATGCCTTTCTGTTTTCAGCTTCAAGCTCTTGCATGCGGCGCTCAATGGCTGCATTTGATAGAAATTCTCTGATGCGAGAATGCGTATCACCGGTTTTCAGCTTCTCATAAAAATCATGTGTCTCATTTAGGATGTCCTTGGGCTCCTTACCTTTTAATTCGGTCGCTCTTTCTATTAATGTTTTTGACGTTGCTCCATCAAGAGTTACGCCGTTATCCTTCAATGCTGACAGAAGGATTGAATGTTTATCTAAACTTTTTTTCAGTTTATCTAAACTTTCTTTCAGTTGTGACGGAGTTTCGCATTGCAAAAAGTCGCTCTCAGAGGATGTTAATACACCACCAAGGTTGCTAATTCTTTCTCTAAACGAGTCTGCTACAAGCTTGACGATTGTTTCATCGTCCTTATTGTTTGTTATCATTTCACTATATTCACAAAAAAGCTTCCAATTGTTCTGGCAGCGGGAGTCCGCCAACTCACATAATTGTTCATAAGCTGCATATGCATATGTGCTTGGAAAAGTGCGTCCACTGTATTTACTCTCAAAATCTTCATAGACTTTACTGCGAAATCTTCCGTCACTGTCATGACAGTAATCGTAAAGCAACTTCCAAAACGAACTCAGTTCTTTCTCTTCTGATGTTGACAGTTTAAAGTTAACAAAGAACTCATTATCTTTGTTTTCTGCCTTTTTCCCTTGTTTAAAAACAACGCCTCTTTTTTTCCCTCTCGGATTAGATTCGTTTACAGAAAAGCTGAATGATTTCCATAGGCCGTATGGCACATGCTTAAGAATCTCAACCACCGAACTTCTGAATGTGGCTATAAGGTCATATTCAGCTGGGACAACTAACTCAAACATCTCTTTGCGCAATATTACCGTGCGTAATATTTCCCAAATTAGATCCGTATTCGGCACAGCTGCCTTTTCTTCACTAATGCACATTTCATAGCTGCTGTACCATTCCTTGGAAATACAGCTCTTATTTCCAAGTTGTTGAATGTCAAACGCCGTTGCAAATCTTACTTTTTTGATAAAGTCGGCAACATTGACTTTTTCCGAGCTCCTGCCCGCAAAATCATGCACCGTCATTTGCGAAATGCAATACGTATGAGTGTAATGGCTGGTGCTATCCTGCCTCGCACAGTGTGTCAAAAGTAATCTGCTGCTATCGTCAAAATACACCGCTTCACAGGGCAGATCGCTATTACTTAGTTCGATGTCCAGTACATCTTTTTCTTCTCCATCATAGCCTATTGTTTGATACCCTTCTTTTGCATGCCAATATACTGTTTCGTTAATTTTCATTTTGTTGTGCCTTTCTGTTAAATATTACACAGATAATGCTTTTTATCCGCTTCCGAAGACAGCGTAATTTTTTCCGTATTCCTGCCGGAGTTTATTCCTAACCAGTCTAACAATCCTACAAACCACCCCGTCTCATCTTCTCGATTAATTTCGACCGTCATCCTACCTTCCATCGCTATCATCCAAAGAAGCGGAAGCATTGTGTTAAATGGCTGTATTATTCCACACTCGCCTGGTTTGTGTCCGTAGTTTGAGGTTGCAAAAACACAAGCTCTCCCTCCCGCTCCGCGGCTCACCTCCGTGAACAAGCTGTTACCTATAAAATGTATCAGTTTTTCTTTAATATGGCTCGATTGACCTTTTATAACCGCTGCATCCAGAACAGACCCCCTCTTTATAACGCCATAGCCATTGTCATAATTATTACTATACCTTTCAGTGTATCTTTTCCAATCGGCAAGCACTTTGGAGGGTTTCTGAGTTACAACCCCCATGCGATCCTCCTTCGGATATACATCGATTTTTCCCCAAATCAAGGCTACCCCTTTCAGCTTATAATCCGAGCTTCTTCTTATAACCACCTCCTTAAACGAATTAATAATCGCATCTATTCCAGTAAATTCGACCTTCGTTGGACTATCTTTGTCATCCTTGTCAACCTTGTCAGCCTTGTCAGCCTTGTCATCCTCATATCCAAGTGCTTTTACAACTTGTTCGTCTTGTTTATTAGCCTGCGCAGTTTCATGGATCAAGGTTGAAGCATCAATGCAAATCCAAAGATAATCAACAAACTTATATTTTGTTATATATGTGTTTAAAATTTCATTTTCTTTGTCGTCTTTATCCTCACGTGTCGAAAGAGTTCTAAAAAGCTCTCCAGCAATATCTATTGCTGAGATAAGTACTCCCGCCCTGCCTATCTTCACGAGGAACGAGCAGGCAATCCCGGTTTCTGCAATTGTTGTAGTTGCGCCAACCCTTTGATTCGTACGATACATATATAATGGAGACTTTTCGTCGTCTTCTTTGGTGACTGGCCATTTGTCTGTTAGCTTCTTATTGTTGTCAAAAGAAACGGTTATGTCCCTTACCCTTTCATGATCACGCTTTAATGCGTGTATAGCTGCACAAAGGGTCGTTGTTTTCGATACTCGCGGTCCACCAAGCAATGCCATTACTATCTCCGGATAACAACCGGAATATCGTGATACCTGACCATTTTCTTTACATTCAGGACAATATCGTTCCGATGAACTGAGTTGTTTTTTCCCGATGCTAACAGACCCTGTCACAGCATCATTATCTGATGATGGTATTAACTTCACTTTTCCAAAGCGCGAATTAATAATTTCTTTTATTTTTTTTGCGAGAGGCTCTTTTTCCTTCTGCGTAAAACCGGCATCTGGAGCTTCTACTATTTCTTTAATTTTTTTGTAAATTTCATGTGCTTCTGTGTCTTCATCGTCTGCCAAGCCTTGTAATTCAAATCCATTTTCTGTGTAGCTGCGAAGTTGCTTTGTTGATTTCAAGATTTTAATTTCTTCCACAACTCGCCCCTTGAAAATTTTTTGATTTGCTTCACTCAAAATGCCCTTTGCAGCTTCCGTCACATGCGCGATTATAACCTCGCTAACATCAAACAGCAGATCATCGCAGTCTCCGCGCCAACCGCAATTGGGGCAAAAGGAATAATATCTGCCTGTTCCGGCAACTTTCTTGCTGTAATCTATCGCTCTGATTTCGGTCGTCGTGTTGTTAGTCTTTCTCATTTTCTTAACCCGTTTATTTTTGCCTTTCAAAATAATTATCCCTTTGTTTTTATAGTTCAATAGGTTTTCATGAGCCCCGTTCAGCGCTCGGTTATCATTTTTATTGTGTCGTTGTAAACTATTTTCCATATCATGTTCACTTTTTTTGGCAAAATGGTGAATTTACCGTCTTTGCCGGTTATGCAAAGTGGAACTGCGACATTAACAGTTTTTCCGTCACGCCTCCCTGTGAAATGTATCTCCACATCACCTTCAGTAAGTTCTAATCCTTCCGACTTTATCGTTACAGTTGTACGCTTTCCGAAGCATCCTCTCATCTCTCTAATTATCGGAAGTTCGGGCTTTTTCCCGATAAAAATTTTTCCAACTTCTGTCTGTCCTTCATCAGCGTCATATGAATAACGATATAAACCGGGATTGCGTCTTAGCGCTTTATTAACTTCATCGTCAATTAGCAGTTCGAGAACATCACCAACTATGTACGGTTCAATTTTACCGGTCGATGTGTTCACTGACTGACTATTAAAGCTAACCAGTCGAATTGATTCAAACCTGATAGTTGTTTCCTTAATTCCAGGTTTGGTATAACTTGCCTTATAGCACAATCTGCCTAAGCATTCTTGATTACTGAACTCTATCTTAATCATTCCTCTTCTCCCTGCTGCGCGCTTTCATCCATGTTTTCCGTCTGTACATTTCCCAACGCTCCACGTTGGCTAAACACCAGCAATCGTCCTCCGAACATAAAGCCGGGCGCCAAACCACGAATCTGAATCCTGTGTTTACGGTTCTGTCCGTTATTATGGAGTTCCTGTGTTCGCTCACCGGAACTGAACAGATAGTCTTGCTGCGTATCACTGCCGTCAGCAGCACGGTTCTGTATTTCACCCCAGATCCTATCCTGCTCATTCATTTCAAACCTGCTTCTCGCTTCGCATGTCTCCAGGAGTTTATCGCAGTCCAGCCCCTGCCAGTTTAGTTTATCAGTATGCGAACCGACGTTCCCATCCTCAAAGCAAATTGGCCTTAATATATCTCTGCAGGCGCAAAGATCATTTCGCATATTTCCTGCGTCCTCAACCAAAGCCTTAAACGTACTTTCAAAAATATCGATAAACCTTTTTTTAATGCCCTTCTTGAGGCGTTCTTCCCATGCTCCAGCATACATTCTTGCGTCTTTGTGGTATTCGTCTTCCTTCCAGTCGGCCAATTCAGCCTTTTCTTTGAGATGTTCAATCAGTTTGGCTATGTTTTTGTTTTCAAACATGCTAAGGGGAAACTCTCCGAAAAACGTTTCCTCCTGTGAACACAATTCTTTTTTGAAAAACTCTTGGGCAGCTTTAAGAATATTCTTCCTGAAAATTTCGCAGATCGGATGACCTTCTTTATCCGTTCCGTATACGGTGTGTATATCTGCATTCCGCAGGAATCTTGAATATTGCGGAAGGAGTTCAAGTTTACACGGCGCAACAGAGAGGAATGTTTCCGTCAATTCGTTCATTTTCTCTTCAGCGTTTTCCTTGCAGGCTTGCAGCTGAGCATCGAACTTCCTGCACTGATCCTGATTTGCTCTATCAACGACCGTTACACCGAGAATACTGTTGATCCGCCCGCACACAGCCCCCACACGAGAGGACTCCTGCGCGCTGTATACTTTTCCGTCTTTAACGCGAATGTATTTAACTCCTTCTACTTTATTAAACACATGCAAAGTTAAAAGCAAAATCAAGTTAAATGCTGCAACTTTGTTGGGATCTGTCAGTTTCCACACGCGGTTCACGCCGTTTGGAACGTCCGATGGCGAACAGTCATTTGTATCAAACTCTTCTGCATTTTCAATGCAAATCTCAACACGGCAATAGTCTCTATTTTGTTTTTGTTTATTTCTGTTATTAATATGTTCGACTATTGGCTTAATTTTCGGAATATCGTCTGCTTTTTCAAGCAAAAGCAAAAGCACTGTCCCAAGTCTGTCGGTCGATGACGTGGCAAGGACTCTTTCCCTTTCGGCTGCAACTCCTTTCAAAGCTTCGTCTATGGAATGCCAAGCTTCATCCATGGATGTAAAATCAAGAGCACATGCGACTTGTGTCCTGCCGTTCAGAAACATTTTATTAAGCAACGGATCTTTCATGATCTTGCTGCCGTAATGAGCAATAACAACATCACAATTTGTGTTCACCGGACTGATCCCCGTGATGTTGCTTGTTGCTCTTTCTTTGATTTTTTGCAAAATATTCTCAGAAATTGGCATTACATTCTCCTTTGCTGCATAAGCCGGCAAGCGGAGTGAACCTCCGCCCGCCGGTTTGTTCGGTGTGTTACCTTATGTACCGTGAATCAGTTTGCGATGGGAGCTTGTATATCTCTGGTGTAGAACTTGCGAAGCTTGTCGCAAAGACCCTCCTCGATTCTTTCAGCTTCATCGCTGAATTCAACCGATGCCATCGGGTAGCTCGAGTCAGATTCAGCTTCATCTTTGCTGCTGCGATCCCTGAACTCTTGAGCCATCTTACTTCCGCGCTCCTGGTCAGCCGCCCATACTTCATCGATATTTTTTCTCGCTTCTATCTGCCTCCTGATGCTGTTGTAATCAGCTTCCGGAAGTTCGGAGAAAGCCACAAACGTGAAATACTCTTTGCATTCTTTGTAAAGCGTACTGTTCGGCTCACGATCGCTGTAGCCGATCCTGGTCAACACACTCCAATTCGTGCCATCCTTCTTAATTTCCACCCTTTCTCTAACAAATCGAATCAACACAGGTCTGTCCTCCGTTGTTCCGTCGTTCTTAACAACAGTTTCATATGCGCGCAACGCTTGTGCGAAAGTTGTCCTTCGATCCTTCATTCGCTCCTCCTTTTCAAGCTCATTACGCTTTGCGTCGATTGCGTCCTTAAGCTTTTTAACGTACGGAATGGTCTCCTTCACCGCGTGCCACAGATGGAACATCTGGCGCAGGGTGTGCCAAGCGTAATCGTAGTAGAAGTCAGCAGGCAGCTCTGACCCGATCGCACTCAGATTATCTCCCTGCTGCATAAGGTCAACACGACTGATAACGCCGTTCTGTTCCAACTGATTCAGGCAGTACTCAAGGTTAAGATTGTCAAGACTGTTCGGAAGGCTATCCGTGATGTAGTCTTCGAACTCCGGTATCATCCATCTCTCAGTGACGGATCCGACATCCTGAGTTTTGTTAAGTCTGAAGATCGATTTGATCGGCTGATCGGGATAATTCGTGGAATCCATAACCATGCCGAGGGCAACGGCAGCATCGTAGTCCGCCTTTGCGGCTTCAAGATTCTTCTGCTCTCTGGGCCGATTTCCTCCGAAAACAAGGTTGGGAAGGTTGACCCAATTGTGGATGCCGCTTCCACATTGCTCAATATGAATCCCGGGGAAGTCGTTCCAATGAGCTTCATAGACGGGTTCGTTCTGCGCCGTAGTTTGGAAAGACAGTGCCGGCAGCCCCTGCAGCATAGTTATCATAAGCAATTCATCATCCGACTCTGACTTGTATACCTTTACCTTTGCACTGTCGGCTTTCGCACATTTCTCGATCTCTTCGAACAGGTGAGTGCACTTTTTCGGGACAGTGATAAACCTGCGGCCGCTGACCCTGTTCTCAATACCACCCAGAGTGTTTGCCATTGCCGCACCTTTTGTGGTAAGTGTGTTATATATCTCCTTCGCAGCGTTCTTCAAATCTTTTGACGCAATCTGCCTTGCAGGTTCATTCGGGTCGGGCTGCGTAGTTTCTGCCTGCGGGTTCCCGGAGAAGAACTTAACGAGGAATATCTCTATGTTCTCGTTAATTATGGTTTCGAACCTCCTTTCGATAAAGCTCCTTATCATCCCGGCGGGGTCGAACTGTGCGCTGATACCCGCATCCGCTGATGTTACGCCTGCAAGCTTCGCAAGGTCATCCGTAAACAGAATCTCATAAATGAAAGCATTTGTAATCGTATCCTCTTGTCCTCTATAAATGCCGGTGATGAATTCCATCAGTGCATTTGCCTGCCTTTGTGTCGCCAGGCTCTGCGTCAGATTGATCGGACAGAAATAGAGCGTCCTATTGAAATTGTTTTCAAATGTGCGGACATCAGTCAGAATTCTGCTTTCTCTTTCAAGAAGATCGTGGAAAGTTTCCAGCACGATCCTTGACGTTTCCCAAACGGTGTTGTTAAGACCGATAAGGTGTCCCTTGACCGCTGTCAGCAAAAACGTGGTTTTGATCCAACTTTCCTTAGTAAACCAGGCGTTTTTCGCTTTATCGCTCGCATACGGAATGTATTCATTCTCCAACAGTTTCGCCGCATCCCCTGCCACGTTGATCATGGCCATGATTCCGTGCCTCCGAATAAAGTCCTTTGACTTTTGCTCAACCTTCTCGAGCAAATCGTTCTTGGGCTGTTTTTTTGATATAATAGTTTCAGCTTCAATCCCGCAGGCTTTAAGGAATCTGATTTCAGCATTCCTCCCGGGATCCTCATTCCATGCATCCCAAAGCTTTTTAAATATGTTGTGCACCACAACACTCGTCAGCAGCTCAACAGGAACCTTTACGGAGGCAAAACCTGCTGCATTGAAGCTGTAGCCTGCATAGCGCGGGTACTTGTCAAGGGGCAGGCTTGCGATCGCTGTGTTCACCTCTTTCGGACTGTTCGAATATATTGAATCGACAAGGCTTACCTGTTCACCGCCTACAACATCCCTTGCGGTCATACTGCCGAGGATGGATTGAACAACAACATTTCTTGCGGTCTCTGCAGGCTTTCTAAATCCACCGAAAGCGGGCGTATTGCCGTCAACAATCATGCATGTGTCAAAGATATTCCTGTTGAACGTTACGTTTGTGATGCCGTAGTTCATTTTTATCTTTTCGCCGCGGTCGTGAAGCCTCATGAGATAGGCAATTTCCTTCATTGCCGCATAGTGATTCGCTCCCGGATTACGCTCCTCGTTAATTCCGCCCTCGCATGCTGAAGGGCTGAAAATATAACCGAATATGCGTGTGTTATTATACAAACCGGCAAAATTTGTTTCAAGCACATGCCTTGTCATATACACAAGGTCAACGATCGTTCCGCTGCCCGTTCCTCCCGCAACGCTGCAAAGGAAGAAAACTTTCAGTTTTGTTCCGGCGGGATGTTGTGTGCCGTTGATGACCTGCTGTATTTTGTTGATAACTTCAATGCCTCCGGGTGAGGTGAGCCTGACCCTGCCCGGCTGACGCCAGGCACCCGCTCCGTTATTCTCGAAGCCGGGATGGATTCCGGGAGCGTCCCCTCCTGTTGCGCTGTATAGCTTCGGATCCACCCAAGCCTTTCTGTCAGACGTGATGCTCTGGTTGATCGTTTCGTGTGCGCCTTCATAAGGAACGGTCATAACTTCGCACTGTTCAAAGACTCCGTCTTTAACAAGCTGGTTAAGCTCATTCTCCGCACAGTCAACAACAAGGTAGCGAACCTGAGCATGATAGTTGGGATCTATGGTTTTGTTAATCGTTTCCTTTATGCTGCGAAGTGCCTTTTGTCCCGTTCCGCCGGAGCTGATAAAAAGATACAGCTCTTTCGGCAGCAGTTCTTTTTTTGCTTTGCTCAGAAGACCGTTGCCTTCGGCGTAATCCAACCGTTTCAGGTTGGCTTCAACGCTGGCTTTTCTGTCTGCAGGAGTCAGGTTGGGGTTTTTGTATTGTTCGGTGTTGATTAGCATATTTATTCTCCTTTAATAAAATATCTCAATAATCTCCGCGGAATTCGAATTCATATTCCGCATCAAGGCCGCACTCTTCCGGGCAATTATCATTGACCTTGAAGCTTTCCCCTTCAAGTTCACAATCCACGACATTGCCGAAACGGACTTTGTAGCGCCAATTCTTTCTTGTTATGTTGAGCTCATCGTCGGTCGTTTCCTTGAACGATTCAACATAGATCTTTACCTTTTTGAGGATGCGTTCATCACCTGTTGAAATATTGTTAAATCCTGCCTTAGCGAACAGATCGTACGCCGTGAATGAGCGCCCGCGCACACGCCAGGATGAAAGGCTTTCACTCACACCGTCGCGCTTCAGATAAAACTCGCCGCGAATCTTGTTGAAAGTCAGGTACGAGATTGCGATTGCTGCCGCAACGACTGCAAGGATCGCAGCCGCAATGATGATCAGCATGGGGATATAATTCTTTGTTACAGTAACGTTATAAACGATAACATGGTTGCCGCCGAACTTATCGGTGATCGTGTTGGTGACAACACATTTGCCTTTGCGGTTGGCATGGATGACGGCCTTGCCGTCCTGCTCGGTTACGGAAGCAATATCGCTGTTGCTGCTTGCAACAACATGCTCACTGCCGACGTCTATCCAATCGGTGTAGAAATCGGCTGCAATGTCAATTGTCTTATCCTTTCCTACAATGATTGAAATGCTCTGTTCTTTATCGGAAACGGTTTTTGAAACGAACTCGATTTCCGTCTCGGAAGAGACCTTTTCGTTTGAATCGGAAACATACTCCTCATCCATCACGGCGGTGACCTTGTATTTGCCGGGCAGACCGACAGAGAAGGTTCCGTCGTATTTGCCGGTTGCGGAGTTAAACTGCAATCCGGAGCACTCGACGCTGCGGGTATGCGCTTCTGTCTCACCGGTTATCTTCAATCCGATAAGGTTAAGCAGGCTGCCGTCGGGAGATTCCGCATTACCGTCCACAATGCGGTTTGCCGTTACGGATATGCTTCCTTCGTTTGGTTTGCCCGTGATATTTGCTGCTTCAACGGAGACGGAATACTCTTCCGTTATCTCAATCTCCTTATAATAAGCAATGTAATCAACGTTTTGGGGCAGTTGGATTGTGTATTCGCCGAGAGCGGGGGCGTACATTGTTACATAGGCGCTTCTGTCTTTTTGCGTAATTGTGAAGGTATTATCCTCATAATCGACCGCAGGGTCATAGTACTCCTCGGTCTCGGTCAATGTGACCTGTTCATTGTTGTAAAACAGCGAGACACTGTCGATATCCCTGATATCGTCCGAAGTTGCAAAGATGTTAACGATCACGATTTCGCGTTTGTCAACATTTATCACGCCTTCGTATTTATCGATCTTAACTCCGATTTTTTCGGAAATGATATCCATCAGGAACCTTTGAAGATCCTCATTGATTGCTGTTGCAATGAGGTAGTTCGCTTTGCTGAACGAAGTTTGAGTCTTGTCGCTGTTGGGTCGCTGGGCGATGCCCTCCGTACGCTGCGTTGTGTTTGCCATGCTGTAAATTGTTTTTTTCGCAACGTCGTCTATGCTTTGCCTTGAATTAAGGCCGAGAACCATAACTTCGATGTCGTATTCGCTCATTGCTTTTATTGCTTCGTCCGGCCGGTTCAAAACCGAGTTCGCATCTTTTCCGTCGGGCTTGCCGTCAGTGAACATGAAAACCATGTTCTTGCAATCAGATTTTGTTACCGGAAGAGCGGAGTAAGCAGCTCGGAGCGCGGGACCGTAGTAAGTTGCGCCCGTGTTCCTTTTTTCGAACTTAATCCCTTCAATTTTTCGTAGAATATCGGCACGATTTGATTGGTCACTGATGTCGGTCAAGTCGGAAATTTTCGTTGCTTTGTCGGAAAATGCGTATACGCCGACATTTATATCAGGCAAGTCATAGCCGAAACTCTCGGCGATACTCATCGTTTCGGATAGATATTCAACAAAATTCTTAGCTGCCGCAACTGATATTCTGTTTTTGTCGTTTCGATTCATCGAACCGGTGTTGTCGAGCAAAAGAACTATGTTTACCTCACTCGGAGAGGCCGAATCTTCTGCCGCAACGGGTAAAAAGCACGAAAGCGCGAGTATGAAAAGCATCACGCAAGAGATAATCCGTTGTGCGGCTGTTCGTCTTTTGGGGTTGTTGTACATGTTTTTACTCCTTTGGAATAACAAATTATTATATTAACCTTACAGCATCATGCGCTGCATCGGTCAACATCATTAGGGGTCGTTGGGGGGGATCCTCAAGGTTGGTAAGCATTGACGCTCACTTTATCGCTCGTTCTAAAAAGAACTGTCAAATAATCAATCATTTCCGAAGTTATTGCTATGTTTGCATGCCGCTTCGGCAATGTTTATACTAAATTGACAACATTATTATACACGATGCACAAAATTTGTCAATGTGGCAAGATATGGCTTCTTTCAATATATTTTCACATTCCATTCAGACCATGTTTCGCTCTGTGTCTCAGCTTATCGGCATGCTCTCTTTTTTGTAAATATATGTTGCGCTCTTGCATAGCGCATGGTATAATTGATTATATAAAGATATTTAATCCAGTAGAATTGTCGATTTTAAAGCGAAGTGTAAACAATATGACATAATTGCTTTGCCGGATGTCCGGACATAACAACAATAAACACCTTCCTCGGCTCATCCGCAGAAGCGTATGTATTAAATAACAAAATTTCATTCATACCACCTTAAAGGAGGCTTATTTTGAAAGAGTATAATCTGACACGTTTTTTATCAGCGCAGGAAGCCACTGTAGACGGTTATTCTCAGGCACTTGCGGAAATTCGAAGCGGGAGAAAAGTTCACCACTGGATATGGTATATTTTTCCGCAATTGCATGGACTCGGCAAGAGCTCCAATTCTGTGTTTTACGGCATTCGCGGACCTGGCGAGGCAAAAGCCTACCTGTTGCATCCGGTATTAAAATCGCGACTTCTGGAAATCAGCAAAGCATTACTTGAGTTGGAGACAAATGATCCTCGCGCCGTGATGGGAACGCCGGACAATTTGAAGCTGCGCTCATGCATGACGCTTTTCGAAGCAGTCGCAGAGGATTCGACTGTTTTCAGTCAAGTGTTGGAAAAGTATTATCACGGCAGACGGGATAGAGAAACACTCAGAATGTTGGAATCTCAATCGCGGCAAAGTTAAAACCTATAAAGTGCTTCTTGCCGCAACATCCTTCTTTAATGAAGTCGGATTAATGATTTTTCGAGAACTTTCTCGCTGCGGCAAAACAGGTTTTTACTGCCGCCGGCAACAGCCGCACTGTTTTGCATACAAAAAAGTTTAACTGATTGCGAGATTCTATTCCAACCGTGGGTAGCGTCCGTTTCTTTTGCGGTACCGTTAATATAGCTCCACAGCTTCGGCTCCGGGCTTATTTTTGCCGATTACTATTGTATCGGGTATCGGGCCTATTGCTGTTAAGCTGTTTCTTAGTTTGGCTTCGGTGTTTAATTATGTAACTTTTCGGCATAGCCGATATCAACCCAAGCATCGGGGCAGGCGAAAAAAGTTTTTCACTTCTGCTCATCCACCAGCGGAACCATTTCCGCATCCGTCAGGGCAAAGTCAAACCGGTCAAAGTTGGCCTTGATATGCTCCGGGTTCTTTGAACCGGGAATAACTATGCTGCTGCTCCGGATGTTCCGGCGGAGAATGATCTGCGGCGCGTACTTGCCGTACTTCTCACCAAGCTGAGCAAACAGCGACTCCTGAAGCAGTGCCTTGTCGCCATGTTCCAACGTGTACCACGCCTGCGGCACGATACCGTTTTCCTTCAGGAAGGCTTTCATCTCCGGTTCCTGATGATAGGGGTGCAGCTCGGTCTGCAAAACGGTGGGCTTCACTTCACAGAGGGAGAGAAGTTCCTCGATCTGCGCTTTATTGAAGTTTGACAGGCCGATAGCACGCACCTTGCCCGCCTTGTATGCCTTTTCCATCTGGCGGTAGCCCGCTGCATATTTGCCTGCGGATTGATGGATCAACAGCAGGTCAAGCAAGGCTGTTTGCATTTCAATGGTAAGAGGCGAAACGGAATTCAACCGCAAACAGAACTGCTGTATTACCACAGCAGCGACTTAATGCCTGTTGAGAACAACGCTCAAAGCAGCTTTCAATGTATTCGCAGATGCGTAACATAAGCTCCGGGTCGCAGCATATAATATTGCACATCGTACCTGTGCAATATCTTTTTTGCAGGTGTTTAAGATAAGCGAGTGCAAGCTTCATTAAAGCTGTGCCGATACATGAAATATATTTTTTGTCTGATGAAAATTTATGCATTTGCGGTGTTGACAAACATTGTCACAATTGTGTACAATAATGACGTGCGAAGAACGATTTTTCTGTTGACTACAGTCGTATTTGACGCAAAATCCGCTCACGGCGGCGTTCTCCGCATATGGTTTTCAACTAAAGCGAATGTATGATTATTATACATACGGCAGCTATGTGCAGCATCCTTTTGAACCTCAAAGAAAAGTCAGTGTGTGCTTAACACAGGGCGCGGCAATGCAGCAGTACCGACAATAAGCTTATCACTAACGCAAGTTAAAATGATTGCAGACAACGACAGATTCAAGCCGATATTCAGCAACCGAAGAATCGGGGCAGCAAAGGAAATAAACACGACCGCCAACAAAAAACAGCAAAAATTCAAAGCTCGTATTTAAAATGTTAATGCGCCGTTTTTCATGGCTGCAAATAGATTCCGGAGGAAAATATGAAAACACTTCTGAAAAAAGTATGTTCCTTGATCTTGGCACTGCTGATGGTGCTGTCCGTTGTATCGGTTCCGACATTTTCCGCAAAAGCGGAGGATGGAGAAAATCCGCCGTCAACCATGACGCTCAACGAAGCGTTGAATGTCGAAGGCGGAAATATCGAATTCACCAATTCCGGCGACTATATCGATTCCGAAAACGGCAACTATATTTGGAGAGTGGAAGATGACCACATTGCTTCACCCGAAGTCGATCGATACGAAAAAAAGGCAATCATCACTGCGGAAGTCACCGCAGCCGAGGGCGACATCGTTTCTTTTGACTTCATTTGCAATGTTTCCAACGCGTCATATGTGCACGGAGGTTTGCTTTTCAGCATCGATGACATATCACCGGAGAGCGGCAAAGGATACGGATATGCCGGCTTTTATGACTGGACGCATAAGGAGTATGCGCTCACAGCCGGAAAGCACACACTGAAATGGGTGTTTTGTCTTTCCACCGGTGCAACGGGCAGCATTGCCAAGCTTGACAATGTATTCGTTGGTGAACCCGTGCATCCTTCACAAGTTATTTTACAGGATACCGCCGAAGTTGGCGTGAATTGCCGCACGCAATTGGCCTGCGAGGTGCTTCCCGCCGAAGCGTTCAACAAGAGCGTTGCATTCTCTTCATCGGACGAAAACGTTGCCGCCGTGCTCGACGACGGAACCGTTGTCGGTATAAGCGCGGGCAGGGCTGTGATAACGGCGTCCACGGTTGACGGGGGACTTGTCGACACCTGCGAGGTCAACGTTATTGATACCGGAAAAATTTCTTCCGAGCTTTTTATTTACAACGAAACATATGTATATGACAAGAGATTCTATCACACTTCATTGCACAAATTCACAAGCAGCCTGCCGGAGCTTACAGAGCTGGTTGCAGATCTGTCGGACGATGAACTAAATGGATATACCATAACTGCCTGCGAATACGTCGGCGGAAAAATCTATGGTTATATGACAACCAACTATTATAATTACAGATACATCATTATCGATGCTGAGTCGCAAACCGTTGATTATTGGGGGCGCACAAATCTGTTAAATCCGCAAGCAATTAGGTACGATTATACAACAAATACGTTGTACGCAATTGCCTATCCTGAAACTTCGAGTGCAAAAAAAGCATTGTATACCGTTGATATCGACACCGGCGAATTAACAAAGATTGCTGGGTTCTCGAATAGTAATTTGACGGAAATGGTAATCTCCCGCGACGGAAGAATGTTTGGTTTTATTTACAGTACCGTCTATGAGATAAACAAAGCGACGGGTGAATTAACAAGATTATTTGCATTTAATGCACCCGATGGCTACACAAAATGGCCGTGGAACGCCGTCTGCGATTTTGACACGGGGCTGATATATGTACTGTATGAATCCCGAACGAACTCGAAGTGGAACATCAATCAGAACCTGTATGAGATCAATATCGATGAAATGACCGCCGAATCCTGTGGTTATATTACCCTCCTCCGTCCAGGATCGATGTTCATGAAAAAAGGTATTGAGCTGCCCGAAAGGGAAAAGACGAAATTCACAGTAACTTTTGTTGACAGCATTGACGGCGCCGTGATCGGAACCAAGCAATACGAAGTCGGAACCACTCTCGACGAAGCAACTTTCCCTGCACCGCCCGAGCATGACGGCTATGCATTTACCTGTTGGGAATATGACGAAAACTATGACGGTGAATATCTGCTTTACGATGTAACCGCAACAGCGTATTATCACGAGGCGGAAGCCCCCGCAACGCTCATCGTCAACAACAATTACGACAGCATCGGTCCGTACTATTATTGGACAACCCGGGGTTGTCAGATGCTGATTGATGCGGATGCAAATACCTATGGGGATATTATCCCGGAGCAGAGGGTATGGCTGCAAACCGTAATCAGCGATCCCGAAACCTTCTATGATAATTTTGAATATCGGCTGCCCGAAGGGGCGAGCGCCGAGTTTTCGCCGTACTCATCCATGTATCATAAAAAGCAGCTTATTAATATCCCGGCGGGCACATACGATTGGTGCTTTATTGCACCCACGGCAAACGGAAATGATATAAAGTATTATTTCATGAGCGATGACGGAAATATTGCCGCTTGCTTTAACGACTATAGATTTGAAGCCGGCTATACCTATGAGTTCAACGTGACTCATATCCTTGCTGGTTCATCGGAGAGAAACACGCATGTTGATTTAACGGTGACAAGGGGAAACACGGAGCCCGTGTATGCCGAGAGAGTCGAAATCGATCTTGAACATATTGTTGTGTACAGCGGTTACGGCGCTGAATTTAAGGTTACAGTCTACCCAGAGGATGCCTTCGACAAGCAGGTGCTCTTTACCTCTTCCGACCCTTCCGTCGGCGGCTGCACCGTGGATGTGAACCAGACGAATCCCTCGGCGACCGATTTTCAGAATTTCTCGTCAGACGCATGTTTATCGGGACGTTCCCCGGGGAACATCACCATCACAGCCACTCCGATGGATTCCCATGCGGAAGCGGTGACGCTGAGCGCCTCCGTAAGGGAAGAAATTCCGGCGGTCGACTATATCGGATACGTATCAGATTGTGCAGGTTATGCTTTAAAAGATTACGGAACAGCTCAGGCATGGTTTAAATTCAACACTATGAAGAATATGATTCGGAATCATGCGCAGGTATCGGACGATAAGTATGATGATTCTTGGAACTTCCCGTACAATGTTGCTGCTGCCGAATATGTCGGCGGAAAAATCTACGGATACCAAAGTGCGAGGAATTACGGGAAAGTACGGGCGGATTTTTTCATTATCGACTACAACAAAGATCCGAACAAGCTTGAGGATGTTTTGACCGGAGTGAATGCGGGTTTGGAGGTTGTCGACATGGCGTACAATTATTCAAACAACATTATGTACGCCATTGCATATAACCAGGAGTGCGGCGATGCAATGTCACTTTATACCGTTGATCTTGCATTGGGCACGCTGCACGAAATTGCCCCGCTGCACGGCACGGACGATGAGGGTTGCAAACTCAAAGTTGCCTGCTTCACAATTGATGAAAACGGCAAAGCTTATGCTCTCAACGAATTTGACAAGGTTATAGACGCGATGTGCAGTAAGGATTATTTGCTGAATATCGATTTGAACACAGGGGAAGTAACCGTTCAAAATGAAATTCGTAGTGCCAACGAAAACTGTTCATCGAGGACTTCCCGATCACATAGAACCGCATGTGTTGTGTATGACTTTGAAAACCATATACTAAGAGTCAACGAACCGCACGAAGATACTGCCGCCATTTTCCCTGAGACCGGCGAATTTGTTTACGGGCACGGCGGAAGCGGTGTGGCTCTTACTGCAATGATTATACCGAATGACTTCCCGGTTCCGGAGCCCGTTATGCCGAATTTTACGGTAACCTTTGTTGACGGGTTTGACGGTTCTGTAATCGAAACCCGCACGATGGCGAGCGGATGTGTGCTTGACGAAGCAACATTTCCGAATGCGGCTGAGCATGCCGGCGTTGTTTTCCGCGGCTGGGACTATTTCGGAAAGGTGCTTTCGTCCGACATTACAATACGCGCGCTGTATTCACTGCCCGATTATTCAACGGCGGTTGTAAAGCTGAACGTTATTGAAGGCGGCTTCCGAAATATGAGTTGGGAGTTACCGCCCGAAAACGGCAACGGCTATCAAATGATAATGGATGCGGATGCGGACACAGCGGACGAGGATACAATGGTCGCTTATGGCTGGCATACCGGAGTGGGCGATAGCGGAAGGCAATGGATGGACGAGTTGTACAGCCAATATGAATACAGCATTCCGCGAAACGCCAGCGGTTCGGAAAAAGACGCCGAAACCGTTTTGAACGAAACCAAGTCCGTACGCATTCCGGCGGGAACTTACGATTGGCTCATTCTGTACGATGCGGGGCAGTGCAATCGTCCTTTTGCGGACTCGTTCGGAAATATCGGCGGCAGGTTTGATGACTTTGAGTTTCTTCCCGGCTTTGTGTATGAATTCAAAGTCTATTGGATGGGAAGATGCCACGCGATAGACCTTGAAATCACCCCCATTGTTCCCGATGAAAACCCCGACGCAGGCGTATGTGTTCTTCTCGGAGAAATAGCGGGCAGTCCCGGTGAAGAAATCGAAACCGAAGTCGTTATCGAGGGCGACTATGAAGCAAACAGCTTCGACATGGCACTTGAGTACGATGCAAGCGACATTGAAGTTCTTGAGATTACTCCGGGCGAAGTAATTCAGGAAATCGTCGAAAACGGCGGAGAATTTGACCTTGAGCAGTTCGGACCCGGCAGCGGCCCCGGCGAGGGCGGTTCGGGCAACCCGGACGCAAGCACGGGCACGATAGACGCAAAAGCGGAGTCCGGCGGGATGGCGTTCAGCGGAAACGGCCAAATCATGAAGATGAAGGTCAAGATTCCCGAAGACGCCGAAGCCGGTGAAAAGA
>ERZ779889.1050-NODE-1050-length-29956-cov-11.788636_pt1 | contig 29956 bp, 20 predicted proteins | sample MGYA00511030_ERZ779889 | MGnify/ENA primary metagenome ERZ779889 (study PRJEB29588, sample SAMEA2160616) | human gut metagenome | biome: human gut; feature: human-associated habitat; material: faeces | place: Denmark | collected 2008/2010 ...
TGATTATCGGCGTGACAATGCCAAATTCCTTGATGCTTTCCGCTAACTCTGACAGTGTTTCATCTTCTGCCACATGAAACGGATTGTCGGGGAACGGGTACAAGTCTTTGGTCTTTAACACCTTAAAATCCTGTTTCTTCATTCACATATCTACCTTTCTTTCGCTCTGCTTCTATGATTTTTCTGCAATTCTTCCAACACTTCGGGCGGTATTTTTGACAGCAGCCGCCCCATCTGCTCGTTGGTTCTCTGCAATTCAAATATCTTCTGATTCGCTTTCTGCACCTTTAGTTCCTGCTCGTACTTTTCATCACGCATACGCCCCGCATAGTCTGATTCCTGCCCAATTCTCTCTTTCAAACTGTCGATATACGCCTGCTGTTTCCCGATTTCCTTAGAGAATTTCTCCACGTCTGGCAGCCATGCAGAGAGTAAATCTAACGCTTTATCCCTTTTCTTCCCTGCGTTAAAGGCGTTGATGTCGGATAGGGCAGACACGATTTCTTCATACTGTTTATCAAGCCTGCCGCCTAATTTATAGAGCCATGTGGGGACGTGTTTCCGCTTGGTTTCCATTGAGGACTGCCCCCGTTCAAGCTGATTCCACCGTGAGGACATCCGCTCATGGTAGGCGGTCTGCCACTCGGATAATGATTTCTGGTTGCCTAAGATAGCTTTCGCTGACAGCTTATTGTCTGGCGTAATCGGCACAAAGCAGAGGTGCATATGGGGCGTTCTCTCGTCCATATGGACGACAGCGGAGAGGATATTCTGCTTTCCAACACGCTCCGAAATGAAGTCAAGAGCCGTCTGGAAATACGCTTTTTGTTCTTCGGGCGGTAACTGGTTCATAAATTCTGGTGAAGCTGTGATGAGCGTTTCCACCATCATCACGCTGTCTTTCCTTGTCCTGCACCCCGCTTCGGCTACCATGCGGTTAATCTCTTTCTTGTAGGTGTACTTTGGTGGTGCTATGAGATGGTAATTGTTTTTAGAGCGTTCCATATCTATATCTGGGTTGCTTTTGTAGGCTTCTTTCTTCCGCTCGTTGTGGCGTTCACAAGCCGCAACGCCGCCCGCTTTTCGTTTCTGGAAACGCAGGATTGCATAAGGCATAGGCGGATTCCTCCTTTCTTTCGGCGGGTGACCGTCCTTTGGGGTGACAGCGGTGACGGTGGTGACAGCAGTTTTGGGATACCCCCTGCCGACTGCCGCAACTGTCACCCTCACCCCCTGCATGACGGTCATGTCGATGATGACGGTGTTTTTGGGATACCCCCCTCGCAAGAGCCGTCACCGTCATGCCGCCATTCTTTTATCCGAAGCCGTAAGGCGTAGGATAGCAGGGCACAGCCCTGCCTTAAGGGAGTCCAGAGGGAACGTCTGGCACACGACTTTGCAGGGCAAAGTGTAGTGTGTTACACCCTGTAAACGCAGTCGGAAAAATCGGAATGATTTTTCTGACCGCAGGGGTGGTTTTACACGACCGAAAAGGGCGAGTAAATCTCACGCCTGCATTTTGCGTTTACGGGGTGTTCTCCCGTAGGGATGACAGCGGCAGGGTATCCTAAAATCACTGTCACCACCGTCACTGCTGTCACCCGCAGGGCAGAGCCGCCAGCTTTACATGGCTTTAAGCGTCAATGACAGTAACAGGGGGGTATCCTAATATCGCTGTCACCACCATCACCGCTGTCACCCGCCCTCCTTGCAAGGGCAATCCGCCTGCCGTCTTTCCTGCGGCTGTACTGGTAGCAGATACGGTTCTCGCTTAAAAATGTGGTGCGGTATTCATTCAGCCATTTCGTAATCACCGTGGGTATGGTTTCCGTTTCCCCCATAGCGGCTAACAGTTCCGTTGCCGTGCCTATCCATTCTTCCTTATCCCTCATAAAATCCACCAACCGAAAAAGGACATCTGGTATCGTTTCTTTCGCAAGCTGCTCCTGCGTTTTCCGCTCCACAAGCTCCCAACGGCAATCACGGAAACGCAGCGTGTATTCCTGATAAGGCGTGTCCCTGCCCGTCACATACAGCTTGGCGGTGTCAGACGCACGTTTCTCCTTTTCCAGAACAAAGGTAGCGTCCGCACTCCCCGTTAATCCTGTCGTCCCAGACACCTTGTTGAACACGTCGCTGTCATTCTGCTTTCGGATGTGGTGTACGACAATGACCGCCAGAGAGTGCCTGTCGGCAAAGTCTTTGATGAGGGAGATGTCCCCATAGTCGCTTGCATAGGCATTGTCTTTTGAAGCTGTACGGACTTTCTGCAAGGTATCAATGACAATGAGCCTGCTGTCTGGGTAATCTTTCAGATAATCTTCAAGCTGCACGATAAGACCGTCTGACAGCTTGCAGCTTGCCACGGCAAAGTGGAGCCGCCCGCTTGCTTCGTCCGTCAAACGAAATAACCTGTCCTGTATGCGGCAGAACGTGTCCTCAAGGCAGAGGTAAAGCACATCGCCCTCCATTGTCGGCATATCCCATAAAGGGATTCCCTGCGACACGCATAAGCATAGCTTCAGCATGAGCCAGCTTTTGCCTATCTTCTGTGAGCCGCAGAACAGCGATAAGCCTGTCGGGATAAGGCTGTCCACCACAAAGGATGGTTTCTCAAGCGGTTCATAAAGGAGCGTTTCGGCGTTGACTGTCTGTAACTTCTGCATGGCTTTCCTCCTTTCGGGCGGTGTCTTTGTTTTCGTTGCACATAGGCGTTGACCTCCTTAAAAATAGATTTACTCCCACGGAAAAAAGTGAGAGTATGTAATGCCGCCAATCCCACACAAATAAAAAACAGATTTCTTTTTCGGGCGGTGTCGGTCACGGTTGGAGATATTTCTTCAATTTCCGCCTTTACTTTCTCCTTTGCAATCGCAACAGATTTCTGTATTGCCGAAGCGGTGCAATGCTCCATAGCGGCGATTTGGTAAAAATTGAACTCATACTCGTAGTAGAGCAGGAAACGCCGCCTTTGTATCTCTGGAAGGCTCCCAACCGCCTTATAGAGCGTTTCATTCCGTTCTTCCTCAACCATGCGTTCATCAAGGCTCTTAGGCACACGCAACGCCCGTCTGTAAAGGGTTTCGTCCCATACCTCGTTAAACTCCCTGTGCCGCTCGTCCCATTAGAAAAGATTCCTGTTCCTGCGCTCCATCTGCCGAAACTCCATAAAGAACTGTTCCGACACTTCCAACTCGTGGGATTTGCCCTGCCCGTCCTTAAAGCTGATAAAATACCTTGTGCCGCTTTCCGTGGATTCCTCCCGAAGCGTGTATGCCTTAACCCTGTATGCCATCCTGTTGTCCTCCTGCAAAAAATGAGTGAGGGGATTTCCATCCCTCACCCAGTAGCCCGCAGGATGGCAGGCTGTTTTAGAAGCTATAAAATTTTCCGCAGCTTCTTCCGCAGATGGTCTAACCTCGCATAGATGGCACCAGTCGTCAAATGCACAAGCGGGGCAATCTCCTTTGTGGAATACCCCTGCATTTTCAGCAGGACGATTTTCAAGGTACGCCCGTCCACCGTGACTAATACTTGATAGAGATTTTCGCTCTCAATCTCTTCCAGTAACTCCGCAACCGTACCCACTTCCGCCTGCCGCTCCCTGCCTGCCATGTCCTCAAGATATTCCGCAACGTCATTCGTCCATCGGTAAAACCGCCTGTTGGAATTGAAGTCTGCCCTGTCCGCCATGCGTATCTGCTCAATGGTCGCTTCATCAACGCCGCACTCACGCAGCAGCTTTTCCTCCGCTTCTTTCCAGATACGCCATTTCCTGTCCTCCCGTCCGTGGTTGTATGCCATTCTTACTTCCTCCAATCAGAATTGATTGAGAGGGCAGAGAAAAGCCCCCTCATCTTCCCAAAGGAAAAAACAAGGGGGCTGAACGCCTTAAATTTTAATTTTCTATTATCTTTCTTAGTTTTATTAGGATTCTGGCTTTGCGTTTGTTTACAACGCTCTGGGTTATGCCCAACCTCGCCCCGACTTCACGCTCGGAAAGTCCGTCAAAAAAGATTGCCTGTATCAGCTCCTGTTCACTATCCGACAGCAAAGGCAGGGCGGCTTTCAGCCTGTCCACCATGACCGCATTGACAACGGTTTCTGCAATGTCCACCGCTTCATCAGTGATAAAGTCCAGAGGATTCCCCTCGCTGTCCGTAAATCCGTCGAGAGATAGCAGTCTATTCTTTGTATCTAATTTTTGCAGATAACGCCACCGTTCCTTGTCACGGTAGAAGTCTGTGTATTGCTCCCTCACGACTTCAAGCAGACAGCCTTGAATGGGGATAAACAGCTTGTCCATATAGGTCTGGTCGGATTCCCTGCAACGGCAGAACTCCGTGTAGGATAATTCCACATAGCCGCCACTTTCTCTGATATATACCTTTCTTGGTGCATATTTCACCATAAATACCTCCCATCTGAATTTTTGAAATGTAAAAAATCCAGATGGAGAGGCGGAGAACGACACCGCATATCAGAAACAGCCCTACGGCACTTTCCAACAAAAATCGACAAAAGAAAAACCGCAAAGGCTCTGTGACCTTTACGGTTATAGGAAATAGTAATTCTATTGTATGGAGATTGTACTTCTACTTTCAAGGTGAGAAGTACCGTTGCACTGGCAGAAATTTTTTTAACTGGTTTCCTGCCGTTCTCTGATATGCTATGTATTGATAAATTTTGCTTCGTATGAGCAGATAGATAACTGCCCGAAAAAAGGACATAAAAAAATCCCTCCAAATTTAAAAACAAATTCAGAGGGTAATTTAGGGTATAACAAAATAACCCACCCGAATATCGTTTTTTTTATTTGGTGAGTTTGTTCTTTCAAATACGAAACAAAAAGAGCCGATGATTCGTGAATTGTTCCACAATTTCATCGGCTCTGCGTCTTAAGCGTCTGGCTCTTTGATGACAGTTATCTTCAAGTTGTCAACTTTAATCAATCTTTCTTGTCTGCATTTTGGACAATAAAGGGGATAATTCTCCAAAACAGTGTCCTTCCTAATTTTATTACGGGTTTTGCTCCCACAAACAGGACACAATATCCATTCGCATTTCATCATAATTAGTCTCTAATCCTTTCAAATCTCATTTTATATGACTTTTGCAAGCTGTTAAGCTAACTTGTGGAACATATGCCGAACCTTATCTATACGGCTATTCGGGCGGCGGGGTTGGCAAATAAATTTACCAATAGCTGGCTGGTATCCTTTTAACTCTGTCAAGCAGACTCCCTGCCCATTTGTGAAATAAGTTAAATCGTTCCTGTATTCTTGAATACATCTAGCAGGGATTTCTCCTTTCAGAATGACCTCGTCATTCTTTATCTGAGTACTTACAATATCTGCACAATACCTTGGAGCATCATGATACGCCCGTGAGAGATATTCCTGCGGTGCATAAATTTCAAAGTGGAGATATGGCTCTAATAGTTCTGTCCCTGCTTTTTTTAAAGCCTGCTCCAATACGATAGGGGAAAGCAGCCGAAAGTCTGCGGGGGTACTTACAGGACTATAATACAATCCATATTCAAAACAGATTTTACAGTCTGTCACTTTCCATCCATACAGCCCCTGCTCGCAGCCATAAAGAACCCCCTCCATAACCGCATTTTGGAACGATTGGTTTAAATATCCAAGTGAAACTCTGCTTTCATACTGCACTCCGCTTCCAATAGGGAGCGGCTCTATGGACAACCCGACAGAAGCCCAGAAAGGATTTGGCGGGACTTCTATGTGGATGGTATATTCTGCTTTTCTAAGCGGTCTTTCCATATATATAACAGTAGGCTCTTTTATTTCTGCCTCCACATGATATTTTTCCTCAAGGATGGCACAAATGACTTCCATCTGCACATTCCCCAAAAAAGAAAGTATAATCTCATGCGTTGTAGTATCCACATAATATTTTAAAAGAGGGTCGCCATCTGAAATTTCTGTAAGTGCCCCAAGCAATATTTCCCGCTGTTCAGATTTCTTTACTGCAATCGTTGTTTGGAGCATAGGGAGAGGATTTTCAATAAATTTTCTCTGCGGCAACAGCATTTCGTTCCCCAAAATACTGTTTAGCTGCAAAACATCATTTGGTAAAATTACAATATCACCAGAGCAGGCTGTATCGGATGAATATAATTCACCGTTTGTCGGAACACACATCTCTGTGATTTTTATTTTCTCTTTTTCAGATATTTTAATAACATCCCTCAAATGCAATGTTCCGCTATATATACGCACATAAACAAAACGCCGCCTTTTCTCTGAATATTCAATCTTAAAAACCTGCCCGCATAGTTCAGATTGACCTTCAGGCGTTGATGAATAAAACTTACTGGCAATCACTTCTATAAGCTGCCGAATCCCCAGATTGTTTTTAGCACTTCCGTGATAAACGGGAAATAACGTTCCGTTTTGGAATCTCCTGTTTTCTTCCTGTTCCAGTTCTGACATTTTAAACGGTTTCCCTGACATATATTTCTCTAATAGTTCATCGTTTCCCATAATTACCGCATCCCACTGTTCCATATCGTCATTGTCCGTTACATTTATATGGGGATGCTGCCCAACCTTTTGCTTCACTATAATTTCCGAAGAAAGCTTTGCTTTCATTTCTTGATATACCATTGGCAAATCAATCCCCTCTTGGTCAATTTTATTGATGAAAAAAATTGTCGGAATCTTCATTGTCTGTAGTGCATGAAACAGTATACGGGTCTGTGCCTGTATGCCATCCTTTGCAGAAACTAATAATACTGCTCCGTCTAATACGGATAAAGAACGGTATACTTCCGCCAAAAAATCCATATGGCCTGGCGTATCTATAATGTTGACTTTTACATCCTCCCACTGAAAAGATGTCACTGCTGTCTGGATAGTGATTCCCCTTTGACGCTCCAAATTCATTGTATCTGTCCTTGTTGTGCCTTTATCTACGCTCCCTGGTTCTGCAATTGCACCACTGGTATACAATAAACTCTCCGTTAATGTTGTCTTTCCTGCGTCAACGTGAGCCAGAATGCCTAAGTTAATTATTTTCATGTGATTTTCCTCCTATCAACACCCAAAAAAGGGCATAAAAATACCCAGTGATAAATACTCCTATCACTGGGTAAATAACTCCAATAGCCCCAAAACACTTATATGTTTTCGGGCATATAAAATTACATGATAAAAGTATTCTTAAACTGGGTACAAAAAACTAAGCCCCATATTAAAAGTGAAACGGGACTGCTACTTTTTGTTCCCACTATCAAATTGACAGTTTATTTAAGAATACCTTGCCGCATATTTATTAACTCCTTGTATAATACTGAATCTAATTATATTCCTTAACCCTTTATTTGTCAAGCTGACAAACTAAAGCAGAAAAAGCGGCAGGATTTCCCCCTGCCACTAATCATCTGTTTATGCAAAAATAATTTCCTTTTCCACAATCTCCCTCGCACAAGCCCTTATGTTATTGAGGCATCCTGTCCATTCTAAGGCGTTTTCTGCCTTTAGCTGTTCCGTTATGCCCTGTGCCTGTTTCATACCCTCTATGAGCCTTTCAAAGCGTTCCTGTGCCTGTCTGTCAATGTCGGCAAGGTAAGCGTTAAGTCTGCCGCTTGTAAGAAGATTGGTGTATGTAACTTTGCAGTGATGCTTCAGATAATCCAAATGCCGCTGTCCCCAGATGCCTATCGGCTGTTCTTCTTCGGCGGGTACAGTTAAGCACGGTATTAAATAATCGCCTTGCCTTTCGTATTTGCCGCCCATTTCCTCAAAAATTGTCTTTGCCATTGTCTGTTACCTCCACATTCTTTTTTATTTTGAATGTCCGCAAAATCCGTCCTACATCAGACGGACGCCATGGACAGTCAAGGTCATGCAGGGCAATCAGCCGCTGCTGCACATTGGTGCCTGCGCCCATTTTCTGGGTGGAACCAATCAAAACACGTACCGCTCCTTCCCGCACGCGGGAAAAAAGCTCCGCCTTTTTCGCTTCGCTATCTGCTTCATGAATAAAGCGGATTTCTTCCTGCGGCACGGACTTTTGCATTAGTTTTTCTTTGATGTCATGGTAAACATCATAGCCATCCTTTCGCGGCGTGGAAAGATCGCAAAAAATCAGCTGCGTCAGCTTCTTTTCTTTTTCGGCTTCCCAAATCTCATAGACATTTTCTACGCAGGCATTGACCTTGCTTCCTGCAAAGTCCGGCAGCATGGGATTTAAAAGCCGCTGCTCCAGCGCCAGTTTTCTGCCGTCGTTGGTCACTTTGAGCATATTATCTACCTCTACGGGAACCGCTTTGCTTCGGATCTTGTCGGCTCGCGTAGAAAGCCCCTCTACCATTTCCGTCTGAAATTCTGATGGTCTTACCGAAACATTGATAAACTCCGCCTGCGGTACCGGAAGATTCAGCATATCTGCAGTCTGAATATCTGCAATCTCCTTAAAAATCGTCATCAATTCCGGCAGGTTATAGAACTTCGCAAATCGCGTTTTGGCGCGGTATCCGGTGCCTTCGGGTGCAAGTTCAATCGCCGTCACCGTTTCGCCAAAGGTCGAGGCCCATGCGTCAAAAGCCTCCAGCCCCATTTCTTTTAAGCGGTCATATTCTAAATACCGCTGCATGGTGTAAAGCTCGGTCATGGAGTTTGAAACCGGCGTTCCGGTCGCAAAAACAACGCCGCGTCCTTTTGTAAGCTCATCAAGGTAGCGGCATTTTAAGTATAGGTCGGTTGATTTAAGTGCTTCGGTTTGTGCAATCCCTGCGACATTACGCATCTTGGTATATAAAAAGAGGTTTTTGTAGTAATGCGCTTCGTCGATAAACAGGCGGTCAACGCCAAGCTCCTCAAAGGTCACGACATCATCTTTTCGGCTTTGGTCGCTTAGTTTTTTCAGCTTGGTTTCCAGTCCTTTTTTCATTTTCTCAAGTGCTTTTACCGAAATCCGCTCGCCGCCCTGTCTTTTCAGTTCTTGTATGCCGCGGGAGACGGCTTCAATTTCCTGTGTTAGCAGTGCCCCCTGCCGCTCTTTTGAAATCGGAATTTTTTCAAATTGAGAGTGTCCGAGAATCACAGCATCATACTCCCCGGTTGCAATACGGCTGCAAAAGCGTTTGCGGTTCTTTTTTTCAAAATCCTTGCGGGTTGCAACCAGCAGATTCGCTGCCGGATACAGCTGCAAAAATTCGCTTGCCCACTGCTCAATGAGGTGATCCGGTACTACAAACATCGGCTTTTGACAAAGTCCAAGCCTTTTGCTTTCCATTGCTGCTGCTGTCATCTCAAAAGTTTTTCCTGCCCCCACGCAATGTGCAAGCAGGGTGTTTCCTCCATACAGTACCCTTGCGACCGCATTCTTTTGGTGCGGCATCAGGCGAATTTCCGGATTCATGCCGTGAAAGCGAAGGTGGCTTCCGTCATACTCGCGCGGCCGAATCGCATTAAATCTTTCGTTATACCGCTCGCACAGTCTACGCCTTCTTTCTGGATCTTTCCAAATCCAATCCGTAAAGGCCTGCTTGATCTGCATTTGTTTTTCCTGTGCGATGGCGGTTTCTTTTGCATTGATGACCGCCTGCTTTGCTCCTTTTTCATTTTCAAAATAATCAAATACCCGGGCATCTCTTAAGTTCAGCGTCTGCTCCATAATCTTATACGCGTTCACACGCTGCGTTCCGTAAGTGCGATAGACTTTCAGGTTTCCGGTATCAAAACTCTTGTTTTCCACGCGCCACTGCCCGGTATACTTGGAGTAGCGCACACGAATACGGTCTTTCAGATAACGCGGCGTTCCAAGAAGCTCGTGCAGAAAGTCCGTAATATCGTTTTCCGGAATCCATGTACTGCCCAGCTTTACGGAAATCTCACTTGCCGTAAGGTCTTTGGGCTGTACCTTTTTAAGGGCGGTAATATGCTCGGAAAAGACCTCCGGCTCAAGCTGCGCGCGAAGCACTGCAAACTTCAGCTTTTCCCGCACATTGCCGGATAGATATTCGTCCGCCGTCAGATACTTTTCCTCACTGTTTTCTGCCGACCATGCAGGATTTAAGAAAATGATGCCGCGTAGTTCTTCCTGCAGTTCTTCTTCCGTTTTTGCGCAGAGGCGTTCCATGAAGCCCATGTCGATACGCCCGCACTCCCCAAGGGATACGCCAAGTGCCTCGACTGCCGTATCGGTATGCGTGATGGCTTTCGGGCTTCGGATGGTACGCTTTGTAAAAATGTCTGCTTTTTTTCGCAGGCTGCCGTCCTCGTTTAGAATCTCAAGTGCCGAAAGCAGCACATAGGAGCTGTCATCGGAAAATACCATGCGGTTCCCCCGCGCAGAGAGAAGACCGTACTTTGCGGTAAAAGCATCGTACTTCTGATTTAATTCTTTTTGCATCGTTTGGATTTCTTCGTCTGCACGCTCTTCCTGCTGCGCGCGAATCAGCCTTCGCAGGGTATCTCGGATCTCGATCATGCCACGCACGCGCTTTTCGGCTGCCGCCGAAATCCGGATCTCCCGCATCAGGGAATTTTCCCGGTAATAGATTTTTCCATCTTCCACGCAGTAGGAAAAGTTTCTGACGCTTGGGTCTGCAGGAATCAATTCCGTTTCTTCCGTGCTTTCTATGCTTTCAAGCTCCGGAAGGGAAAGCTCTGTCTGAATTCTTTCGGCTGCCTCTTTCAGCTGCAGGGAAAGCGGCAGATTCTCATTCGGTGCGCAGACACTAATCGGACGAAACCGTCCGCTTCGCATTTCAATTTTCCCAAGTACCATTTCAGGGTGCTCGATAAAATATTCGTTGATGGAAATTCCATCTTCCCTCTTTCCAAGATAAACCCAGCTTGGCAGGATATCGGTCATGCGTTCCCGCTTTTTCAGAAATAAAATATCTGTCGTTACTTTCGTGCCTGCGGTTTTCTGAAAAGCCGTATACGGAAGCCTGATAGCCCCTATAAGCTCTGCCCGCTGCGCGATGTACTTTCTGACGGACGGATTTTCTTTATCTAATGTTCCTTTGCTCGTAACAAAGGCGATGATTCCGCCCGGGCGCACTTTATCAAGCGTCTTGGCAAAGAAGTAATCATGAATCAAAAAATGCTCCTGATCGTATCGCTGATCGGCAAGGCAAAAGTCCCCAAAGGGAACATTACCGACTGCGGCGTCAAAGAAGCTGTCCGGAAGGCTTGTATTCTCATAGCCCTCGTTTGCAATCTGTGTTTTCTGATAAAGCTGCTTTGCCAGCCTTGCCGAAACCGGATCGATTTCCACACCGTAGGTTTTGCAGCCTTTCATTTCCTCGGGCAGCATGCCAAAGAAATTGCCGATGCCGCAGGACGGCTCAAGGAGATTCCCCTCGCGCATGCCTGCCTGCATCAGGACCTGATAAATCGCGCGGATTACCACCGGCGGGGTATAAAAGGCGGTCAGGGTGGAAGCCCGCGCCGCCTTGTATTCTTCTTCACTTAAAAGTGCCTTCAGCGCCTCATACTCGCGTTTCCAGTCTGCCTTCGTATCATCGAAAGCGTCTGCAAGTCCACCCCAGCCGCTGTAGCCTGCAAGATTTTCCTGCTCAGAGGGATTTGCAAGTCGTTCTTCGCTTTCCAGCTTTTTCAGCAGCCGAAGCGCCGCAAGGTTTTTCTGAAACTTTTCTTTTGGCGTTCCCTCTCCGAAATGCGCATCGCTAATGCGATACTGAAAAAGCTCTGCGGGCTTTTCTTTTTTTTCGGAAGGCTCTGCGTCCTCCTGCAGCGGATTTCCTAACGCTGGTTCGGCATCGCTTTCTTCTTTTAACTCCCGGTACGGCGTATCTACAGCGTTTCTTTCCAGTAAATGCGCATTTCCCGGTGTCTGTCTGATGCGTTCTTCAAACTGTGCTGCAGGTATGCGCTTATGAATCAGCGGGCAGCTTGGGTCGTAAAGCTCGACCATTTCGTTGTCCATAGAAAGAATCTCATATTCCGCTGCGCCAAGAAAAACGCGGTCGCCAAGATGAAAGACATAGTTTTCTTCCTGACTTTCTTCTGCCGTTTCCTCTTGCCACTCTCTTTGGCTTTCCTTTTCTTTTTCAGACTCTGCTAAAGCGTCCTGTCTTGCTTCCTGCAGGGCAAGCCATGACGGATACTGTTTCTTTTCCTTTGGACTTAGATACTGCCCTGCGGCAATCAGCTGCCCGATACGCTTTGCAGCCTCCGTCCACTTTAAGAGCATCTTCGGGCTGCCCTCCGAAAATCCACTTCTCAGCTTAATGCCCGCTCCTGAATGGTCTTCATCAATGCCAAGCCCTCTCTTGATTGGATAGCGTCCGCCAATGCCGTATTCTTTTTTCAAAAACTTTGCATTTTCTTCGAGCGAAAGATTTTTTTCAAACTGCTCGTAAATGCGGAACTTCCCGTTTTCAAAGCCGCTTCCATGCGTCAGAACTTCGTCGATGATTTCCTGCGTGAAGAACGGGTTTTCCGTCGGAAGCTCTGCAAAAAAGCTTTCCTGTTCTTCGATTGACGGCAGCCGCTCTGCAGTGTCGTAAAGCTTCCCAAGAAGCCTGAGACTGTCAAAATGTTCTGAAATTATGCCCCAGTCATAGTAGCCTTCTGCCGTCCTGCTAAGATAGCTGCCCTCCCATAGATGTAAAACGTTCTGATACGTCTTATATCCGACGCGTCTATCTCCTGCAAGCATCAGTTCGGTATAGTCGTTATTAAAGATTTCTCGCAGGTAGGAAATGCGTTCTTCAGTATCTCGGTGCAGCTCAAAGAATTTTCGGATGTCGCTTTTCTTCACCTTCAGGTGCGGCGTGGTAAGCAGGATCGCCTGAATGTCTTTATCGCCATGAAAAAACGGAAGCCTTGAGACTTCCGTTTTTCGATCATAATAGGCTACTTGTAGATCAGTTCCGTCTCCACGATCTCCGTGGCTCTTGCCTGGATATTGTTCATCTTCTGTACCCAGAGCATCATGTTTTCGTCTTTCAGTTTCTCGTTGACCTCTTCTGTTTGCATCATCTGCCGGATCAGCTGCTTCTGCATCTTGCGCGCCTGTCTGTCGATTTCCGAAAGGTGCTGTAATAGCTTGCAGTCCGTCAGAAGCTGAAAGTATATCATTTTTCGTTTCTCCCTTAGAAACTGCTGCCGCATTCTCCCGAAGCGTCCGATCTGCAATTCTTTTTGCTCCGGCATCGTGATGTTTGGAATTTGATAATCCCCTTGCTGGCTGTAGCTGATTTCCTGTTTCATGTTCTGCGCCTCCTTTTTCCTCTTTTTTCTTAGTGTACGCGAAAAAATCGATTTGCTCAATTGTGCGATTTTCTTCTTTTTCCTCTTTTTGCAGCGCGCGAACGGTTTTTCCGATTTCCGTAAGTGCTATTTGCGAAAGGTCGCTGACCAGATTTCCGAGAATTTGAAGCGTTTCTTTCGTATTAAAATCGCGTGCCAAGGTAAGAGAATCGGTAAGTGCCTCTGCCTCCTTTGTAAAGCCAAGCCTTTTTAAAATCAGATACCTGCTGCTTGCTGCGGCAGCTTCCGTAAGACAGAGACTGAGGTTTTCTTCATCCAAGATGGAAAGCCTGCTTTGCCCTTGCAGTTCTTTCAGCGCAGGCAGATAGTCCATGCGGTATGCTTCCGCTGCTGCCTGCATCGCTGCCTCTACGGTTTTCGGAAGGCTCTCGTTTTTCTCCGGCATATCAAATGCCGCCTCTAAACTTTCGATGACTTCCGCTTCGTATGCGTCCTGATAGCTCCAAATCGGGACTTTTCTCGCATCCTTTCCTTCATGAGTATCGGAAATATCAAAGTAGTAGCGTATTTTCTGCACCGTATCCGGTGCTTCGTCAAAGACGGCAATGCCTTTTGCGCCGCGATTTACCCAGCGATGAAAGCCCTTGTTCCATTGCTCAATCGTAAGGACTGCGGTTGCGTCCGGGCGCTGTGCATAAAGAAGCACCTGCTCGTCAAAGCGCAGCTTGAAATTATATCCTGCGCAGTCCAAAAAGCCTTTCCAGCCTTCCGTCTCTTCTGCAAGTGCTTGTAAGGTATTGCGATACAGCACGTCGATTTGATAGTGTCTATCCCTCAAGCGTGTTCCTCCTTTCTTTCTGCTTTTGAAAAAGCAAGCAGCCCCATTCAGAAGCTGCCCCCCTCTCTTTTCTTTTTATTATGCAGGAAATATCGCTGTGCGATATTTCCGGAATAACGACAAAAGCACCTTGCAGAGCTTCGATTTCGTTATGCACACTTTTGTCTCTCCTGTTTTTCCTCCGCAGGCTCCTCTTGTTTTTTTCTGAGTGTTGCCATAGATAGCAGCATACCCAAAAGTGCAAGTCCTATCAACGCAAGCCATCTGCACAGGTCTGATTTGTCTCCGGTTTTCGGAACTTCCGTCGGCGTGTCCGGCTTCTCCGGTTTATTTGGTTTATTCGGCTTCTCCGGTTTTTCCTTGATGATAACTGTCTGTCCTTCGTCGTTAATATCGGTATGCTTTGCGATCAAATCGCCCTTACTCTTCGTCTTTACATTAGATTCATAGCATTTTTCAAAGACTACAAGTTTGCTTCCGTCCTTAATTGCGGTTGCGCTGAATGTAAAGCTCATTTTGACAGTGCCGTTTGCTGTCTTTGGTGTAAAGACTTTTGAAGCCGTAACAGGCTTTCCGCTCACTGTTACTGTCTTTCCTGTCGCTTTATCCATCAGCGTACCTTTCATAAGATAGGTCTTGCCCACTTCAAAGTTGTAATATGAAACCGTATCGACAATCGTTACCTTGCTTTCTGCAGCAATTTTCTTTTCGCCGTCCTTTCCGGTTGCGGTTGTTCTGATTTCCGGTTCTCTGTTCTTTTCATTTACCATATCAACTTTGGCTACCGTCGTTCCGTTTTTTCCGATTTCGACTGCGTAATACTCGCCGTCACACTTATAGCCTGCCGGAGCTTTCGTTTCATGGTAATAGTAGATACCCGGTTTCGTGAAGCGAATCATTACTTTGCCATATTCGCCTGTAACAAACGGCTGGTTGAAATACGGTTTTTCGTCTCTGACGATGTTTCCGTTTTCATCCTTATGGCTGCCGTAAATCTCAAACGCTGCGCCTGCGAGCGTCTGTCCGTTTTCCATGTCGGATTTCGTGATTTCAAGGTAATAATGAGGATTTCCCGGAGTGTTTGGTGTGTCTGGAAGCTTTTCATTTTCCACTTCTATCACATACGGGTCTTCTGCCTTTGCGATACGGAACTTGTGATAGCCGACTTCCGCCTTGTAGCCTGTCGGTGCTTTAACTTCCTGCCAGAAGTATACGCCGTAGTCAAGATCCATAGAGGCTGTGCCGTCTGCCTTTGTGGTAAATGTGCCGATAAGTTCTCCCGGTGCGCACTTCCAGTCGTCCTCGTCTGTGAATTTTGCCTTGTAAATTGCAAATTCAGCACCTGCAAGCGTCGTTTTATGGTTGTCCTTATCGACTTTCTTAATCTTTACAAGCGGAACATGGTCGTTCTCAATAGCAAAGCCGTCCTCGTTGTCCGAGTTAATCTTAATCATCATGCGGTCTGCAGATGTGTCCTGTCTTGCAAGCGTGACATTCTTTGAGAAAACATAGGTGTCGCTCGCCGCCCCGTCTGTTTCGAGCAAAGAATTTTCGCCATCGGCAAAGCCTCTTGCCAGTACATTCTCAATGTCGCATTTTACATTGCCGTACTTATCCATGCTTACGGTTACACTCGCACCCTTTGTAGTCTTAAAGATTACCGTATCTTTCGTATTCAGAACGATTTCGCCGCTTGGGTCAAGATTTTCGGTTACGGTTTTCTTGCCGCTTGTTCTTTCATACTGCGCCGGAATGATATTCAGTCCTTCCTTGTTATGGACTTTAATCACAGCACTGTGCTTGAAAATCTGATAGCCGCCCGGTGTGAGGTTGCCCTTTTCGACGGTGATCGTCTCGTAGCCAAGTTCCGGCTTACTTGGGTCAATCAGTTCTTCTTTTGCCGTTACGGTTTTCGATGCCTTGTGTGCGATATCCACGTCCACAATCACATCGGTTTTGTCCGTTCCTGCACCCGTAAGAGAGAAGAAACGGCGATAGTCATTTAAGTCCTCACCGGAAATTCTCTTCCAGATTTCTTCATACGCTGCATGATAGCCTGTATAGCTTACCGTTGGAATAAACTTCTTTTCGACTCCGTCTAAGGTATAACTGTAGGTGTTATCTTCTGTTTCGACACGCAGCACTTGGCCGTTTGGCAGCGTGATGTCCGACGGCTTCTCTTTCGTTGTGGTAATGCAGATTTCGGTAAAGTCCTTATCCACATCAATCTTCACATAGCCGTTATCGTCTGCCGGGGTAACATTATAAGGATATTCCTTATCAAGCGGATAGCTTCTGCCGTCAACGGTAATCGTCGGCATTGGGTATCTGGATTCGACTGCAACATAGGTTCTGACTTCACCTTCTCTTGTCTGCACCAGCTTGCCTGTGATTCCATCTTCTGTATACGCAAAGGTTACCTTTTCGGAATAGTCGCCATTGTCCTCCCTAACAACGAACGGAAAAACGGCATCGCTGAGGATATGCGTACCCGGTGTTGCGATTTCCTTGAAGTAATATTTTCCTTCCGGAAGCTTTGCGGATACAAGTGCCTTGCCGAGATTTTCTTTTGTGAAAGTTACGGTATCGATGAGGGTGTCTTTCTTCACGGTCTTTTTCGTTACCTTCTGTTTTCCCTCAGCCGCTGCGCTAATCTCTTCCCCTGCGTAAAGCCCGAAAACGACCTTCTTGCCGTCTTTTGGCTCTTCAAAGGTATCTGACTTAAACGCCGTTTCCAAAACCTTAGAAATGTCGATTTCCACGCTGAAATAGGTGTTGTCAAACTTACTGCTTCCCCAAATGAGAGGGGTAAACTGGTCTTTCCATTTTAGTGATACAAGCCTATCTTCTCCTGCGTTATCGTAGTTATCGTCCGATTCCAATTCTCTGACAATGTAATCGCCGAGCGGAAGAAGTCCGGAGACTGCCTTTCCGTTTTCATCAGTTGTCAGCGTCTGAATAAGCGCAGAGTTTGTATAGCGGTTTGTCTTATACACATTGTATAAATCCAGCACGCCAACGCCGTTTCCGGACGCGGTGTCTGCACAGTAAATATCCATCGTGTAACCGTCCGCAAAGACAAGGCGAAGTGCTTCATCTTCTTTCTGATTGGTTGTAATTTCAATCGTGTAATACGCTTCTTTTCTTGCTTCGGTTGTGTAATGTGCTTTTGCAATTACCAGCATACCGTTTGAAAGTCCGGTGTTCTGGTTAAACTCTACCTGCGGATTTTCCGGGGTTAAAAGGTCGTACCAGTTCAGATTCGTCAGCGCTTTGTTTCCTTCTGCGTCTGTCTTGACATAATTAAGGCTTGGAATGATTTCCTTATATCCGTGGTCTACCGCTGACTGCGGAAGCGTAATCGTGGTCTTGCACACGCCGCCGCGATAGAACATTTCTGCACGAATGCCATCCTCCCACTTGAAGTAAATCGGTGCACTAATAGGAATCGTGCGGAAAGTTGTCATGTCTGCGCTTGTTTCCTTTTCATAGCCGAGTCCGACTTCTGCCTGTTCGGAAATTCCGGAGTTCTGCTTCGTGATGTTCGTCGTCGCAACGCCTGTTTCTTTGTCCATGACGGAAGCAAGCGCAAAGCCGTCCCAGTTTAAGGTAAAGCCGTTTTCATCCTCCGGCTCCTGTGTGTACTCCACTTCGTAAACCTGCACGACTGCCTTTTTGAAGTTTCCTGCTGCATCGCACTCCTGCCATGCAGAAAGGTCAGAAAGAAGTACCCGTCTTACGGTTTCTCCTGTAGCATCATCTGTCTTTTCTATCATAATATAGTGCGGATCTTCTTTCGGATTTCCGGTGAAGGAAATGAGATTCCAGCCTTCCGGAATCGTATAAGATACATTTTCCACTCCGTTTTCATCCGCGTTGACAAGCTTATAAGCATTGTTAAACGGCTTAAAATCGCCGCTTTCATAGTAACCGATGGCTGCAATTCTTACCTCGCCTGTGTCATTCATTTTAACAACGGCCGTGCCATTTAATACTCCCGGCTTCTCAAATACGCAGTTGTTATCCCACTCGAATATGGTTCTTGTCGCCTTATCTTCGACTGTCTTAAATACCGGAGGGGTGTCGGCCGGACCATCGAATTTTCCGTCACCGTCTGCGTCCACGCCCGGTGTTACGACTTCCTGATGTGTGCCTGCGACCCTTTCCTCTTTTACAAGGTCTTTCTTTGTCAGCTTATACAGCGAATAGGTCTTGACTGCATAACGGTCAGGACAATACTTCGAAAAGTCCACCGCCTCATTGTTTCCAAAGAGGAAGTTATCGTCCTTGTATTCCGTTCCGTCCGAGTACACAAGTTCCTTGCCGTCTGCTTCAAACACATAGGTTCTGTCATCCACCGACAAAGAAGATTTTCTCGACCAGTCGAGTTCTCCTGCGTCAATGAAAGAAGTAATCGGCTCTAAGATAGTATCTCCGACGCTTCCTGTCATTTCTGTGGTTGGAATGTCTGCCGTAAAGCCGTTTTTCACGGAAGTGGTCTTTGTCACATTCACCTTCGTGACATTTCTGCCGCTTGCCTGATTCTGCAGGCTGACTTCCACATCCCAGCGATAGTTATAGGTGTTATCGCTCATTTCATAGGCATATTTATAGGTTGTATCTTTCTGCTCCGGGGAAAGGTAAAGCGTGCGCTTCACATTTCCTTCGCTTGCTGCCCTTTCGAGCATATACCAAAGCTGCGCACCTGTTTCATGCTCATAGGAGCCTGTCTCATAGTTTGCAGCGTTATAGGTTTTCGGACTGAGAAGCTTTCCAAAAAACGCTTTTACCGCCTCAACAATATTGGAAAGATGCGAAGACTTTTCCTTTGGAATGACGATTTCCGCATCTGTCTTGTTGTCGTAGGTCTTAGGACCCTCCGAGCCGTCGTTTAGGGTTTCATCTTTTGCCGCAAAGAGTCCAAAGACTGCGTCCTTAATATAGGAAACCATTTCAAAGACAGGCTCGAAAATGGTCTCTCCGTCTTTTTCAACCTTGTTAAAGCCGACAAGTGCTTCCCCCTTTTTCTCAATCTCAATCTTTGCTTTGACATTGTTATTGATTACACCTGCGACTTTGTAATACTTGGTGTATGGAAACTGCGTTTTGTCATAGGACGGATCGTTTTCGCTTGTGGTTCCGTCATATTCTACTTTCTGGAAATAGTAGCCGTCTACATGGTCGTCCTGCTTTGTAACGGTGAATGTATAACGGTTTGTTATCATTTCGGAAAGTTTATCAAAAGAATACTTGTCCTTATTCTGATACTTCACCTTGTTTCCGTCCGCGTCGTAGATGCCAAACTCTTCAACGGTCGCGCCGTAGCCATGCTGATTGTAGTCTACGGTGAGCTGTCCTTCTGTGATATAGCCGAAGTTATGATTTTTCGCCACGCCGTCTGCTCCATATTCGCCGACATAGTAGCCTTCCGGAAGCAGCCATTCGAGGACTTCGTATTTCCCATACGGCAGCTCATACGGAATGATACTCTCGCCGTTTTCATCAAGCTCAAAAGTATAGTTTTGGCTCTTAGAATCCATCTGCTCTGCGTTTGGCAGGAAGCGGTTATAGATGCCTCTGACTTCCGTGCCGCTGTCGCCGTAGCGCTTTCGGTTTTCTTCGTCCGTGTAATCCGGATTTCCTTTATAGCGGATAAAGATTTTCGTCCCTTTCATACGAACGGTCTTTCCGGTTTCGGAATCCACCTTTACTACCTTAATCTTGTTGGTCTTGATTTTGTCCCGGATATTTCCGTCATAGCGGTTGTTCCAGTAGTCGCCCGTTCCGTTTGAAACAGCTCCGATGTCGTTTGTGCCTTTCTTGTCATAGCCGCCAAACAGCCCGGTGTCGTTTACCCTGCTGCCGTTATTTCCGTTATGCTCCTGCACATCAACAAAAGCGTGTTCGAGTACATACATCGGGTCGTCTGCTGCCGTTTCGGTTACTTCATAGCGTCCAAACGGTAAGTCTTTAATTATCAGAACGCCGTTTGTTCCAACTTTAATCGGATGGTCCGGATCTACCACGTAGCCACCCGAATCACGGGATACGGTGTATTCGTAGGTTCCGCCCGGAAGCACTTTCGGTGTACCGCTCACAAGATGAATATATTCGCTTTCTTCAAGTCCGCCGCTAACCAGTTTTACCGTCCATATGGAGTTTTGCGAAATGTTTAAATCTGAGCCGCCGAGGTTACTGTCTTTAAACGGATTTTCTTTTTCGTTTGATTTAATCAGCTGAAGCTCGCCGCGGAAGCAGTCGTTTACGAAAGTCTCTAAATCATATTCAAGGCAGTCGCCGTCTTGATTTAACGGGTCATTCTTCGGGTCAGTCGTAACTCCAAGCTGATAGTTACTGCCATCGCCCTTCGTTACATCATAACCTACGGTGTATTCCACATCCGTCCACGGAAGAGAGTCACAGTCTAAGCAGTACTGACAGGTATCGTGTGTTTCTGCATAATAATGCACCTGATAGATTCGCTCGCCTGCGTACTTATCCGGGTCAATGTATCGTCCTTCCGGTCGGTACTCGGTAATACGGTAGTCCACCGTTACATCCCACACTCTCTTTGTTGGTGACTTCGGGGAGGTATGGCTGTAGCCGATGATGTTTCCGTCCGAGTCGTAGATTGGATGCGCGCAGCCTGTGAGTGTCCCGGATTCGGTAAGAAACTCTTCCAAATCGTCTTTTGTGACAAACGGCTGGTCGAACAGATTCTGCTCATTCCCATATTCATCCAGCGTAATCGTGTCAACGGTTTCCCATCCCTTTCCTGCGATGTTACGCTCCAAGGTATAGGTTGCATTCAGGTATGCATCGCCTATCGGCGTATGCCGTTCATCATCCCAGCCGCCGTTCTTATCAATCTTTTCTACCGGAAAACTGAAAGTCGGAAAGTAGTCAACATCCGGCGGTTCGCACCGTTCTCCGCTCGGCTCTTCCGGCGGAGGGCTGTTTGTCAGCTTTAAGTAGCCGGTTACCGGGTCTTCCAGTCCGGAAATCATGCCCTGTGTATGTGCCTGTGATGTCTTGTGTTCCCAGAAGTAAAGCTGATAGAGGTTCTTATCTTCCTTGAATTTTTCTTCTGCTCTCTTTGCCGCAGCGCCGTTATGTTTTACCATGATGGTTTTATTCAGCACTTCCGCGCTTTTTGCTATGATGGAATACTTCTTATTTGCCTTATCATAGGTCAGCTCTGCAAGGCTCTTTGCAATCTTCTTTTCGCCGCCGCTGCTTGTTTCTTCCGCAAGGTAAAGATCATCGCCGTAGCTTCCTGCCGCAACTTCGATGGTTACCGGATAGCTTTCGACTTCGCCGAGCGCAATTTCTTTCGGCTTTTTCTTGTCTATGCTTGCGATACTTGCATCAAAATGTTCATATTTCTTGATTTCCTTTACCATGAAGTTGTAAATATCTTGTGCATTGCTGTTTAAGCAGTTATAGAAGTGTGTTTTGGGAATCTTCTTGGTTCTCGGACCTTCAAAATAGCTTTGGTAGTACAAGTTATTTGCTTTCAAAGTAAAGTTCTTATCGGTACGCATTAACTGGCCGCACTCCCAAATGAGTGCCTGTGACGCAGCAATCCAAGCATTCAGATTGCCGCTTCCTTTGTATCCGAGGTCGCGAAGCTCCTTCATGGTAGAGCCTGTGGTCGGAGCAAACATCATAACTTTTTGCATATTCTTTATGGATTGCTCATAGCCTTCATTGATATATGCCTGTGCATAATATGAACTTTTTCTTTCATACGCTTTCAATTTGTCGGAGCGCTGCACCACCCCATGCTCCACGCAGTAAACGAGGATGTCTTTCTTTCCGGTGGCAATCTCAAACTTATGGATTTTTCCGCCGTCTCCATCTTCCACGCAAGGTCCTACATCTAAATAGGCTTGTTTTGCATCCTTCATTTTCGAGTTGTATCTTACCACATGGATTTCAACTGTCTTTCCCGACAGCTTGTTTCCGGTATCGGACTGCTTGAGCGTACCGGAGTAGCTTGCCGCAAATGCCGTATTGTCATAGCCGAGTAAATTGGAAAACGGCATATAGGTGAAAATGACTGCGATGGCAAGTAAAAGTGTGAATATTCTATGTCCTGTCGTTCTACTCATTTCCTTTCCCCCTTTTCTGGACATTCCTATGGCAGATTTTTCTGCCCTCTTCATAGTGGTAACTTTCTCTGTGCGTACCCTCTGGTGAGGCTCTTGCCTCTTCACGCCTTCTTTTTCTTTCGCATTTGTGGTAAATCATGATCCCCTCTCTTTCCACGAAAAAAAGACACTATGTCAGCCATAATGTCTTTTCGTTTTACTATTCTTGTGTAGTTATATTCTTAAAAGCATACCAGAATCCATGTCAAGAAGTAAATCTTAGTTCCGTCATACGGAGAACCTAAGCCTCTTGGAGAACCGTTCCGCATTTTACGAATGAAAAGGTACGCACTTTCATTGCCACCACCTGCGGTTACTTCTTCAATGTAATCTTCATAGGATTGTGTTAAATAGTCGATAACCGCTTCCGGGCTGGTATACCGAGAGAACGAATTTCTCTGCGAGCCTGTAATATAATATGTGCCGCCTTCTGGCTTGTAGCCCGGATATTCGCCTGCGGCTTCATCCCATGCACCCTCTCTTTCGTCTGCCACAACGAAGTTCGGATAGTTCTTCTTCGCCCACGCCTTTACATTTTCCTGCACGGTTTCAAAGATATAGTCGATGTTTTCTGCAGTGATTTTTTCCTTTGCGGTCTGTTCCTTAGACCATTTTCCGTAGACCTTCTTGCCATTTACTGTCTTGTATGCTCTGACGCGGAACTTATATACTGTATCATCTTGCCAAGCACCAATGCTTGCACGAGTTTTTGAGTAGAACTTCTTCATAAACTGATTCAAGGTATACTTTTCAGGAAGAGGACTTCCATCTTTATTGCGACCTATTCTCCAAATGTATCCTTTTTTTGTATAGGACTTGGCATTTCTTTTCAGCTCTGCTTTCGCATCTTTCAAGTGAGTTTCGTAAGTATTAAAATAGCAACGCTTACTTGTTCCCTCTTCAGTTAAATTACTGTCCTTATCATAGTAGTAGTTCTTCCAACCGCTCCACTTTCCGGCGCGCTTATAGTTAATCTGCTGTTCATAGCCGGTAGCCCCCTTTACCGCCGTCCAGTCAATCGTAAGCCCTGAAACTTGATTTGGTGCTTCAGTTGTAATATTCTTCTTATTGTTATATGGATAGAACCCTACTCCCACATAGGTAATCTTCGGTGTGCCGACTGTGGGTTTCTTTGTGGTCGCCGCAGACGCAAAGCTGAATGATGTAAATACTACAGTCAATGCAAGTACCAATGCGAGGGCTTTACTATATCTCTTCTTCATTCCCTTACCTTCCTTTCCTCTTTTCCTGTTCTAATGCTTTTCTTCTTTTGCTTGATTATATCATGCACTGCGGAAAAAGGAAATGTGCTTTCTCCCTATCTTCCCAAGACTTTTCAAAAAGCCTTCCGAAGAAAGAAATTTCTTTTTCGGTAGGCTAAGCTTTATAAAAGTCTTAGTCTTAGCGGAATAATTTTATGCGGTTTTATCTTGCCTCCTCTCTGCGCGCTTTCTCCTGCTGTCTTTCCCTTGCTTTTGCGTAATACTCCAGCGCCTTTAGGATATATTCCTCCCGGCCACCAATCGGTACGCTTTTGGGAATGTACTTTGCGACACGCTCCGCGTGTAATGTGATTTTCTCCTTTTGGTTTGGCTTTTCCTCCTGCATGATGGAAATCACGGAAGCCTTCGAAAGATTCCCACTTTCGAGCAGTTTTCGCATTTTCTTGGTTTGTGCGTGGGACGGTGAACAGTCCTCTTGTTCCATAACATCGAAAACTTCGCGTTGCAAGTCCTCGGGAATATATGAAATCTCAACTGCTGGGGTCATTGCCATTTTCCCCTCATCGACGCGATGCAAGAGTTCCGGGATAAGGTAGGTTAGGCGGATATATCTTCTCACTTGGTCTTGGCTCTCTCCGACTTCATCGGCTAATATTTCTCTTGATGTCTTTCCGCTTAACTTCTGTGCAACTTGCACAGAAGTTAAATCGGTTCGTTTTCCTTGCCGTTTCATCGCTTCCAGTTTCATCTTATATGCAAATGCTTTCTCACTTGGCAACAAGTTTTCACGCTGTAAATTAGAATCGACCATCACAATTGTTGATTCGTCGTCTGTCAAATTTCGCACGATACAAGGGATTGTTTTGTTTCCCGCGAGGTCGCTTGCAAATTTTCTTCGATGACCGGAAATCATTTCGTACCCGCCACCATCTTTCGGACGAACAAGCGCAGGAATCAGTACGCCGTTTTGTTTAATGCTTTCCACCAGCTTTTCCATTTCGCTGTCCATCTTCACATGAAATGGATGGTTTGGAAACTCACTGATTTCCGATAGGGAAATGTCCAGTATTTTTTCTTTGCTATCTTCTTCACGCTGCTCTTGCGTACTGAATAAATCATCGAGTGAGGCAAGATTCATCGCGAGTTCTTTCTTTTTCGCCATGACTGACCTCCTTTGCTAATTTTTCATATGCCCTGCACACAGGACTTTTCGCGTCGTATTCAAAAATACTTTCTCCCTGCGATGGCGATTCGGCGGTTGATACAGCGACCGGAATCTCCGTCTGAAACAGCTTGATTTTACTGCTATAGGTACTCTTTATCACATTTCGTACTTCTTTTGCCAGATTTGTGCGTCCGTCTACTAAGGTCAGCAAGATTCCACTGATTCGCAAAGCCGGGTTGGTATTTCGCTGCACCCTGCTGATCGTTTTTAGCAGCTGTGTCATGCCTTTTGCCGGAAGATACTGTGCCTGCACCGGAATCATGACTTTATCGGCTGCAGTAAGTGCGTTGATTGTAATCATGCCAAGAGACGGCATACAATCAATTATGACATAGTCATAGTTTTCTTTCACTTTTTCAAGATAAATCCCAAGTATCCGCTCCCTGCTCATTGCATTTACCAAGCTGACTTCCATCGCTGACAAGTCAAGATTGGACGGTACAAGGTCAACACCTTCTTTTTGATGTAGGATTCCTTCCCCCACCGCTATTGGCTCATCACGAATTACCTTCTGCATAACATCTGCCAATGTGAATTCAAGATTATCGCCATCAAAGTAGCCTAAATATGTTGTCAAATCTCCTTGCGGGTCAGCATCAATTAGGAGTACCTTTTTCCCCTCTTTTGCCAAACCCACGCCCAAGTTGACCGCGGTTGTCGTTTTTCCGACGCCACCTTTTTGATTGCAAATGGCAATCACTTCTGTTTTCTTCAATTTTCTCACCTCGTTTTTTTGGTATAATAAAGGCGGAGAGTGTAGATTCCCTCCGCATATGTAACTATCTCAATTTATCTCAATTTATCTACACGAAAAATATCTATAATTATGTATGCTCTTACTGCTTATGAAAATTGAAATTCCAACATTCACATAAGATTATGCAATGTGCCAGTAAAAACTATTATAATTGTTACATCTATACACAAGGATGTAACCGAAAGACTCCTTGAGGTCAATCCGGCGTTGGCCCTCGAAGTAAAAAACGTTTTGGAAAACAATAAAGCGGAGCGTCATCTACGCGGCGGCATGGCTACCCGCGAGAAATATCTGCATACGCACAATGGTTAATCATGCAAAACAGACAGCCTTTTGCTTGAGTCCGTCTCAAGATCAGGCTGCCTGTTATCTTTTAGATATTAAGCTTTTTCTTTGCTCTGCTTACTTTGTCTTATTGTATGCTTTTTTCATGCCAAATGCCGCTCCTGCTGCCAGTACTGCAAACAGCATAAGTTCCATTGTCATAGAATCCCCTGTTTTCGGAACCGGAGTCTCCTTCTGCTCTTCTGCATCCTCATCCGGCTGCTCAGGCTCTGTCGGGTCTTCCGGCTCTTCGATATCCGGTTCTTTTACTGCGGTATCTTCATATACAGCCGTCAGTTCCACATCTGCACGCGGCATTATAAAGGAAAAATCCGATGCCTCGCCTGCAGTGATTCCACCCTGCACAACTTCCCAGCCTTTGAATACCTTGCCTTCAGCTGCGGCATCCGCCTGCACCTGAATTGTGCTGCCGGAGCTTGCGCGAGTCACTTCACTTCCGAGAAAGTCTAAAGCCTTTCCGCCGTTAACCTTGATGTTATAATATCTCGTATGGCTGCCGCCACCGCCGCTATAGGCAGTGTAGATGTTTGTGAAGGTTGCAACCTCTGTAGGTTGTGGTTCTCCACTAGGTTCTGCTACGATTGGTCTATAATTTGAATCCACTTCCAAAAGAGCCTCTATTGTATCTTCTTCTATTATCTCGTCATCTTCGTTATCAAGAGAAATAGCACTCGTTCCCCGATATAGCGCTTGATATATTTTGCTATCATACTGCCAAGATGAGTCTGTATCCGGAACTTCTTGTAAATAAACTCCTACATCTTCACTTTGTCTCAGACAATTGATGAGAATTTTAAACTTTAAAAATTCATCTCCGGCTTTAAAATAAGTATCATAACTTTCTAATACTACCGGAATATTCGATTCAAAATTTACAAAGCTTAATCTTGCCTTGAACTGTTTGTTTTCATCTGCAGGTTCAGTTCCGGCTATTTCGACTTTTTTTGTCAAGTTTTATTTTAACAATTTTTTCTTTTGGTTTGCTATTTAAATATTCAATTTTATTGTCGCATTCAAATTTACTTTCAGCGCTATAGACTCTATATATGGTTCCTTCGCTTACTTCATACTTTTCCGGAAGCGGATTTCGCCAATATCCTTCCGGTGCCCGAGTTTCTCGTAACTCATATGTTCCGTCCGGAATGTTGTTAAATATTGCATCACCTCTCTCATCAGAGGTTATCGGACCGTAAACAGTATCGCTTTCAACGTCCGTAAGGGTGAATACAGCTCCCTTAAGGGGTATTCTTGTACTCTCATTATCTACGGTCTCATACGTATACTTAAATACTGTAAAAGTTACGCCGGTCGCCGGATCAATTTCAGGCGTCGGTCCGTCGCCCTCAATGGAGTCACCGCTTCCCCCTGTATTTTCCGCAAACGCCGCAGCCGGCATTAGAGTAACGATAAGCACAAGCGCCAGAAGGCATACAAATAATTTTATTTTCGTCTCTTTTACCATTCCTTTCTCCTTTCTCACAGCCAAGTCAGTTTATGACTTTAAACAGCTACAGTGGTTCTTACCGATATTTTAACATATTTTTCCTTAAGGTTCCAGTTTTTTATTTCATACAAAAGCAACAATATTCTTTCATTTTCTTAACAAGTCTGTGAATTTTGTGGTATACTTACTGTGAACCGGTCTTTACGGCCGGTTTGGGAAAGGTTAAAAGAAAGGACAGATACACTATGAAAAATTCAGGAATCATGAAATTCACAACATCGTTGATTTACATCCTGTTCGGCCTGGCATTGATGATATGGCCGCAAAAAGTTGAAAATGTAATATGCGCGCTTTTGGCTGCGTGCGTAATCATCTTCGGCATCGCCAAGATTCTCGGCTATGCGGTAATAAAAGTCGAAACCAGAATCGCAGAAGACACAAACGGATTTGCAATCGGCGTGAGCCTTATCATCCTCGGCATTTTCCTTTGGCTGAAAGGCACTATGATTATTGCGCTCATACCGTTTATCCTCGGATTTATGATTACATATAAAGGACTCGAAGGAATCCAAAACGTAATCAACTTCAAGAAATTCGGCTACGGCACTTCCAAAGGGGTGCTCATCGCATCCGTTGTCATTGCATTATTCGGAATCATCGTTATGATGAACCCGTTTTCGACTGCAAAAGTATTATTCTTCATGCTCGGCCTTGGACTTTTCGTAAGCGGTCTTTCGGATTTCATTTCGGATGTTTTCTTCACAAGACAGCTCAAGAAACTTGAGGATGCAAAGCCTGAACAGAAATAAGCTGCTTACAAAAATCGGCGGACCCGCATATGCGGATTCGCCGATTTTTTAAGGTTTTAGTTGATAATTATGCTCTCCAAAGTCCGTGAAGGTTGCAGTATTCGTAAACCGCTTCCACTTCATCTCCGTCTGCAAGTGCAAACACTGCTTCCGGTTTTGTTTCCGGCTTCAGCTTTGCAAGCTGTCCGCCGAATTTTGTCTTAAGCCAAATCCACTGAATATAGTGTTCCGGAAGCATCGGATGTTCCACGCTTCCCACTTCCACCGTTACCTTGTTCCCTTCAGCTTTGTAAACAGGAACGTGTTTTTCCACTGCAGCATCAACCGTTCCAGGAACAAGTTCATGCATTTCTTCTCCGCAGCAGATGAGCGGCACGCCGCTTTCGTTAACCATAGCTACTAAATTACCACAATGTTTGCAAATATAGAATTTCTGTTCTTTCATTTTTTTGTCCTCCCAAATTTTTTTATATTACTTATACGGTTTTGCTATTAATAATTTTCAGCATGTACTTCGAAATAGCTCTGCGGATGATTGCAAGTCGGGCACACATCCGGTGCTGCAGTTCCCACTACGATATGTCCGCAGTTTCTGCATTCCCACACCTTAACTTCACTCTTTGCAAATACCGATGCCGTTTCAACATTTGTAAGCAGCGCGCGGTATCTTTCTTCATGATGTCTTTCGATTTCACCCACAAGACGGAATTTTGCTGCAAGTTCCGGGAATCCTTCTTCCTCTGCTGTCTTTGCAAATTCGTCATACATGTCTGTCCATTCGTAGTTTTCACCTTCGGCTGCTGCGAGCAGGTTTTGTGCCGTATCGCCGATTCCGTTCAATTCCTTGAACCACATTTTTGCATGTTCTTTTTCGTTATCTGCCGTCTTTAAGAAAAGGCTGGCAATCTGTTCGAAGCCCTGCTTCTTCGCAACCGATGCAAAGAAAGTATATTTATTTCTTGCCTGTGATTCGCCTGCAAAAGCTGCTTCAAGATTTTTTTCGGTTTGTGTTCCTGCATATTTCGTAAGTTTTTCCATGTCATATTCTCCTTTTCCTTTTCATTTTTTGCTGCAGTTTGGGCATTTGTAGTAGACTCGCAAGTCGTAGGAATCTATCTTGTGTCCAAGCTGCGTTTCAATCGATTCTGTCAGGTCGCCGAGGCGGGTATCCGATATGCCGCCGCACACCTTGCAGATGATGTGGTCGTGCCTTGATGTGTTGTCATATCGATCCGGAAAGCCCGGGTGTGATATTCGAATCACCTTCCCGCTTTCGGCAAGTGTCTTTAAGTTATTATATACGGTTGCCTGAACAATCTTAGAATTCTTTTTTTTCATTTCCATAAAGATTTGTTCAGCCGTAGGGTGCTGGGTGGAGTTCAGAATAATATCCAAAATCTCATCTCCGTATTTCGACATTTTTAACACCTCGCTTTTAGAATTAGAATAATTCTAAATATAGAATACGACATCTTTCCCTTTTTGTCAACTGTTTTTTGGGAGTTTTTTTAATTTATTTTCTTTGCTCGTTTCCTATTTTTCTCTCTTTGCCTTAATTACATTCATCAAAACATACGATGCAACCAGGATTGCGATGGAAGCAGGCAATATTATGTACATGTTTCCAATCGAAACCTTATCGCCGTAAAAATATATGTTGCAGTCTACACTGTCCCTGATGGATTCGATCACCTGATCCGGAAATCCGTGGTCGGACATTTCTTCGAATACGCCGTGCAGTGCATGATTTCTCAGCATGCTGGTTCCGTATGTCCCCGGGAGGAAGGAAAGAACTTTTTGAAGTCCGTCCGAGAATTGAGAAATCGGCATATATGCTCCGCAGATAAATCCGTAGCCTGCACTGACAATCGTTCCGACTACCGAGGCCTGACCCTGCGTTGTAAGCGGAAAGTTCACGCAGGAAGAAAGCGCAGTTCCGAACAGGCAC
>ERZ779889.1052-NODE-1052-length-29921-cov-4.108920_pt1 | contig 29921 bp, 27 predicted proteins | sample MGYA00511030_ERZ779889 | MGnify/ENA primary metagenome ERZ779889 (study PRJEB29588, sample SAMEA2160616) | human gut metagenome | biome: human gut; feature: human-associated habitat; material: faeces | place: Denmark | collected 2008/2010 ...
CAATAGACAAAGAAATTTTAATGAACTAAAATGATATTTATGGGAAAGATTTTAAGATTATTGTTATTCGCTTGTATGCTAATTAGTACAAGTAGTGTTTTTGCTCAAAAAACGATCACGATCAAAGGAAAAGTGAAGTTTCCTTATAACCGATTCAATATGGAGATTGTTGAGCGGCAGGGATTCGACAAGACGATTATCGATTCATGCAAGGTGAAAGATGATGGGACATACGAATATCCGAACCACGCAGACATACGCGAGGGTGACGGACGACAAGATATCGGAGGACATGGACAGGCTGATGCAGGTCAGGAAAGCCAACGGATTGACAAAAAACACTGACGGATTAGCATGAAAAGAGGAATAATCACAATCACTGAAAACGGGGCGGTCACGATGCCGACCGCTCCCGTCTGGATGACGCAGCAGGAAATGTCAGATGCGTTCAATGTGTTCGTCTGTGACATCCGCAGGGCTATCCGTGCCATCTACAAAAACAAGGAACTGTTGGAAAGCGACACCATGCGCTATATCAGACAGGATAACGGGATAAGTTACGATGTGTACAGCCTTGAAATGGTGATAGCCGTTGCTTTCCGGTTGCGGACAAAGGAATGTATGGCTTTCAGACGGTTTGTCATGGGAAAACTGTATGCCGCCAGTCGGAAAGAACCTCTATATTTGTTCTTTTCACCAGCGGCATATCCCCGAAAGGAGCATAACTGTTAATGCAAAGGATATACGACCAGACATGGTAAGGAATACGACCAGAGGGCATCAGGTCGTATTCCTTTTGCATACAGCTATGGATGCTGTCTGAACGCTTCCCGGTAATTGGCGGCAAGCATCCGCTCGATGTCCGATTCCTTGTACAGAATCTTTCCTCCCAACTGGTAGTAGGCGATAATCCCGTTGTTGCGGTAGTCCTGCAAGGTGCGGCGGCTCACTTTCAGGCGTGTCGACACTTCTCTGTCCGTCAGGAAGCGTTCACCGCCCAAAGTCGGACGGCTGTTCGCCACGAAGTTCTCGATGCCGTCCAGCAGACGGTCAAGCGTGTCGCCGAATCGGGCGACCAGCGCATGGTTCTTGGTAATCATTTCGCTCATAGCTACATTGGATTTAGTGGTACAATCAAAATCAAACGGCTCTGTCCTCCCGGTTGCGTTCTACGGGTTTGACAATCCGCATCACATCCTCCGGCTTGTAAAACACCTTGTGGTTGATTTGCGAATAGGCCAACGTGCCGTTGTCGCGCAGCGTCTGCAAGGTTCGCGGACTGATGTTAAGCTGTCGGCAGACTTCTTGGTTGTCCATCCACCTGTTCATAGACCTGCCGCCCTGCTTGGCGAGGATGGCATCCATCCGTTCCGTGAAACGGCTGAACTTCGCCGCCATTTCCTCGAACGCCTCTTTCTGAATAATCAAAACTTCCATTGTCGATACTGTTTTTAATGTTGATACTCGGTTTTGCCTGCAAAGTAAAGGGGTATCGCGCGTCAAACAATGGGTTGGCAGTTTCGTGGAAGCATTTGGCAGCGATTGGCGTTGATGTCCCGCCCTGTGCGAAAAGCGATTTATTATTCCCTTCTGCATCAAAACCACTACAAACAACTTCCGGTTGTCTAATCATGGCCGTCAGTCTTATGGTGTAGTCAAGCACCGGATTTCGCCGGATTTCATAGCGTTGTTATAGGAATGAAATAACAAGCCGCTATTTTTGCTATGAAATCCTTAAACCATTCGGATGATGATAGAAAGAGACTTGCGCCAGACCGCTTACAATGACTGCAAAAAAGCCCAACGGTGGGAGATGGTTCTTATCATCGCGCTACTGTCGGGTATGGGGCTGGTTTTCGGATTCGCAATGGCTCCGGTTTCTCCTTACTTAGGCTGCGGGATAGGACTTCTCTTCATCGTGCTGATTGGCTGCTTTGTCCGTGCCTTTCGGAAAAGGCATAAAAAGGAACTCGGAATAATCAGCCAAGGCATCTTGACGGAAGCCGAAGTGGTGGAGCTGAGGGAGGAGAAGGAGGATCCCGACGATGACCGGTTGAGAACAATGGCGGTCTGTGAATTCTCTTTGCCCGGAGGGCGGAAACACCGCATCAAGACGCCCGCAACCGACACGATGGCCGGGGTCTTGGGAGCCATACGGGTGGGCGCCAAGTTTCCCGTTTTTGTGGACGGGAATCATCCAGACGATTTCTATCCGGTGAAGCCAAAGGTCACGGAGCAAACCTTTCAAGACATGGACAGTTCCGCCGTTCAGGACATGGACAGCCTTATCATGGAGCAATACCTCTCAAAACAAGGGAAAAACTTGGACAAGCTGGGGAGCAAGGAGCTTTATCGGGCGTATAAAGAATCCGGGCGCGTATTGAAGGCCATCGCGGCCGTCTTCATCATCGCGGTTTTTGGGGGCATAGGATTCTTTGTGTATGACAACTGGCGGGATACGCGCCACGACCCCATTGACCTTCCCTTCGGCACGTTCATCTCCCTCATAGGCACTGCGGAAGTCTACCAGTATTTCCCCGAAACCAACGAGTGGAGCTACTATGGGGATGATTTTGGCGTGAGGCGGACAAAGCGTTGGCGTTTTGACAGCAAATGCCGTGAGCCGCTCGAAATTGGCTACACATCCTTGGAATTCGGACACCAAGATGCAAGCTGTCGGCCGGTATTGCTCATCCCCGAAAGCTATCGCGACCGGATGGACGAGTTCATCAAAGACAAGGATGATACCGATAAGACGCTTCCATGACTATTCACTCAAAACCCTATTCATTATGTATCCCGACAGAGAAAAGGCATTGGCCAGAGGCAAGCGGAAAGACAAGACGTTCATCCGCGTATTTTGCGGCATATTCATCTCGGTAGGCATCATTCTGTTCGCCGTCAGCATCATCGTTGGCGTCAGCGACCACACTTTCCGGCAAAAGGCCGAACCGGTGGATGCCGTTATCCTCGCTATGCGCGGAGTAACCGGCGAATCGTTGGGCACACCCGTTGTGAGATATACCGTAGGCGGGGAGACTTATACAACGACGCTCAATGTTGCCACCTCTTCCATGCATCCGGGCAAGCGGATAACCGTGTATTACGAAAAAGGCAATCCGCAAGAGGTGCGCTACTTGGACGCCAACGGCTGGCTGATTCCCCTTTTCGTGTTTATGGGATTCGTGTTCGCGGGGATGGGCACTGCCTTCTGGCTCGTAAAGCGCAGCCGTGAGCGGAAAGCCCGTCGGTTGTTGGCTACCGGAAAAGTGGTTGAAGCGGAAATCACCGGAATCCGCGAGGATACAACCCGGTCTATGAACAGGCGTCACCCCATCACGGTCAGTTGCCGCTACACCGCACCGGACGGACGGGTGTACTTCTTTCACAGCGGCCCCTTCTGGTATGAAAGCTATGAGATAAACCCGAAGAAGAAGGTGCGCGTGTATGTAGACCGCAACAATCCGGTGAACTATTATGTGGACGTGAGCAGCGTTGTAGGATAATGCCATTCAATCAAATCACTCCGGCATAAAAATCACTCTATTGGCTGCCTCCAACTGCAACGGCGCACGGAAACTGTTTGCCAAGATGCAGGAGGACAACATCGTGCTTGCCGACATGCGCCTGCCCGACGGTGACGGCATCGCCCTGCTGGAAGAACTGCGGAAACATGGCAGGAACAATCCCTACATCGTCATGACCGACTACGATAAAGTGCCCACCGCCGTCCGGTCTATGAAATTGGGCGCGGAGGACTACATCCCGAAGAAGCTGATTGAGGACAACCTTTTCCCGCTCCTGAAAAACTTGCGGAAAAGAATGGAACGGCAAGAAGCACCGATTTACGAGCGGCAGAGTGCGGCTTTCCGTGAGATAGACCACAAGATAAAACTGGTCGCCACCACCAATATGAGCGTCCTGATTCTGGGCGAGAGCGGCACGGGCAAGGAACACATTGCCGAGAAGATACACGCAAGGAGCAAACGGGCTGGAAAGCCATTCATAGCCGTAGATTGCGGATTGTTGTCGAAAGAGCTTGCCGCATCCGAACTGTTCGGGCACGAGAAAGGGGCATTCACGGGAGCCGAAAGCAAGAAGCAAGGTTTCTGGGAGGAAGCCGCCGGAGGCACGTTGTTCCTCGACGAGATAGGCAACCTGCCACCGGAAGTGCAGCAGATGCTGCTCCGTGCGCTGGAAGCCAAACGGTACAGATCCACTGGCGGCAGCAAGGACAAGAAAGCGGATGTGCGCATCATCGCTGCCACCAACGAGGACTTGCAGGCAGCCATCGCCGAAAAGCGTTTCCGGGCTGACCTCTACCAACGGTTGAAAGAATACACCATACAGATACCACCGCTGCGTGATTGCAAGGAGGACATTATGCCATTGGCTGACTTCTTTCGACAATTCGCCAACGAGGAATTTGAAAAGCAGGTGAAAGGCTTTGACACGGAAGCTAAGAAACGGTTGCTAACTTACACATGGAGCGGTAATGTCCGAGAATTAAGAAGAGTTGTGCGCATGGCGGTGCTGCATACCGAGGGCGATACGGTCACGGCTGACACGTTGGAGTTCGATGAAGAGCCGTTGGCGAATGATGTTCCTTCTTTGGCTTTGGAGAAGATGGAAAAGTCGCAAATCCTCCGTGCGTTGGAACAGGCTGACGGCAACCGTAAGCTGGCGGCAGAACTGCTCGGTACCGGACGCACTACTCTGTACAGCAAAATGAAATTGTTTGGCATAGACAACAAGGAACAGGATAAGAATACCGCAGATTAGGACAGGTTGCCCGACTTCGGAGAGGCAACCCGGCAGCAAGGTTTTCGGGAGTAACCCGAAACGTTTTGAGTTACTCAAAACATACCTTGCTGCTGCCATTTTCGGCAGTAACCGAAAAGCCTTCGGGTAACCCGAAGGACACCTTGCTGATTTCTCGTGAAATCAATAATCCGTCAGCTAACGGATTGGAATTTGTGCTGTCATTTCGGATTTCAAAGCATCGTTTCCCGATGCCCAAACTGCCCAAAAGAAGAAAGGGAATGAGGGCAGTGTGCAAGCCTGCACTTTATTGAGCTTACAGAGAACAAAGCCGGATTTTCATCCTTCTGAGAAACAGACAATAGATAGTGTCAATTCGATGTCGATATGTGCCAATCACAGCCAAAACAGACATTAGACCAATAAGGAAATGCTATTTGGGGCAAATACATCCTCGCTTGTTTACAAACTCAGCAAACCTATGATTTGCAAAATCGACGATGAACAGAACCGGACAATCAAGGAAGCAATTCTGTGCAGATAAGCAACAACATAGTTTCAATGATATGCTGATTTATTGTTGTGCTGTCATACTGGTTTACAACAGTGAAACTTCAAATAAAGGTATCAGCAATGGATTGTGGCTTGAGAGAGGTGGAGTTTGGATGGTATAAATCGGTGGTACAATACATCCGTCTATCAACGTAGTAATAAAGCAACAAAAGAATGGTGCAATAAACAAAAGCATATAGGCATACGTACGCTGGCCTGCAAGCCTGCCCGCGCTCCAACCTGCCTGCCGTCCAGCTTGCCTGCCTGCCGGCACACAGACAGGCGAACCTGCCGACAGGCTATTCGCAAACGGGCAGGTTCAAATATGATGTGGAAACGGTATGGAATTAAAAGCAAGACAGTACTACCGATTTTCATCAGCAAGATGTGCAACAAATGTACAATAATGATAAGATGTTTGATTTACTCTATTTTTCAGAGGAATAACTTTGGCAATGAAAGAGAAAAACACTACTTTTGCAAATGAAAAAAGCGTTCTTTTGATTGATGCAGAACATTGCAGAATAGAGGAGCCCGCTGGTTTCCAAATCGTTACCTGTCAAGCTGACAACCTTTGTAAGTTTCTTGTTTTCAATGAGTAAGAGAAAGTAATATGTCTTGCACAGTGCACAGAAAGATGCCACTTTTAGGGAGGAACTGCTCGGAGCTGTCGTGAAGAAGCAATTGTCCGGGACTCCTGATACTTACCGCAGGGAGGTGAGGAAGCATATATGTTATGCGAATATCTATGGTATTCTGGAAAAGGGACAGTTGCTGTTGGAGGCCGGTCGGATGGATGCAGCTGCGGCTATAGCGCTTCAGACTTTGGAGTCCTTTGCGGATGAATATGAGTACTATGATTATACAGACAGCGAGTCAGTAGACCCGGATGTGTGTGAAAATGCGGGTGCTCTGATACTCGAAATAATTGATGACAGCAGGACCGGGGACGGACTCAAACGCTTCATTGCGGAGGAACTGGACCGGATATCGTGGATGGAGGTTTATACCGATTATGATATTTTCGATATGGATGCTTTGGTGGCTGATGTCAGTGAGAGAGTGCTGCCCAAGGAGGATGTACTGAAAATGATAGATGCTCATCTGACCACAGATTCAGAATATCGTCTTGCGGACTGGGTGCGCCGGAAAGTGGTGCTCCTCACCGGTCTGGACAGGGTGAAAGATGCGGAAGATACAGTACGTCATTATCTTTATCTTCCGGAGATACGCAAGGACGAGGTGGAGAGGTGTATTGCATCGGGTGAATATCACAAGGCTCTTGCGATGCTGGACGAGGGTATCGGTCTGGCGCAAAAGATGAGACATAGGGGAACAGAGGACAGGTGGCTGGAGATGAAGCGTGAGATTTATAAGAGACAGGGAGATACGGACGGTTTCATGAATATCACCCGCAAGTTGTTTATGAACTCTCCTACGATTGAGGAATACCGGAGGCTAAAGGAGCTGGTGAGTGCTGGCGAGTGGCCTGAGTATTTGGACAGGCTGATTGACCATACTAAGCTTTGCGATTACTCCAGTTATGCTCACTGTTCTCAGGCGGAGATATTCAAGGAGGAAAAGGAATATGACCGTCTTCTGAATCTGATTGCCAACTTGAGACCTGACAGCCGTTTGGAAGCATTGATGCGGTATTCGGAGGTATTGAAGGATATGTATTCTAAGCAGCTGTTGGAAATGTTCGTTCCTTTGATAAAGGATTATGCTGAGAAGAATGTCAATGTCAAGGCATATCCTTATGTTGTGCAGGTGCTTAGGCAGATGCGCAGATTGAACGGGGGAGCGGAGGCGGTGTCCGGGCTGGTCGCTTTGTTCCGGCAGAAATACATAAGACGCTCGCGCATGATGCGGGAGTTGGATAAACTCTGATTCTGGGAGTGCCCTTTGTGTTGTTCCGTATTTCAACATTCTTTGCCGCCATATTGGTCGGCATCGTCTTTCAGCAAATAGTTGGAACTGCGTCCTCCGTCGGCTGCCGCTGTCAGTATGCCTTTCTCTATAAGGTCAGTTATGTCCCTGAGGGCAGTGGCTTGTGAAGTCTTGGTTATTTTTGCCCATTTGGAGGATGTGAGCTTGCCTGTAAAGCCGTCCCAGAGCATATTGACCACTCTCACCTGTCTCTCGTTCATCGGTATCTCACGGTGCCGTTGCCAGAAAGAGGATTTGCATACAACTCTCTTTACAGTTTCCTTTGCCCTGAGAATGGAGCTTTTCATCGTATTCAAGAACCATTCAAGCCACTCTGTAATATCCGTAGAGTTGCTCGTAGTATGCTCCAAAATCTCGTAATAGGCCTTTTTTTCACGCAGTATCTCTGCCGACATACTGTAAAAACGCAAAGGGAACCCATCTGCCTTGGCCAGCTGCATATCGGTTATAGTCCGCGTCAAACGCCCGTTTCCGTCATCAAATGGGTGGATGGCAACAAACCACAAGTGTGCTACTGCCGCTTTCAGTACAGGGTCGATTACGGTGTTGTCAGAATTTATCCACGTTAAAAAATCAGTCATCATATCAGGGACAACATCTGACGGCGGTGCTTCGTAATGTACTTTTTCCTTACCCATCGCTCCGGAAACTATCTGCATCGGCTCACCGCCTGTCCGGTATGCCCCGACTGTAATCGGATACATACCGCTTCGTCCGGTAGGGAACAATGCGGCGTGCCAGTTGAACAGGCGTTCCGGGGTGAGTGGTTTGTTGCAGTTTGTCACAGCATCCATCATGATCTGCACAACACCCTCGGTATAGTGATCTGGTTGTGGAAGACCTGCGGTGTCAATACCCAAATGCTTTGCGATGGACGACCGCACTTTGTCAGAATTCAATATTACGCCCTCAATTTCGTTTGAGCGCAGCACATCCTCGGTCATTACATTGAGTGCAGTCATGCTTTGTACATTAAATCCCAGTCCGTCCATCATGCCCTGTATCTTTCCTTCGAGGTTGCGTACCTCTGAGAGCAGGGATATGAGCCTGGAATCATTCCATGTAAAGGACGGCCATTCAGGATATTGCCAGATGTATATTGGTCTCATGTCCATTCGGTTTATTCGCAAATATAAAATTAATGACGCGAATAGGCAAATTATTCACGTCATATTTTGATTGGAATAGCAGGACTTAAGTTGACGCAATAAATTGTTTCACACCAGTACCCCAGTCCTGAGAATATCTTCATAAAGAGGACAGTCATCATCCTCTGTCAGTAGGACCGGTTCTATCAGACAGCTTACTTTCCTGCCTAATTTCCAGAGTAAAGGAGTGTCTTCAAAGTAGTTTTCACTTCTTTTTGAAACCACTACGGCAATATCTATATCACTTTCCCCAGTGTAGTTCCCTTTGCTGTATGAGCCATAGAGATACAACGCCTTCAATGGCAGGTGTTCAGCTACCATTGCCTTGTATTTCCTTGCTATATCTAAAGCCTGCCCTTTATCCATAATTGAAGTGTTTTTGTCTTGTTTAACAATTCCTTGCAGTATTCTGGCGTCAGAACTTTCATCAGCAGCTCCTTATAGGACGGATACCTTGCCATCAGACCTGACTTTAAAGCCAGCCTTGACAGGTGATGAATCTTCAAAGGAGGCTCTTCCAGTACTTTGCTCCAATATGCCTTGAGTGCCTTCTCAATGACCTGATGGCACATAAACCCGACATAAAGGAATCTCTTTGTCTCCAGCATTGCCTGCGCTGTGTCAAAATCATAGTCAGACAATTCTATCAAATATGTTATTTATCCGCCATAAATCAGTCAATTATGTGGCATAATATACGTTTTTATCTTCAATTTGTTTTATTGCTGTTTACAAAAGATGCAATACTTCGGTAAATTTTTACCGAAAAATTTACCGAAGTATTGTACTAAAGGAGCTAATGGGAAGGCACATAGTCATATCCACGTCTGTCGATCTGGTACGTGTGGCCACGGAGGGTGTGGTGTATATCTCCTCTGACGGCAATTATTCGACGCTTATTCAGGCGGACGGCGGCAGCCGTATTCTGACGGTGCAGCTCGGTCAGCTGGAGACCCTTATTGCCAGACAGTTGGAAACGGACGGAAATGTGTTTATCCGCATCGGCAAGAGCTTGATAATCAATCGTAACTATATACATTACATTAATATCCCAAAGCAGCAGCTTGTCCTTTCCGACGCACGGACTTTCAGCCACACTGTCTCAGCGTCAAAGGATGCGTTGCGCCAGCTTAAGGAATTGATAGAGAAGGAGTGACCATGAAAGAGAATAAGGATATACCGGAAATCCGGGATGATGAGATACGCGTCATCGGAGATTCTCAGTCCGGTGAGAATAAGAACGGCAGGGCGTGGTGGTGGATATTGGCGGCCGTCGTATTGGCAGCGGGGATTGTCTCGGCTGTGCTGTTGGTGAGGGAGCCTGGGAATGCAGCTGACCGGGATGAGCAGGAACAGGAGGTGGTGCGCGGCTTCTATGAGCAGGAGGAAATGGTTGACAGTGTACAGTCTGCGCCGGCGTATGTGGAGGTGGAGGAGCAGACAATATCCGGAGTGCCTGTGCGCATCTTTACACCGGTAGGCGGAGAGCCGTCGTTGATGATCGGAATGCCGGATTTTGAAGATTCAACCATCTTTTTTATAACTCAGGCTGCAGATATACGCGCTGATAATATGCAGATTTTAGGTGACTTCGTACTGCGTGGAGAGCAGATCGCCAAGGGACGGACCAAGTTGGGATGGTGTGCGATAATTGACGGCAATATATCGATAGGCTATGATAAGGAACCTGCGGCCTTGCAAGAGGCAATATTATCCGGAGGCTATTTTTTCCGTCAATACGGTTTGATCGCTGACGGCAAGTACGTGAAGGAGTCCAGCCGATGGAAATATTCCAGCCGGCGCAGGGCATTGTGTCTTAAAGACGGTCAGGACTTTATTGTCGAGACTCTTGAGGCTGAGACATTTCCGCGATTTTCATATGTCCTTGAGGACTTGAATGTAGATGCTGCGATTTATCTAGTAGGTGGCGATTCATACGCTTATGGCCGTGACCGGGACGGCGATAAGATCGCGTCCGGTATCTTCGACCCGGACGCGATTATGGACAATACCAGTTACATACTTTGGAAGTATTGACTTCTGGGGCGGGTGTGGAAAAATAAAGCCCGGACGAGGGGAATTTCCGTGTCGTCCGGGCAGGTCTCTATAATGTCGGCTGCGGAAGTCCGCGGAGGGACTATGAGCCGAAGTTGTCGAAGAGAATGTTCTCGGGAGGTACTCCGAGGCTGTCGAGCATCTTGAGCACCGACTGGGTCATCATCGGAGGTCCGCACATCAGGTAGAGGCAGTCCTCGGGAGCCTCGTGATTCTTGAGGTAGGTCTCGTAGAGGACGTTGTGAACGAAGCCGACCTTGTAGTCCACTCCTGCTGCATCGGCCTCGGGATCCTGACGGTCGAGGGCCAGATGGAACTTGAAGTTGGGGAAGTCGCGCTCTATCTCGTGGAAGTCCTCGAGGTAGAAGGCCTCTTTCAGGCTGCGGGCACCGTAGAAGAAGTTGACCTTGCGGCCGGTCTTCTCTGTCTTGAACAGGTGCATGATGTGGCTTCTCATGGGAGCCATTCCGGCACCGCCGCCGATGAAGATGAACTCCTGGTCTGCAGGTGCGTTGTCCGGGATGAAGAACTCTCCGTAAGGGCCCGAGATGATCACCTTGTCACCCGGCTTGCGGGAGAAGATGTAGGACGAGCTGATTCCGGGAGGCACGTTCATGAAACCGCCCTTGGCCTTGTCGAATGGAGGGGTGGCGATACGGACGTTCAGCATGATGATGTCGCCCTCGGCAGGGTGATTGGCCATGGAGTAGGCCTTGAAGGTAGGCTCGGAGTTGTGGGCATGCAGGTTGAATACGCCCATCTTCTCCCAGTCGGCCCTGTAGGGTTCCTCTATGTCCATATCCTTGTAGTCGATATCGTATTTGGGGATGTCGATCTGGATATATCCTCCGGAGCGGAAGTTGAGATGCTCGCCTGCGGGAAGCTTCACTACGAACTCCTTGATGAAGGTGGCTACGTTCTTGTTGCTTACCACCTCGCACTCGAGTTTCTTGATGCCGAGGATGCTCTGGGGTACGAGGATCTTGAGGTCCTCGCGGACTTTCACTTGGCATCCGAGTCTCCAGTTGTTCTGCTGCTGCTTGCGGGTGAAGAATCCCACCTCGGTGGGCAGGATGCTTCCGCCTCCGGAGAGCACCTGGCATTTGCACATACCGCAGCTTCCGCCGCCGCCGCAGGCAGATGGCAGGAAGATCTTCTCGTTGGAAAGGGTAGCCAGCAGGGATGAGCCAGGATTGACATCAAGGACTCTCTCTCCGTTGTTGATGTCAATCTTCACGCTTCCGGACGGGGTCAGCTTGGCCTTTGCCAGCAGCAGAAGAAGCACCAGAATAAGTGTCACGATCAGGAATGTGACGATTGAAACTATAAGTATTGTAGTCAATGACATAGTCTTGTCCTCCTATAATTGAATACCCATGAAGCTCATGAATGCGATACCCATGAGACCGGTGATGATGAATGATATTCCGAGGCCTTTGAGAGGCTTGGGAACGTTGGAGTAGGCGAGTTTCTCGCGGATGGCGGCTATGGTCACGATGGCCAGGAACCAGCCGATGCCGGAACCGAGCGCGTAGACGGTAGCCTCGCCCAGGTTGGCAAAGTCTCTCTCCTGCATGAACAGCGAAGCACCCATAACGGCGCAGTTCACTGCGATAAGGGGCAGGAATATACCGAGTGATGAGTACAGGGAGGGAGAGAACTTCTCGACCACCATCTCGACGAGCTGTGTTACGGCCGCGATGACAGCGATGAAGATGATGAAACTAAGGAAACTCAGGTCCAGATTGGCGAAAGAGGGGCTGATCCAGTCCATGGCTCCCGGGGTGAGGAAGAACTTATTGAGGAGGTAGTTGATGGGCAGGGTAACGAGGATTACGAAGATCACTGCGATACCGAGTCCGAAAGCTGTCTTGACATTCTTCGATACAGCCAGGAACGAACACATCCCCAAGAAGTATGCGAAAATCATGTTGTCGATGAAAATCGACTTTACAAAGAGATTTAAATATTCCATAGCGATGTGTCTTGATTATTTTTCTTCAATTAGTTCTTTCTGGTAGCTTCTCTGAATCCAGATGATGAGTCCGACGAGTATCAGTGCCATAGGAGGCATGATGATAAGACCGTTGTTCATGTAGCCGGCAGCATACCAGCTGTCAGGAATGATCTGGTGGCCGAAGAGACAGCCGGAGCCGAGGAGCTCGCGGATGAATGCCAGTACTACCAGTATCATACCGTAGCCGAGACCGTTGGCGATACCGTCCACGAATGAGGGCCATGGCTTGTTGCCGAGGGCGAAGGCCTCAATTCGTCCCATGACGATACAGTTGGTGATGATCAGTCCGACGTATACTGAGAGCTGCTTGCTGACCTCGTAGGCGAAAGCCTTGAGGAACTGGTCGATGAGAATCACGAACAGGGATACGAGCACCAGCTGTACGATGATACGGATACGGTTGGGAATCGTATTTCTGAGAAGTGATGCGAACAAGCTTGAGAATCCGGTTACGAGGGTAACCGAGAGAGCCATTACGCAGGCTGGCTCAAGCTTTACGGTAACTGCCAGTGAAGAGCAGATACCCAAGACTAAGACCGTTACCGGGTTGGCCTTGAAAAACGGGTTTTTATAGATTTCCTTCTTCATGATTGTCCACAGTATTGGTTGTTGAATCTGCGGCTGCCTGGGCCTGTGCTTTGGCGGCCAACTGTTTTTCTAGATAAGGCTCATAGTCCTCAAGCCACTGTCTGATGGCTTTCTCCAGAGCGCGGCTTGTGATGGTTCCGCCTGATATGGCGTCCACTCCGTGCATGTCACCTTCAGGCACTCCGCCCTTTACTACCGAGATGGATACCATGTTGTCGCCCTCGAAGATAGTCTTGCCGGCGAACTGGTTGCTGAAGTGCGGTGTGGCTATCTCGGCACCGAGACCCGGAGTCTCGCCCTTGTGGAGGAATGTGGCTCCGTAGACGGTGTTGTAATCATCCTTGAGGGAGACATAGCCCCAGATGGGACCCCAAAGACCTGCTCCGTAAATAGGGAAAATCTCGACCCTGCTGCCGTCGTCCAGCGTGCAGACAAACACGGGCAGGGTGAGCTTCGATACATCGGGATTGGCCTGCTTCATGATGTCGTACTGGGATTTCAGACCGGAGGCGAGAGCCATGGGAAAAGCATCTCCTTCGACCTTGTCTCCGTTGATGTTTACGAGATATGAGTCAGTGATGTATTTGTTGTATTCAGCTTCGATATAGCTGTTCTTGTCCTTGGCCTGATCGGCGTCCTGAGCCAGGTTGACTGAGGATAGGATGCTCTGACGGGTCTCTGTTGCCACGTTGGCATTCTGCCTGTCGCTGAGGGATACGGACACGAAAGCCAGAACAGCTGCTACCACCACCACCAGTATGATGGAGTAGATGACTGTGTATGTATTACTGTTGGTATTCATAGTGTGCTGTATCTTATTGGTTGATTTGTGCCCTTTTGAGACGTTTCTTGATGTTCCTCTGCACTACGCAGTAGTCGATCAGCGGAGCGAATGTGTTCATAAGCAGGATAGAGAGCATCATGCCTTCGGGATATCCAGGGTTGAATACCCTGAGGATGATGGTGAATGCTCCGATAAGGAATCCGTAGATCCATTTTCCTGTCTCGGTCTGCGCCGATGTCACGGGGTCCGTAGCCATGAAGACAGCGCCGAAGGCGAAACCGCCCATGATCAGGTGCTCCCATGCGGGCATGGCCAGATAGGATGTGGGCTCCGGTGCTATGGCGTTGCAAAGATATCCCATCGCGAGGCCTCCGATAACGGTGGAGAGCATTATCTTCCAGCTTGCTACTCCGGTCAGGAGAAGTATGGCGGCTCCGATGAGGATGGCTATTGTGGATGTTTCTCCGGGACATCCGGGAATGAGTCCGATGAACATGTTCAGGATGCTGTCACTGCCGTTGGCCATTGTGGGGAAATTGCCGACAGCGGCCTCAGCGAGGGGAGTGGCTCCGGAGTATCCGTCCACGCCTGCGACCCAGACTTTGTCTCCGGACATGCTGCTGGGATATGCGAAGAAGAGGAATGCCCTGGCAATCAGTGCCGGGTTCCAGATGTTCATGCCGGTGCCTCCGAAGACTTCCTTGCCGATGATGACGGCGAAAGCCACTGCGATGGCGAGAATCCAGAGGGGGGTGGTGATGGGCACGATCAGCGGGATGATCATACCTGTGACCAGATAGCCCTCGTTGACCTCATGGCCGCGGATCTGGGCCGATGCGAACTCTATGCCCAGTCCCACGATGTAGGAAACCAGGTAGAGAGGGAGTATCTTCAGGAAGCCGTACCATACCATCTGCCAGAAGCCCATGTCTGTGCCGGCGGCAAGATTGTGCTGGTAGCCTATGTTGTAGATTCCGAAGAGCAGGGTGGGGATCAGGGCGACCACCACGATGATCATGACTCTCTTGAGGTCATTGCAGTCCCTGACGTGCGAGCCGCTTTTCGTGACGGTATTGGGTACTCTCAGGAATGACTGGAAGGCCTCGATGGTGGAATCAAATATTGAACCTTTTTTCTCTTTCTTTTCCATATTGCTATGCCATTTCTTTAATCATGATGTCAATACCCTTGGCGACGATAGCCTGGATGTCTATCTTGGAAGGGTCGATGTATTCGCAGAGCGCGAAGTCCTCCTCGACCACCTCGTATATGCCAAGCTGCTCCATCTTGTCGATGTCCTCGGCAATGATGGCCTTCAACAGGTACACGGGATAGATGTTCATAGGGAACACCTTTGCGTATTTATTGGTCATTACGAAGGCCCTGACACCTCCATTGAGGTTGGAGTCCATCTTGTACCTCTTGTTGGGTGTAAGCCAGGAGAAATAGGTGGATGCGAAACTGAACTTCTTGGGCCTTACTATCTTGGCCCACCCGAATGTCTCATAGTAGTTGCCTTCCGTGATCATCGAGACGCAGTCATCGTAGAATCCCAGATAGCCGTCGCTGCCGACATTGGTGCCGGTGAGGATGTTGCCGCTAATGAAGCGCACGCCGCATCCTTTCTGCAGCTTCTCGACATTGTCGTTGGTCATGTCGGCGATGGCGCTCATGCACATGCCGCTGATAGATCTCACATAACCGGGAGTGCTTACGCGGGGACCTCCTACTGCGACGGTCTTGCGCATGTCCACCTTGCCTGTGGCGAAGAAGCGGCCGATAATGGCCAGCAGCTGGAGATTGACGGTCCATACCACATCGCCCTTGTTTATCGGGCAGATGTGATTGATCTGCACGCCGACGTTGCCGGCGGGGTGCGGTCCGTCGAATACATGGAACTCCACACCGCTCAGCTTATGGAACGGGGTGCTCGCATGAGTCTTGGCATTTAGTCCGAAATGTATCTTGGGTGTGACCTTGGACAGTACGTTGATGGCTGTCTGCAGGTTCTCCACCTCATCCTTCAGGATGTAATCGTAATCCGCGGCCAGAGGGGCGGAGTCGAATCCGGAAATGTAAAGCGCCTTGGGACGCACCTCCGGATTGGGAATGATGCCGTAAGGACGCTGCTTGATGCAGGGCCACAGTCCGCTCTCGAGGAGGAGACTGATGACCTGTTCGGCAGTGACGGCCTCAGGCTTGGGAAGATCGAACTTGGCGTATTCCGTTTCCGGATCAGCCTTGACTCTGACTTCGAGAAGTTTTCTCTTCTCACCTCGGATAATTCCGCAGACAGTACCGCTCACCGGGGAGGTGAATCTGATTTCAGGTCTCTTCTTATCGAAGAAAAGGACGGAGCCGGCCTTTACGGCGTCCCCATCCTTTACTGCGAGCTTCGGGATAAGACCTTTGAAATCGGTTGGCTTCACAGCCACTGTCTCCGAAACTATGCTTTTGAGGATACGGGTCTCAGGCACACCCTCGACAGGTATGTCCAGCCCTTGTTTCAATTTTATATAGTCAACCATATCCTTTATATAAAACAAAATTTGGGTGCAAATATAGATAAAACTTTTGTAGATTTGTGCTCCAATTTAAAAAGAATGTGAAATGAATTTGTCGGGTTTGAATAGTGCTCAGCAAGAAGCAGTTAAGTGTGTAAGCGGAGCTTCGATGATTATCGCGGGAGCCGGTTCCGGGAAAACTCGTGTGCTTACATGGAAGATTGCGGCCATAATCGAGAGCGGGATTGAGCCGTCATCCATAATGGCTCTTACCTTTACCAACAAGGCGGCCAAGGAGATGAAGGAGCGTATTGCGGCCATAGTCGGCAGGGACAAGGCTCGCCGCCTGTGGATGGGTACTTTCCATTCCATATTTGCCCGCATATTGAGGGACAATGCCGGACTTCTCGGATTTCCGAAGGCATTCACCATCTACGATGCATCCGATGCCAAGAACGCGGTAAAGTCATGCATCAGAGAACTTCAGCTGGATGACAAGATATACAAGCCGGGCGAGGTGCTTTCCCGCATATCCACGGCCAAGAACTACCTGGTGACAGCATCGGACTATATGAACAACCATGAGGCGATACGCAAGGACACCCAGATGCGCAAGGGCCGGATATGCGATGTCTATAAGCTCTATGCGGAGAAATGCAAGGCCGAGGGTGTCATGGATTTCGATGATATACTGCTTTATACCAATATCTTGCTTAACAAGCATCCGGAAGTGGCCGAAAATCTGAGAAGCGCCATATCCCATATCCTTGTGGACGAGTACCAGGACACCAACATGGCCCAGTACAGGATAGTCCGGATACTGGCCGCCAGGAGCCACAACATCACTGTGGTCGGGGATGACTCCCAGAGTATCTATGCCTTTCGCGGGGCCAGGATTCAGAATATCCTCAATTTCAAGCGGGATTATCCGGAGGCCAGGGAGTTCCGCCTGGAGCAGAACTATCGTTCTACCCAGACTATTGTCAATGCGGCCAATTCAGTCATAGCGCACAATGCGAACCGTCTGAAAAAAGAGTGCTTCTCCGAGGGGGACATGGGAGAGAGGATAGAGCTTATACGCGCTTACGATGACAGGGAGGAGGCGTCCTCCATCGTGTCGTCCATCATGAGGAGAATCTATGCGACCAAGGCCTCATACGACTCGTTCTCGATACTCTATCGTGTCAATTCCCAGTCCAGGGTATTGGAGGAGGCTCTACGAAAGAGAAATATACCTTATATAATATATGCAGGACATTCGTTCTACGAGCGCAAGGAGGTAAAGGACATGCTGGCCTATCTGCGGCTGGTGCTCAACCACAACGACAACGAGGCATTCCGCCGGATAGTCAATCTGCCGGCCAGAGGCATAGGGCAGACCTCTCTTGCCAGGCTTTCGGATGCCGCATCAGCCAAGGGAACTCCCTTGCTGGAGATGTGTTCGAGTCCTGATCTGGGACAATGGGACATAAAGGAGGCTACTGCCGCCAAGCTGCGTATGTTTGCTGACATGATAAACGGGTTCAGTGCCCGTATCTGGACTGACGACGCGTATACTTTGGCCGTGGCTATAGCCGAAGGCTCAGGCCTACTGCCGTCCATGAAAGCGGACTTGTCTGTAGAAGGAATGTCTGCCTTGGGCAATGTGACGGAGCTGCTCAACGGGGCTCAGGAGTTTGTGACCACTGAGGTGGAGGCTGCGGAGCAGATGGGCGAATACGGCAAGATACCGACTTTAGAGGCATATATGGAACAGGTGGCCCTGCTGACAGATACGGACAAGGCCGAAGAAGAGGATGAGAACAACCGGGTGAAACTCATGACCGTTCATGCCTCCAAGGGACTTGAGTTCCCTTATGTGTATATTGCCGGGATGGAGGAGAATCTCTTTCCGTCATCCATGTCGTCTACGGAGGAGAATGTGGAGGAAGAGAGGCGGCTTTTCTATGTGGCTCTGACCAGGGCTGAGAAGGCCGTGACTTTGTCATATGCCGGAAGCCGTTTTCTCAACGGCAAGACTTCGGCCTGTCGTCCGAGCCGTTTTCTCAAGGAGATAGATCCAAGGTATCTGGACGGGACAGTGGAGGATTTCTCTTCGGTAGGAGGAGATGACTATGGGGATGATGACAGCGGCTGGAACGGTTGGCGACAGCATCGGAGCCAGCCTCAGATCCATAATCAGGCGCAGGTCCGGCATGAGGCGGTCAGTGTCAGACCCGATATGTCCAGATTTAAGCCGGTAGAGAAAGCCAGGACTTTTTCCGGGCCGATAGCGGATTCGGTCTCAGCGGGGGATAAGGTTCGGCATGACAGGTTCGGTATCGGGGAGGTAATATCGGTGTCCGGATCAGCTCCGGATGTCAAGGCTGTTGTCAGGTTTGACGCTGCCGGAGAGAAGACGTTGTTGTTAAAATTCGCCAGATTGCAAAAAATATAAATTTTTTTAATGTTTTTGGCGTTTTTTACCCCCCCCCATAATGGCATAAATATTGTAAGAAGTTTTGTGAAGTTTTTCATAGTTTAAGTTTAGGTTAAGTAGCTGGGCCGCGTCCGATCTGAAGGACAGCGGCCCAGTGAATTTTTACAGCAGTTCGATATTTTCCCGCTTTGGAACCTTTCTCGTAGCGTTTCTGGTGTCAAATACGAAACGGGCATATTGCTGCACCATGTTGTAGTCAATACAGGAATGGGCCGTGGTGATGACCGTTATGTCGGCTTCAGACAGCAACTCCGGTGTCAATGCCGGTTCTCCCTTGTATGTCAGGCCTTTATCATTGTAGAACTTGACATAGGGATCATAGAAGCGTACGATCGCGCCTTTTTTCCGCAATACATTAATAACTCTTATGGCTGGACTCTCCCTACAGTCATCGATGTCTGCCTTGTAGGCTACTCCCAGAACGAGGACGGTGGAGCCTTTCAGGGACTTTGAGAACTCGTTCAGAATGTTGGCTATACGCTGGACACAATACTCTGGCATACGGTCGTTGATTATCATGGATGTCTCTATCATTGATGTGTGGAAAGCGTATTCGCGTACTTTCCAGCTAAGATAGTACGGATCAAGCGGTATGCAGTGGCCTCCCAGACCCGGGCCGGGATAGAATGCCTGAAAGCCGTAGGGCTTGGTCCTGGCTGCGTCGATGACCTCCCAGATATTTATCTTCATCCGGTCGCAGAGCATGGCCATCTCATTGATCAGGCCTATGTTGATATTCCGGTAAGTGTTCTCAAGAATCTTCTCCATCTCGGCTATGGCCGGAGAGGACACGGGATAGACGCCGCCTTCGAGAAAGCTCTCGTACATGGCCTTGATGACATCTTCGGCATCCTGCCCTATGGCCCCTACAACCTTTGGCGTGTTGCCGGTCTTGTAGTGCGCGTTGCCAGGATCCACTCTCTCGGGGGAGAAAGCCAGATAAAAGTCCTTGCCGCACACGAGTCCCGATCCCTTTTCCAGAATCGGGCGGACTATATCGGAGGTGGTGCCGGGGAACGTCGTGGACTCCAGCACCACCATCGTGTCTTTTTTTAGATGCTCAGCTATCTGTATCGATGAGTGCTCTATGTATGAAAGGTCCGGCTGTTGATGGGTGTCAAGCGGTGTGGGAACGCAGATGGCAATGAAGTCCATCTCGGCTATCCTGCTGAAATCCGTTGTCGCTTCGAGCCTTCCGTTGTCGGTGAGTGCCCTGAGCGCAGCACCGTCAACATCGGATATATAGTTCTCGCCTCTGTTGACTTTATGCACTTTGTCATCCAGCAGGTCGAATCCTGTGGTTCTGAAACCTGCTTTGGCTATTTCCACCGCAAGTGGAAGCCCTACATATCCGAGGCCGACAACACCGGCCGCAATGCTCTTGTCAGAGATTTTCTTTAGAAGCTGTTCTTTCATGTGAGTCATCCTTAATCCCGACAAAGATAGGGCTTTTTGTGACAGGCTGTCATTCGAGCAGGAATTCCTTTATGCTTTTGATGCCCGGATATCCGAAATAGTTCTCAATGTCTCCCTTGACATACAGTTTCCTGCCCAGGTAACCCGGATGATCTACAAGGTTGATGGCCTCCCTGATCTCCCCTGACGAAGGCAGCTCCACTGCGGCACATTCCTCCCTAGTGGACGCCTTGGTGTTGTCAGCCAGTGCAAGATGGGAGTCCTTCGTGAACGGTGGCTCGAATACCACTTTGGACGTACTCATGTCTCCGCCTACAATATATCCTGCGACCCACACGTCCTCAGCCCCGAGATGCATGGCCAGATCGGAAATTCTCAAGGCCTTTTCCATAGAGGAGCCGTCATTGCCGCTGCCCAGAGTAAAGTCCTCATACATCCAGTTCCTGGCAGTATCTATCTCTATTGAGAATGAATCTGAACTTTCAGCCGACGCCGCCAGTTTTATTGTCAGCATGTCCGCGGCTTCAAGCTGTCTGGACAGAATGGGTATGTCGCTGCCGTTGTTGTTGTAGATGACCCTGAGTATGCCGGGCAGGAAGAATGCTGTCCTGCTTTCCGAGTAGGGGTAGTCCAGAGACTGACCGTCGGACTCTATGGATATCCCTGAGGATGGGAATCTGTCCTTGAACGAGTCGTCGAACAGCAGTCTCATGCCACAGTTGAGCTGGGTACAGTTGAACGCCACGGATACTGTCTGACCGCTCCCGGTCACTACTGTGCGGAAATCTCCGAACTGCGGCATGGAGAAAGCAGGCTTTTCAAACTCTATGGATTGCAGTGACACGTCATAGCTGCCTGGCTGTACCCTGACAGGGTCGGGCCGTTCTCCGTATGGACCTTTGTATACTATGTCCCCGCCGGAGGAAGCGACAGTAAGTATGAAGTCGTTTGTGTCCGGCAGATTGAGTTTTCCGCCCGAGGACTTGAGTATCTCTCCCAGGCGGCGGTTCATGTAGATGTCGCTGTAATCGGAGGACAGGCCGAAAGAAATATACGAGTCTCCCCTTTCCGTATCGTCCTTGCACGCTGTCATCATGACTGCGGCCGTCAGGAGGACGAATCCCCTCAAAATTCTCTGTGTCATAGTATTTCTTTTTTTAATTAAAGTTTACCGGCAAAGATAGTCTTCGCAGACGCTTGAAATTTTAATTGAAAAAAACGTGTGAGAATATTTTTGTTTTTAGAAAAAAATTAAATTTGTAGACGACAACACTAACTAATAAAATATGTATAACATAACTTCTCATCCGATTCTTCCGGTACCTCCCGGAGAATCTGTGTCATTTGATTTTGAGGGCAGAACAATAACAGGACAGAAGGGACAGACAGTAGCGGCCGCCCTGCATAAGGCAGGGTATACTGTACACAGTCTCAGTCTGGAGCACCGCAAGCGTACTATGGAGTGCGGTATCGGCAAGTGCGGAGCCTGCGAGATGCTCGTAGACGGCAGGATTCGCCGTATCTGTGTCACTAAGGTGGACGGGGTACGGGAGGTCTCTCGGCTCAGTGCGGACAGCGGCTTCAAGGGTATGCTTGTCGCTGAAAGGGACGGCAGAGAGGAAGAAAGGGAGGTCTACAGGACGACTGTGGCCATTATCGGTGCAGGTCCGGCAGGTCTGGCTGTCCGCGAGGAACTGCTTAAGGAGGGTGTGGACTGCCTGGTCATAGACAGCAACAGTGAGATCGGAGGGCAGTTCCTGATGCAGACCCACCAGTTCTTTTTCTTCGAGAAGGAGAAACGCTTCGGCGGGATGAGAGGATTCGATATCGCCAGGACTCTCGCCGGAGACTCCCACGAGGGCATCATGCTGGATTCCGTGGTCTGGGATATCCTCGAGGGCAAGAGACTTGCGGTGAAGAATATAGTGCAGGACAAGGTATTCTACGTGGATGCCGATGAGCTGGTCATCGCCACAGGTGCGGTACCGTTCATGCCGGCCTTCAAGAACGATGATGTCCCCGGAGTCTATACGGCGGCAGTGGTGCAGAGGATGATGAATACCCAGTTCACGCTTCTGGGCAAGAATATACTGACAGTAGGTGCCGGCAATATAGGATACCTGACATCATATCAGGCCATGCAGGCCGGAGCCAATGTGAGGATGATCATTGAGGGAATGCCCCGTGAGGGCGGTTTTCCCGTGCAGGCCAACAGGGTGCGCCGTCTCGGAATCCCTATCCTGACATCCCACGTGCTGGTGGAGGCCGTACCTAATGCCGACTATACCGGCATTACCGGGGCCATTATCGCCGAGTGCGAGAATTTCAAGCCCATACCCGGGACGGAGAGACTGATCGACGGTATCGACTGCATCAATATATGCACCGGTCTGATGCCTGACAACCAGCTCTTTGTCAAGGGTAATGCCATATACGGCCGCAGCTGCCACGGGGTAGGTGACTCGGTACGTATCGGCGAGGGTACCTCGGCTGTCCTGCGCGGACGGCAGTGCGCCTACGAGATTCTCCAGAATCTCGGACGCCGTTTCAATTACGACAATTACCTGCAGGTGTCCAAGGAATACATTGATTCCCAGCAGCATCCCGTGAGAATCCTCCAGGAGCCCGCGATGCCTACGGCCGAGAGAGCCGCAGCCGCTCCCTTTGTGATTATGGACTGCCTCTACGGATTTGCCTGCAATCCCTGCTCTTTCTCCTGCAAGCAGGGAGCCATCACCAAGAGCTCTACTTCTACTACCCCGAAGATAGATTATGACAAGTGTATCGGCTGTATGCAGTGCGTGTACCAGTGCCCGGGCCTGGCCATTTTCGGTTATGATACCCGTGCCGGCAAGCTATTTTTGCCCATTGAGTACGATGCGAAGGAAGGCTCTGAGGTATTCCTGGTGGATGACAACGGCCGCAAGGTCGGCGAGGGCGTCATAGAGAAGATACTGGTCAAGCCCAACAAGACCAATGTCGCCCGCGTCAAAGTGGCCCGGATATATGACGGCGGCGTGCTGACCGATGCCCGCGGATTCATCGTAAAGGAAAAATATCCCGATCCGATAGAAATGAAACCGGCTCCGGCAGCTGACGGAAAGACCTATATATGCCACTGTGAGGATATTACCATCGAGCGTATGCTGGAACTCATAGGAGACCGCAAGTCTATTTCGGCCGATGAGCTGAAGCACATATCCCGTATGGGTATGGGACCATGCCGTGGCAAGAGATGTCTTTCGAGGGCCAAATCCGCCCTGCGCTCTTATGGTATAGAGGTGACGGGAGACCTGACTCCCCGCGCCCCCATGGCCAATCTGGTGGAATTCGGGGATGTCATCAATATTCCCGGATCTGAGAAAATCATTTTACCGGCAGGCTCTGTTACCGACGGCGGTAAGGTGGGGGCCCTGGTGGCAGGAGGCGGTATGGCCGGGTCTGCGGTGTTCCGCTATCTGGCCGAGGCCGGTTTTGCTCCCGTGCTGGTCAATAAGGACCGCGGCAGTTCGTGGAGGAACATCGCCGGAGGCCGTCCTGCGTTCTCCCTGCCGGCTCTGGCAGATATCGCAAACCACAATCTGGAGATATTCCGTGACCTGCAGCAGCATACCAATATCGATTTCCGGCTGATACGCTACGTCAACTTCGCTCACGACGAGGCCACCTACAGGTCTCTCGATGCCGCCAGGGCCTGGTCGAAGGCCTATATGGTGGATCCCAATGACTTCCGGAAGGAGATATCGCCTTATATGAATCCCGCTTTGAATCTGTATGTTGCCGCTCAGGTAACGGAGGACTGCTGGCAGGCCACACCCGGCAAGACAGTAAATGCAGTCCGTCTGATAGGACGCAGCCACGGAGGCCGTATTCTGGAGGAGACCGAACTGGTGGATGTGCGCAGGACCGGAGGAGAGTATGAGGTGCTGGTGCGTGACAGTTCCCGCCGGTACACGAAGTTCCGCACGGAGGTATTCATCAATGCCCTCGGAGCCGGCGCGGAGAAATTTGCCCACATGCTCGGCATAGAGACTGGATTGTATCCCGTGAGGCATCAGGCCTTCATAACCAAGCGTCTGCCGCTGCTGGGCAAGGACGGGGCTACTCTGGACATGCTCATTGACCGCCGTCACTACAAGGGCTTCTCCGCAGTCTACGGCCAGCAGCTCGCAGATACCGGCCAGATCATAGGTTGTGCCTCACCGGCCACTGATCCGACAGAGGCGGGCAAGGATTTGAAAGTCAACACTCAGGCCTTCCTCGAGATATCATCCGAGGTCTTCTCCGAGTGGATACCTGCCCTCAGGAATGTCGGGATACAGGCAACGTGGGCAGGTTATTACGTGGAGCCACGCTATATCGTCGACCCTTCTCTCGGTCTCTTCATCGGTATGCGCGGACACGGCTTCATGCTCTCGCAGTATATCGGCAAGCTCTATGTGGACGCGCTCCTCGGCCGTCAGGTTCCTGAGTATTTCAGGGATCTGGCTCTCGGAGGCAGCGGTCTCAGCGAGCAGGCCTTCAAGTAGCCTTAAACAGGTGTCATCTATTCAGGGCGTGGAGCTTTTATGTCGCGCCCTTTTTGCTTACATGGGAAAATACGGAACAATGGAAATTCAAGGAAAAATTGTAGAAATGGAGGATGCCCGCCGGATTCTAAGGCCGAGGCGGGAGGATGCCCACAAGGGGGATTTCGGGCATGCGCTGCTGGTGTGCGGCTCGTGCGGTATGGCCGGAGCTGCGGTACTGGCCACTATGGGTGCCCTGCGCTCCGGCTGCGGCCTGGTGACGGTGCATCTTCCGGCGTCCGAGCGTGCGGTGATTCACTGTACATGCCCGTCAGCTATGGTGGACAGTGATCCGCAGGGGCATTTTTCCATATTGCCCTCTGTTCTGGAGAAATACACGGCGGTGGGCTGTGGCTGTGGACTCGGCCGGCATCCTGAGACAGCAGAGGCGTTGAGTGCGCTGCTGGATGCGTACCGGAAGCCGATGGTGCTCGATGCGGATGCCCTGAATATCATTGCCGCAAGCCCAGAACTGCTTGAATCCGTACCGGAAGGTTCCGTATTTACCCCTCATCTTGGGGAGCTCCGCCGTCTGACAGGAGCATGGGATTCCCGGGAGGAGATGCTTGAAAAAGCTGTCGCCTTGGCAGTGAGGACCCGCAGTTGCGTGGTGGTCAAGGGACCGCATTCGGCTGTCATCGCTCCTGACGGGCAGGTCTCCTGCAATTCCACCGGCAATCCCGGGATGGCGACCGGCGGCAGCGGGGATGTGCTGACGGGCCTTCTGACCGGTCTTCTGGCCTCAGGTTATGAGTCCTTCGATGCGGCCCGTCTGGGAGTGTGGCTGCACGGCAGGGCAGGAGACACAGCCGCTTCGCATTACGGGCAGAACGGGATGAACAGCAGGGACATAGCCGACTGTCTCGGGGAGGCGTTCCTGTCTCTGGAAAAATCCTTACAGCAGGGCTGACAGGAGGAAAGACGCGGCAAGCAGCGGGGAGAATACGGTCTGCAGCTGTGCCGTCATTGCGTCAAGCGCACGGACTGTCTCCAGACCGGCGGTGCGGGAGCCGGCCATGACGCGAAGTGCTTTTGAGGCAGGTATCAGGGCAATCAGGGATATGAGGCTCCACCAAGGCATCAGGCCGGCCACAGCGCAGAAGGCGGTCCAGAGGAACGGCAGCAGGATCTCAATATAGTAGATCATTCTGGCTGTCCTCGGCCCGAAGGCGATGGGTATGGTGCGGATGTGCGAACGGATGTCGGTGGCCGTGTCGCGGGTATTGTTGGCGTGCAGTATGGCCACTGTTATCAGGCTGACTGGAATGGCCGGCCAGAGCATGTCCGGACTGAGTGACCCTGTGGTTGCGTATTCTGTGCCGAAAGCCGGCAGTATGCCGAATGCCAGAAAGATAGCCAGGTCTCCGGCCGCATGGTATTTCATGAACGGATACACCAGCAGGCAGGCCAGTCCGCCCAGGCCTATCCACAGCAGCGGCAGGCCGGCAGCTATAACGAGAGCGATTCCGCCGAGGATGCAGGCTGTGATGATGACTATGGATATGACCATGATTTCCCGTGGTGTGAACATCCCGCCGGTGAGGGAGGTGGCTCCGAAGGTGTCCTTGGCGTCCACTCCCTTGCGGAAGTCGAACCAGTCGCTCCAGGTGTTGCCGGCCGCGTGCAGGACCACCATAAGCACCAGTGCGGCTATTGCGGGCCAGAGCACGAAGTCCTCTGCTGTCCCGGTCCTGTATTTCCAGTACACGTAGGCGGTGCTGACTATTACTGGTATCGCCGAAGCCGGGAAGGACCAGGCCCTTACCGCAATCATCCATTCCCTGAAGGTATGCTTTCCCATATTGTCATCTCTGTTTTCCGGCGGCAAAAGTAATCACTTTTACTCTTTGGAGCGGAGTCTGTGGAATTATTGCTAAATTCGGGGCGTGAAAAATAAAGGGAACATACTCATACCTGCAGCGGCCATACTGCTTGCCATGATTGTCCTGTGCGGACTTTCCTGCTCTTCGGGAGGCGGCAGGGCCATGCCTCTTTTACAGACGGCGGACTCTCTGATGCGCTCGGACCCTGATGCCGCCAGACAGATGCTGCTCTCGGTGGAACAAGGGACGGATCTGAGGATGAGCCGTTCGGAAAGGGCGTATTACCTGCTGCTGATGGCTGAGGCCGACTACCTTTGTGAGAAGCCGCTGTTCCGTGATACTGCTGTTCGGGAGGCAGTGCGGTTTTTCCGGAGTGGAGAGCAGCAGGGGTTGTATGCCCGCGCTCTTATGATGCAGGGGGTTGTGTATCAGGAAATAGCTGATACGTTGTCTTCACTTGTGTCATGCTGGGATTCACTTCCGGCAGATGATGTGTCGGGCAGGAGGGAGGCCGCCTGGCTGATGCGCTCCATAGTGGAAAATGCCTGCGGACTGATGTTCGGAGGCTATGCCGGCCGGTACACGGCGGCTGTGGACAGTCTCGACAGAAATGTCGGGATGGAACAGTCCGTACAGACCTGTCTGTCTTTGGCCGGTGGGCTTGCCGCCTATGCAGCGGGACAGGCAGAGGACAATGTCGCTGATGGAATTGAGACTGCACGCAAGGCAGGGGATGAGAAGGCAATGTTTTTCGGAGAGGATCTGCAACGCAGGCTGAATGGAAGATTGGCCGGTGAACGGATGGATCTGGAGACACTCCGTCTCGCAGCACTGGTACTCGAAAATGAAAATCTGAAAATACGGGCAATGGAGACCCGGGTCAACGTCCTGACTTTACTGCTTGTACTGGCGGTTGTGCTACTTGTTTCGCTGGCCGTTTCACAAATGTTTTATATCAGAATAAGAAAACTGAGGATGGAATATGCGGTGCTGAAGGCATCCATAGAGACTTTCGATCCTGCCGCTGTCGGAGCGGATGTCCCTGCTGCGGTTGAGGCTGGGGGAGAGGCCGGGACAGAAATAGAGGCAGTCCTGCACGATATGGTTTCCCTCATCGGAGAGATGAACGAGATCTGCGGACGGAACGGGGACGGCACGGCATCCGCATCAGTCATAAAGAGGCTGTTGGACAAACATTTTCCCGAAAATGAGGTTAACGCCCGTATCCGAAGGATATGCGACCTGCTGTATCCGGGAGTCCTTTCCGGCATAGAACGGGACTATCCTTCCCTTACCCGCAACGATATTCTGCTCATTGCCCTGATGGCCTGCGGTTTCCCCACCGGAGCCATCTGTGCGATAAGGCGGCTCAATGTGCATTCCCTCAATGTCCAGAAGACCCGTACCGCCCGGAAGATAGCTCCCGGTCTCCGTCTGGCCGATTTTGTTTCCCGGAAATTCAATAAGAGCGCTACCTGACATCGTTTCGTATAGCCAGACACTGTCTGTTTGCAGGATGAGCGAGCGGGAAATGCAGCATGCTTTGCAGAGGTTTGATTATCAGGCGTGTACAAAGCGTGGTGCATTTTTCGGGTGCTTCTGAGGCCGTGAAAAATGCGGGGCCTTCTGCAATGTGCTGATTGACAGTGTCTTGAAAAATGACGTGCAATTTACAGTGGGGCGTTCCTGTATTTCAGAACCATACGTGACATGGCGAGTCCCGTCAGGCCAAGAAGTTGTGTGAAATTTTGCAAAAAAATGATGTCAGCAATGTGTTTTTCTCCGGCGGTGTTTCCTGCTGTCCGGATGTCTGAAACCGGACTCAGGGGACGATGCTGATATGTTGGTGGTTAGCAGGTGTTGATTATCAAGTGGTTATAATGGTGATGCTAACTGTGGGAATATTTGGAGGACGCGGTTTTTCCGATTATGTTTGCGAAAGTTTCAACCATACACAATATCGTTATCAGACAATCATGAAAGATTTGGAAATCGCTTTCAGGCTGCTCCGCCGCCATCTGTCATTGAGGCTTGTCAATCTGGCCGGACTCTCGGTCGTTCTCGCTACCCTGCTTATATCCGTGAACTATGTCCGGCGGGAGCTGAGCTGGGACAGGTACAACAGGGAGGCAGACCGGACAGTAAGGCTGACCCTCGCCTCTGAAGGTGATGCGGTGGACGGGAGGGTGTGCGGCAATATGACCGACGACCCGATACGGCAGATGCCTGGAGTAGAGGCCATTGCCAAGCTGCATGAGGTCTACCGGCCCGACCTGAGATATCAGGGAGTGTATCTGACGGCGGGGGAGAAGGTCTTCTATGTCAACCGGGACTTTCTCAAGACTTTCGACATAGAGATGCTGGAGGGGGATATGGAAAGCGCCTTGGTAGCTCCTGACCAGGTGATAATAAGTGAGAGCCTTGCCCGTAAGCTGGCCGGGATGCAGGTAGGGACAGACCGTCTGTACAGTAACGTGCTCAATACGGACCTGCTGATAGAGGGGGAGCCTCGCCATATCGCAGGTATCTTCAGGGATATCCCTGAGACCTCGCACTGGAGGGGGGATGCGCTGTCGCTCCTGCCTGAGGATATGGATACGTTCTGTTACACCTACCTGCTGCTCCGCAGGGACAGTGACATAAAGGCTGTGGAGAGCGGCATAACCAGTCTGGTAAGCGGAATGACACCGGAGAATGCGGCACCGCTCCAGGCCCGTCTCATGCCCTTGACCGATATCCATCTGTACAGCCACAATCTCCGCGAGCTGAGTGTAAACGGCAACATCTTCTACATCTGGCTTACGGTCGGGGCCAATGCCCTTCTGCTCATAGTCGTGCTGTTCAATCTCTGGCTCAACAACAGTCTGATATTCTCCTATAACCGCCGGCTCTACCAGCTGCTCCGCCTGCATGGGGCGCCGGTGTCTGTGATTCTCAGGGACGAGGCGTTTCAGGTCATGGTTTTGGTGCTGGTGTCGGTCATTGCCGGCCTGGCCCTGACAGCTATAGTGTACGCTTATGGATGGATTCCCGGCAGCATGACGCTGTGGCCCACTGTATTGACTTCGTTGGGATTTGTGGCGGCAGTTATCGCTGTAGCCCTCATTCCGGCAGTCCGCAGCATGGCATTGACCCGCTTCCTCAATACGGAGAACGACAGCCGGCCCGTGCATTTCTCCTACGGCAATGTACGCTGGATGCTCACGGTCCAGTATGCTGTGGTGATATCCGTTCTGATTTTAGCCATAGGTATCAGCCGCCAGCTGACTCACATTG
>ERZ779889.1065-NODE-1065-length-29554-cov-4.261534_pt1 | contig 29554 bp, 20 predicted proteins | sample MGYA00511030_ERZ779889 | MGnify/ENA primary metagenome ERZ779889 (study PRJEB29588, sample SAMEA2160616) | human gut metagenome | biome: human gut; feature: human-associated habitat; material: faeces | place: Denmark | collected 2008/2010 ...
TTGCCGAGGCGCCCCAGTATATGTGGACGAAGTCCAAATTGCGCAGAAGCCGAGAAATCCAGCCGCCATGGGGTACACAAAAAAAAGTCTGAATCATGCGATTCAGACTTTTTGTGCCCAGAACAAGACTCGAACTTGCACGCCTTAAACAGGCACTACCCCCTCAAAGTAGCGTGTCTACCAATTTCACCATCTGGGCTCATTGGGGCTGCAAATATACGATGTTTTTTGGAAAAAGAAACTTTTTTTAGAAATTTTCTTAAATTTACATCAAATTTGAATAAAAAACGTCGGATCATGAAAGAGATTAAGAGCAGTTTTGTCAAGAAAGGTGATACATTGTATCTTATAACGTCTTCTGAAGCAGTGGATTATCTCAATACCAGCATTGACGCCGGTTTCATATCCTCCCTTCACAGGATATCCGGTAAGGGTATCTTTCAGTCATTGGTTGAATGCTGCAGGGCCAATGAGCTGGGTTTTGACATCACAGGGGACTCAGATCTTACGGATGACGAGTTCCTGTACGGCAACACCAAGTATCTGGCCATAGTCTCCGTGAATGAGGACCAGGAAGAGGATTTTGTGAACTTCATGTTCGGTCACGGGATGGATACGACACTTCTAGGTCATGTGACAAAGGGCGAGCTCAGGATGGATGACCGTTCTTTTGGTTTTATATCAGACTATGCCGGCAAGACAGCTTAAAAAAGACACGGATACCATCTCGTCGATGTTCGATTCGATTGCGCCTACTTACGACAGGCTCAATCATATTCTTTCTTTCGGAATCGACCGCTCCTGGCGCAGGAGGCTGGTCAGGAAGGTAGTGGGTTCAGTGCAGGGCAATGGCTCTGTCAAGGTTCTCGATGTGGCCTGTGGAACTGGAGATGTGTCAATGGCGCTCAAAAGGCAGGGTATGGATGTCACCGGGGCTGATATCTCCGAGAAAATGCTGGATATAGCCCGGGTGAAGGCTCCGGATATCGAGTTCGTATACGGCAATGCGGCCGGACTCCCTTTCGGGGACGCTACCTTCGACTGCGTCACTATAGCTTTCGGAATCAGGAATTTCGATATGAGGTCTCAGTGCATCAGGGAACTCAGGAGGGTCTTGAAAGACGGCGGCGTGCTGGCCATAGTGGAGTTCTCTATACCTCGCAACAGGCTTTGGCGCGGAGCATATACTCTGTATTTCAGGAATATACTTCCGGCAGTAGGAAGAATGGTGTCCAGGCAGGCCTATGCCTATACCTATCTGCCGGAGTCTTCGTTTGACTTTCCGGCTCCTGAGATGTTCCGCAGGGAGTTGGAGGACGGAGGTTTCCGGGACATCACGGTGGAGTCCATGACAGGCGGTGTCGCCTGTCTGTACACAGGGAGGAAGTAGCCTATGCGGTTGTCTGATTTCTGGCCGGTATTTACGACATCTCTTTATGTCCTGAACATAGCGATAGCCGTGTACTCGTCTGTCAAGCTGATATCCAACAAGCGGGACCCTGTGAAGACCCTCTCGTGGGTCATGGTGATGATGCTTTTGCCATACATAGGCATCATACTCTATTTCTTCTTCGGACGTAATTTCCGTAAGGACAAGATGTTCAGCCGTAAGGGCGCCTGTGACCTCAAGCTCAGGAAGGAACTCTGCAGGGAGATGCTGGAAAAATTCGAGGACAGGAACAACATACCACAGGAGGTCCGCAGATGTCACAAGATCATTGTACAGAACCTGAAGAGTGCGCACAGTCTCCTGGAAGCCAACGAGAAGGTGGACATTGTTTTTTCCGGCAAGGCGGCTTTGGAGTCTATGTTGGAAGCGATGAGGAATGCAAGGACGCACATACACCTGCAATCGTTCATCATTGAGGATGACAGGGTCGGCAATGCTTTCAAGGATGTGCTCATGGCAAAGGCCAGGGAGGGGCTGGAGGTCAGGATGATGTTCGACGGTTTCGGAGGCCGGCATCTTGGCAGGAAGTTCCTTGCGGAGCTGCAGGAGGCCGGGGTGGAGATCCTCAATTTCTCCCCGTTCCGTCTCTTTTTCCTTCCTCCCATAGTCAATTACCGCAACCATCGGAAGATACTGGTGGTTGACGGACGCATTGGCTTTCTCGGCGGGGTCAACATCGCGGACCGCTATTATGACGGAGGAGAGTTCCCGGAATGGAGGGACACACATGTGCGCATAGAGGGGCTTTCGGTGATGTCTCTTCAGGCGATATTTCTGTTGGACAGGTATTTTATTCTGAACAAGAACCTGCGCCGCCGCAAGAAATATTTTCCGGACGTGGATTTCAGGAATAAGGAGCTGCTGACGGACGGCAGGGCTGGAGGCTCCAGATATTATGCTCAGATACTGTCTTCCGGACCGGACAGTGACTGGGCTGCCATCATGCAGTGCTATTTCACGGCCATTACCAAGGCCAGAGACCATATCTATATCATTACGCCCTACTTTATTCCGTCGGAGACCATCCTGAATGCCATAAAGATCACAGCCCTGTCGGATGTGAAGGTGTCTCTGATGATTCCTGAGCGGTCTGATACGTGGCTCACAAACTGGGGCACGATGTCCTATATCTCCGAACTGATAGACGCAGGGGTCAAGGTCTATCTGTTCAAACGCGGTTTCAACCATTCCAAGGTGCTCAGTATCGACGGGGAGTACTGTATCATCGGTTCGGCCAACATGGACAACCGCAGTTTTGAGCATCATTTTGAGGTTACTTCGGTCATCTATGACTCTGAGTGCGCCCGGATTATCGAGGAACGTTTCCGCAAGGACCTTTCACGCTGTACTCTGATTACCAAGGCGAAATGGAACAAGCGTCCCGTCCGCAACAAGTTCTACGAGTCTGTCGCCCGTCTGGTAAGTCCTCTGCTATAGTCTCTTCCGATATTGGAGCGGGGTGATGCCGGTGTGGTGGCGGAAGAACTGTACGAAGACGGAAGGGCTGGAGAATCCCAGTTCCTCCGATATCTCGAGTATGGTCCTGTCCGTGGTCTGGAGAAGCAGCTTGCAGTCGCTGAGCAGCATCGTGGTTATCCAGTCGGAAACGGAGCGTCCGCTTATACGGCGTATGGCCTCCGAGAAATATTTTGGAGTGCGGTGCAGGCGTCCGGCGTAGAATGCAACATTGTGCTCGCTTCGGTAGTGTGCAGTCAGCAGCTTGAAGAAATCGTCGGTAAGCTGCTCCTGGCGCGGTTTGGCCACCTCGCTGCGGTCTCCGGAGATGCTGTTGTAGATGTCGCTGATTTCCAGCATGAGGGCGTATAGCAGGGTCTTGCGGAGCTCTTTGTCGTAGATGTTGTCGCTCCTGCCCGTGTGTCTCTCTATGAATTCGTAATACTCCAGCAGACCGGAGGCCCTGTCTCCGTCAAGACGGATGACCGGGTGAAGGAAAGTGATGTTGATGATGTTGATGTCCACTGGGCTGGGATGTTCGAGAATGGCCTCAAGGGACGCGGTAAGGGTTCTGGCGCTGAAGTCATCGGAGCGGGAAATAGTCTCGGTGAAATGCTGCGGAATCAGTATGAACAGGCATCCTTCCGTGATGCTGCGGCAGCGTCCGCTGATGCGCAGGTCCCACCGTCCTCCGGTACAGAGTCCTATTGTAAAGCCATTTTCTTCTGTTTTCATGTTGAAATCCGACTTTTTCTACATTTTTTCTCCTGCAAACATAACAATTAATACGGAATGATGTGACAATTTTGCAGCCGATTTTAATTCCATTAATATGAAACAATACTACAACCATTCCGTCGAGGAAGTATCGAAGGAATTCCAGACAGACGCGGAGCGGGGACTGAGTCCCGATGAGATAGCGTCCCGTCTGGAAAAGTACGGCAAGAACATGCTGATACAGAAGAAGGGACGTCCATTCATAGTGATGTTCCTTGAGCAGTTCAAGAGTTTCCTTATTATACTGCTTATTATAGCGGCGGTGATTTCCGGTGTCATGGGTGTCCGGACGGGCGAGGGCCTGCTGGATACCTACATCATAATGGGTATCCTTCTGCTCAATGCCTTTATCGGCGCCTATCAGGAGTACCAGGCCCAGAAGTCCATGGACGCCCTTAAAAAGATGGCGGCTCCTATGGCCAAGGTTGTCCGTGGCGGGGAGTCCTACATCGTAAACGTGGAGGATGTGGTACCGGGAGATGTGGTGGTCCTGGAAGTCGGCGATATAGTACCGGCCGACATCAGGATAACCGAGTCCGTGAATATGAGTATTCAGGAGTCGTCTATGACAGGAGAGTCCGTGCCTGTGGAAAAGTCTCCGGATACGATAGCGGAGAAAGAGGTACCGCTCGGAGACAGGAAGAACATGGCGTTTTCCAGCGGAGTCGTGACGTTCGGCCGCGGTAAGGGTATAGTGGTCGGTACCGGCATGAATACCGAGATTGGCAAGATCGCAGGTATGCTCAACCGGGATTCCGATACCCAGACGCCTATGCAGGTGCGTCTGGAAAAGCTGGGTAAGGTTATCGGTATAGCCTCGATACTGATATGCGTTGTGATATTCATAATAGGAGTTCTTTATGGCCGGGATATTATCGGTATGTTCATGGTCGCAGTCTCTCTTGCCGTAGCGGCTATTCCAGAAGGACTTCCAGCCATTTCGACCATCATCCTGTCCATGGGTGTGCGCCGTATGGCCAGGCACAACGCCATTATCCGCAAGCTGCCTTCGGTGGAGACCCTCGGATGCACTACTGTCATCTGCTCCGACAAGACAGGAACTCTTACCAAGAATCAGATGACCGTGGTGGAAGACTACGCTGTCAGCGGCAACATAGACCGCCTGGTGTCGGTCGCTGTTTTATGCTGTGACGCCAAGATGGTCAGGAGCAGTGACGGCTCTACTACCAAGGTGGGTGACCCCACGGAGATAGCTCTTATTGACCTTGGAGCAAGGCATGGTGTTGTCAAGGACACGATAGAATCTCAGTGCCCGAGGGTGGGAGAGGTAGCCTTCGATTCTTCCCGCAAGAGGATGACGACCATCAACCGTATGGAAGACGGTTCTCTGAGGGCCAATGTCAAAGGCGGTCTGGACGAGATACTGTCTGTCTGCGACAGGATTGAGACCGCGGACGGTGTGCGTGAGATTACAACATCCGACATCGTGGATCTGCAGAAGCGCAACGAGTCCATGGCCGAGTCCGCTCTCAGGGTTCTGGCGATGGCTTATAGGCCGATGGATGAAGTCTCCAACGAGATGGAGGAGGTCGAGCGCAACCTCATATTCGTAGGTATGGTCGGTATGATAGATCCTGAAAGGGAGGAAGTTGTTGGCGCCATAGCTGAGTGCCGCAGTGCCGGTATCCGCCCGGTGATGATTACCGGCGACCATAAGGTCACTGCATTGGCCATAGCGAAGAAGATAGGTATATTCCGTGACGGCGACCTGGCTATCACCGGCACTGACCTCGAGAAGCTCGATGACGCTTATTTCGATGCGAATGTGGACAAGTATTCGGTATATGCCCGTATCGCTCCGGAGCAGAAGGAGAGAATCGTGACGGCATGGCAGAAGAGAGGTGAGATAGTGGCCATGACCGGAGACGGTGTCAACGACGCTCCTGCGCTCAAGAAGGCCGATATAGGTGTGTCGATGGGTATAACAGGAACGGAAGTGGCCAAGGATGCTTCCGACATGGTCCTGCAGGACGACAACTTCGTGACCATCGTCTCAGCTGTCTCCGAGGGACGCCGTATCTACGACAACATCCTGAAGACCATACTTTTCCTCCTGTCTACGAATCTCGGTGAGGTGATTCTGCTCTTCATCACTTCGATATTCAACATGGGAATCCCATTGCTGCCTATCCACATTCTCTGGATCAATCTCGTCAGTGAGACCTTCCCGGCTCTGGCCCTGAGCCTCGACCCGGCCGCCAAGGACGTGATGAGCAAGAGCCCTCGCGGCAAGGGTAAGCAGTTCATGGACCGCGGAATGATATGGAGAATCAGTTATCAGGGCCTTATGGTTACAGCCATTACCCTTACAGCGTTCATTATAGGTAATAACCAGGGCGGCGAGGCCCTCGGTCAGACCATGGCTTTTGCATCGCTCATTATGGCCAAGCTTGTGCATGCCGGCAACCTGCATTCCAATACAGAGTCCCGCTTCAAGTTCAACATCCTGGACAACAAGCCGCTGATCTTCGCACTCCTGATGTCGCTCGTGCTGACTCTGGCCGTACTGCTGATAGCTCCTCTGATGACTGCCTTTGAGTTCGTCTCCATGAATTTGAACCAGTGGGGAATCATCGTTCTCCTGGCTCTCGTGCCTCTCGTTGTGGTCGAGCTCTTCAAGGCCCTCAAGTGGAACGGCAGGTAGTGTTATCTGAGTAGATTGAAGATCTGCTCTGAAGTATCGGGGAAGGTGTTGGCTGCCTGAGCGGCGGTCATGGCCACGCGGAAGGCCGGGTCTGAGCAGATACGGCGCGCGACAGCGACCTGTTGCATGGTGTCTGTAGTGCTGTAGGACATGCCGTGATAATGGAAGAAGCGGGCATTGTCGGTCTCGCAGCCGGGGATGGGCGCGGTGTGTATGAGCGGGATGCGCTTCGCCGCGGCCTCTGTGCTTGACAAGCCTCCCGGCTTGGTGAAGAGCACGTCGCAGGCATCCATAAGCAGGGGAACCAGGTCGGTGAATCCTATCGGGTGGATATTGGCGTCAGCGGAGAAGTCCTTGTGCAGGCGGTCGCGTAGTTTGGTGTTGCTGCCGCAGACGGCGAATACCTCCACTCCCTTGCCTTCCGAGTCGACAATGTCACGGATCAGTTCTCCCGTTTTCCCGAACCCCATGCTGCCCGACATTATAAGGTACCAGTGTGCGTCCTTGTTGATGGAGCCGCTGTCGGAGAATATACCGGAGCATTCCTCCCTTGCGTCAGCCTTGTCCACGCGTATCCAGCATTCTTTCCTTACCGGGATGCCGAATGGGTACAGCAGATCCCTGCGGGCTCCTGTGGCCACGCATTCCTCTATCAGGTGAGGGTGCGGGATGACGATGCCGTCCACCTCCAGGTCCTTCATAAGGGGCAGCGCGTCGTAGTCGGTCTGCACGAAGACGGTTCTGAGTCCGGGCAGCAGGCCTCTTCTGCGCAGTACAGTCATGGCCTCGGCCGGGAAGACATGGGTGCATATCACTGAGTCGAAACCGCCTTCAGCTATATGGTCGTACAGTTTTTTGCAGTATATTTTGTTGGCGACATAGACGGGTGACTTGACTTTCCGCGAGCGGGGAACCATCTCTCCGGTCCTGTAGATAATCTTTATCAGGTTGCTTTTCGTGGTAAAGATGTACAGGTCCGACATGGTCTTGGAAAAGTCGGTGCTGATAAAGGACAGTGTGTCGGCTATTTCACACTCGACCCCGTGGCTTTCTCCCCATTGGGCCAGGGCCTTGGCTGCGGAATTATGGCCGCCGCCCATGTCGCATGACAGGATAAGAGTCTTCATGTCTACAGTATTTTTAAACAAAAGTAGAATATTTTTTAAATTTGCTGAAAATTAAAAAGACGTTTGTATGAAGATAGTTTTTCTGGATGCCGCGACTGTCGGCAAGGATGTGTCTTTGGACGGACTCAAGCAGTTCGGCGAGACAGTGTTGTATGATGCTACCGGGCAGAGTGAGGCAGCCCTGAGGATGTCTGACTGCGATATAGTCATTACCAACAAGGTGCATGTGTTCAAGGAGGAGATAGACGCCGCCCGTAATCTTAAGCTGATATGTGTGGCTGCCACCGGGGTGAACTGTGTGGATGTGGAATATGCGGCCTCGAAGGGCATACCGGTCAAGAATGTACCTGCGTACTCGACCGAGAGTGTGGCCCAGGTGTGCTTCATGCACATTCTCAATCTTGTCGGCCACGGGATGTATTTCAATGAGGTATGTCATGACGGACGTTATTCGCGCAGCGGGATGTTCTCTGACGTGCTCAATCCGTTCTGGGAGCTGAAGGGCAAGAAGATGGGTATCATCGGCATGGGCAATATCGGCTCGCGTGTGGCTGAGCTGGCTGCAGCGTTCGGGATGAGTGTGGCTTATTTCTCCACGTCGGGAACCGGACACTGCAAGGATTATCCATGTGTGACGATGGAGGAACTGTTGCGTGAGAGTGACGTGCTCTCTGTCAACTGCCCTCTCAATCCTAGGACGAAGGATCTTATAACGTATGAGGATCTTAAGCGTATGAAGCCCGGGGCTTATATCGTCAACTGCTCCAGGGGAGGCATTATCAATGAGAATGATCTGGTGCGCGCCCTCAATGACGGTCTTATAGCCGGAGCCGCGGTGGATACATTTGAGACAGAACCGCTTCCAGAGGATCACCCTTATCTGACCCGGGTCAAGGAACCGTCGAGACTGATACTGTCACCCCATATCGGCTGGACCAGCATAGAGGCCCGTATCCGTCTGGTGGAGATTCTTGAGGACAATATACGTACCTTTTTGAAGCAATAAATCAGACGGTTATGAGACCTGGACTGAAGAAGGCGCTGAAGGTCAGTCTTATATCGGTAGGTTCGCTGCTCGGGCTCTGTATCGTGGCCGTAGCCGTGGTGCTGTGGTTCGTGCTGACTCCGTCCAAGCTGACTCCTATGGTAGAGAAGGCTGCCAATACGTATCTCAACGCGGATGTGAAGGTGGGCAATGTGGACGTGGCGTTTTTCTCTACATTTCCGCGTTTTACCATCAAAATAGATGACGGTGAACTTGTCTCGCATGTAGCCGGCGCTGACAGTCTGCGCTCTTCACGTCCGTACAGGGATTCCCTGTTGCAGTTTGCGCGCTGCAGGGTCTCGCTCAATCCGCTGCCGCTTATCACGGACAACAGGATTGTGATCGGAAGGGTACTTTTGGACAGCGCAAAGGTGTATGCGTGGAGGGACTCTTCCGGCAATGCCAACTGGAATGTCATGTCGGCAGCCGGTGACGCCGACGCGGTGGAGGACACTTCCGCCACCGGCGGTTTCAGACCGAAATCCATAGTGTTGCGCTCATTGAGGATAAAGGATGCCGATATCGTGTTCAATGACCGTTCGACAGATGTCTATGCCATGGTGAGGGACGTGAACAGCCGGATAAGGTTAGGTGCCGGGGTGCGCGGGGCTGCGGCTGCTGTGGAACTCTCGTGCGGCAATCTGTTTTTATGGCAGCGGGGAAATGTCTTGGTGAAGCGGACGGCCCTGTCCCTGAATACCAATGTCGGTTTCAACGCCGACAGCATGAAGGTGGTGCTGCGTAATGCGGATTTGGGTGTCAATGACATCAATCTGTCTCTTAACGGTACGTTACGGGGAGATTCTGTACGTAGGGCGATGGATGTGGATCTGGCGTTTGAGGCAGTCGCTCCATCTGTGGAGAGGGCTCTTAATCTGATTCCGGAGTCGGTGGTGAGGCATCAGGACCTGACGGCTGACGGAACGGTGATGCTGGAAGGAGCGGTGAGGGGCGTTTACGGAAACGGCTTGATGCCCACTGTCAGCCTTTGTATGAAGATAGAGGACGCATCGGCGCATTACGAGGGACTGCCTTACGGTATCGACAGCCTGGAGGCTGATTTCGACGCTTTCGTGGATCTGGCCCGGGAACAGGAGTCCTATCTGGATCTGAAGATATTCAAGCTGCATGGCAATGACATAGACGTGTTGGCCGACGCGAAGGTGACAGAGCTGTTCGAGGATCCTCTGATAGCCTTGAATGCCAAGGCCGGAATAGATTTGGGGAGTATCGCCAAGACGTTCCCGCTGCAGGAGGGCATAGAACTGTCCGGTCTGGTTGACGCGGACCTGAAGATACGTACCAGACTGTCTACTATAAAGAATCAGGATTTCGGCCGGATATTCGCTGCCGGCAAGTTGGATATGGACAGGGTGTCGCTAAAAGACACAGTCAGCGGTCTGGACGCGGTAGGTGATATCAATCTGAAGTTTTTCGGAGGCAAGGCATTGGGCCTGAGCGGAGAAGTGTCCAATCTGCATTTCAAGAGCCCTTGGGCAAATGCCGTGGCCGACAGTCTGCGGTTGAAGGTGATGTCCACCCGTCCTAAGGATACTACCCGTGTGTTCCAGGTAAAGGCGGATTTCCGGATGAACAGGGTAGGAGCGGCGGTAGGGGACTCGCTGAGGGTGTTCTGCGGCCGTGGAGGGGCTGTCGCCTCGTTGGGTCCTCAGCCGGATGCTCCGGAGCGTCCCCGGGCCTCGCTGGATGTGGATACGGATACGCTGTTCCTCAAATACGGAGATATCAGGGGCGGATTCAATAAAGGCTCGCTCAAGTTGACTGCGGACAAGGTCCGTGACTCGCTCTGGCGTCCGGATATGTCGGTGGAGTTCAACCGTCTGCATGGCGGAATGGGAGACTCGCTCGGAGTCTTCTGTCTGCGCGGCGGGCTTACAGCATCGCTGAAGCCGCAGGCGAAGAAGACCGGGATGCCGAGACTTACGGTGAAAGTGGAGACGGATTCAATATTTGCGAAAGCCGGGGATATCACCGGAGGTATGAAGAAAGGTGTTATAAAGGTCAATGCGGACAAGGTCAGGGACTCGCTCTGGCTGCCTTCCGGAACGATAAGGTTCAACAGGCTTGTGGCAGAGGTGCCTCAATGCGCCCTTCCCATCCGGTTCAACAAGACTGTCGTCAAGTTCGGGGACAGGCAGATAACCTTGAAGAAGGCGGCTGTGCGGGTGGGACGGTCCAATGTCGTGCTCTCCGGCACGGTGCATGACCTTTATGGAGCGATGCGCCATGGCCACATGCTGCGGGCCAATCTGGACGTAAGTTCCAAGAACGTGAATTTCAACCAGCTGATGAGGGCCTTTGCGTCACCGGAGGCGACGGCGCAGCAGATAGAGGCCGATACCTCCTCGACGGCACTGAGCCTGTTCAAGGTCCCGGACAATATCGACTTCACGTTTACGACGGACATAGACAAGATGCGTTTCGGCAAGTATGTCTTCCGGAATATAGACGGCGATGCGGAGATCAGGGACAGTCATGTGTATTTGGAGAATCTGAGTCTCAATGCCTTCGACAGCACGAGCCTGAATGCCTCGCTTATCTACAAGGCGGCTTCGTCCAAGTTCGGTTATGCTGGATTCGACATCAAGGTCAAGGACATAGACATAGCATCATTGGTGAACGCCACTCCGTCGATAGACTCTTTGGTGCCCATGCTCCAGTCATTCAAGGGAAAGGTGCAGGTGGATGTCGCGGCGGAGGGAGTGCTCGACTCAACTCTCAATATCATGATACCGTCGCTGCGCTCGGCCATATACATCCGGGGCGACTCCTTGGTGCTGATGGACGGAGAGACATTCGCTGAGATATCGAGAAAACTGATGTTCAAGAATAAGGAAGAGAATCTCATAGACAGTATCTCTGTCAATATCACTGTCAAGGACGGAGCGGTGAACATCTATCCGTTCTTAGTGGAGATAGACCGCTACAAGGCGGCTGTCGGAGGAGTGCAGAATCTGGACATGAGCTTTGACTACCACATATCGATACTCAAGTCTCCTCTGCCGTTCAAGGCCGGACTGAATATACGCGGGACGCTGGACGATATGCGTTTCGGTATAGGCCGTGCCAAATACAAGGACGCGGTGACGCCCGTGGAGACCCGCAGGATAGATTCCCTCCGTCTCAACCTCAGCGATGAGATTACCCGCCGTTTCAGAAGCGCAAGCGAGCGTAACCGTTGGGGTGACAGGGCTGCGGCGCGTACACGCATAGACTGGAAGCACCGCCGTGACTCGGCTCTCCAGCACCGCCATATCCGGTTTGACGGGGATTCGATAGAGTGGGAGCGGATGCCTGCCCGCCTGGAGGCAGATACCGCAGCAGTGAGAGTTGATAATTTAAAGACTGTGCAATGAAAGGAATAGTGCTTGCCGGAGGTTCCGGCACAAGACTTTATCCCATAACGAAGGGAGTCAGCAAGCAGTTGCTTCCCATATATGACAAGCCGATGGTGTATTATCCCATATCGGTGCTGATGCTTGCCGGCATCAGGGATATACTCATAATATCCACGCCTCAGGACCTGCCAGGGTTCCGCCGTCTGCTCGGAGACGGTCAGGATATAGGCGTGCGCTTCGAGTATGCGGAGCAGCCTTCTCCGGACGGACTGGCCCAGGCCTTTATCATAGGCCGGCAGTTTATCGGAGAAGATGCGGCCTGTCTGATTCTGGGAGACAATATTTTCTATGGCAGTCATTTTACCGGAATGCTCTCAAGAGCGGTGGAAAGAGCCGAGCGGGACAATGTGGCGACGGTCTTCGGCTACTGGGTGGCTGATCCGGAGCGTTACGGTGTGGCGGAGATGGACGCCGATGGCAATGTGCTGAGCATAGAGGAGAAACCGGCGCGGCCCAAGTCCAACTATGCCGTAACAGGCCTGTACTTCTATCCCAACGAGGTGGTGGAGGTGGCTGCCGGAGTCAGGCCGTCGGCTCGCGGAGAGCTGGAGATAACATCTGTCAATCAGGAGTTTCTCAATCGCGGACGTTTGCGGCTGGAGACATTGGGCCGCGGCTTTGCATGGCTGGATACCGGAACTCATGATTCTCTGGCGGAGGCCTCGACTTTCATAGAGGTGATAGAGAAGAGGCAGGGGCTGAAGATTGCCTGCCTGGAGGGTATCGCCATGGAGCAGGGGTGGATAGGCCCTGAGCAGATGAGGCGGCTTGCAGAGCCGATGAAAAAGAACCAGTACGGGCAGTATCTGCTGCAACTGGCGGAGGATGCCGAGAAACAGACAGTGAGATAAGGCTATGGAAGTGATAAGGACTGCAATAGATGGTGTGGTGATAATAGAGCCGCGCGTCTTCCGGGATTCGAGGGGATATTTCTTCGAGTCATTCAATCTGAAGGAGTTTGAGCAGAAAGTCCGTCCCGTGAATTTTGTCCAGGACAACGAGTCCTGCTCTTCCTACGGAGTGCTGCGCGGCCTGCATTTTCAGAAACCGCCGTTTGCCCAGAGCAAGCTGGTGCGGGTGGTACAGGGGAGGGTCCTCGATGTGGCCGTGGACATACGCAGGGGCTCGCCCACGTTCGGGCAGCACGTCGCAGTGGAACTTTCCGGGGAGAACCACCGGCAGTTTTTCATTCCAAGGGGATTCGCGCATGGTTTTTGTGTGCTCAGCACCGCAGCTCTTTTTCAGTACAAGTGCGACAATTTCTATGCTCCGCAGAGCGAGGGGGCTGTGGCGTGGAATGACCCGGAGTTGGGCATAGACTGGAAGGTGAGCCCGCAGGATGTTATTTTATCGGAAAAGGATGCCCGGCATCCGCTCCTGAAGGACGTTCCCAAACTGTTTGATTACCATGACAACTTGTATTAATTATGAATTATAAGCGCAATATACTGATAACCGGCGGAGCTGGTTTCATAGGCAGCCACGTGGTTCGCCTGTTCGTCAACAAGTACCCCGAGTACCGCATAGTGAATCTGGACAAGCTGACGTACGCCGGCAACCTGGCCAACCTCAAGGACATCGTGAATGCCCCGAACTACGTGTTCGTGCGTGCCGACATCTGCGATTTCGAGACGGTCTGCGGCATCTTCCGGACATACGGTATCGATGGAGTCATCCATCTTGCCGCCGAGAGCCACGTGGACCGTTCCATCAAGGACCCGTTTACCTTCGCCCGTACCAACGTCATGGGCACTCTGTCGCTCCTGCAGGCCGCCAAAGTGTACTGGGAGTCACTTCCGGAGAGATATGGGGGAAAGCGTTTCTACCATATCTCCACGGACGAGGTGTACGGGGCTTTGGAGTTGACCCGTCCTGATGGCGTGCGCTCCGATATCAGTGCCCATATGGTGTACGGAGACGAGTTCTTCCGCGAGACCACCCGCTACAGCCCCCACAGCCCCTACAGCGCGTCGAAGGCTTCCTCGGACCATTTCGTGCGGGCCTTCCACGACACCTACGGGATGCCGTCGATAGTGACCAACTGCTCCAACAACTACGGCCCGTATCAGTTTCCGGAGAAGCTGATACCGCTGTTTATCAATAATATCCGTCACCGCAGGCCTCTGCCGGTATACGGTAGGGGGGAGAACGTGCGGGACTGGCTGTACGTGGAGGACCACGCAAGGGCCATCGACCTTATCTTCCATGAGGGCAAGGTGGCGGATACGTATAACATCGGCGGATTCAACGAGTGGAAGAACATCGACCTTATCAAGGTCATTGTCAAGACCACAGACCGGCTGTTGGGACATCCTGAGGGCTATTCGGACAGTCTCATCACTTTCGTGACGGACCGTGCCGGCCATGACTTGCGGTACGCGATAGATGCCACGAAGCTGCACCGCGAGTTGGGCTGGAGTCCGAGCCTGCAGTTCGAGGAGGGCATAGAGAAGACCGTGCGGTGGTACCTGGACAATCAGGCCTGGGTGGACAACATCACATCCGGGGAATATGAGAAGTATTACGAGGAGATGTACGGAGGCCGTCGGGGATGAGCAGTTATCTGGAAGTGGTCAATGTGTCCAAATCCTACGGCCCCCGCGTGCTGTTCGACCACATATCGTTTCATATAGACGAGGGGGACAAGATTGCGTTAGTCGCTCCCAACGGTACCGGCAAGACCTCACTGCTGAGCATCATAGCCGGCAAGGACTCATCGGACGGGGAAGGAGAGGTTCGTTTCCTGAAAGACATTGACGTGGCTTTTCTGGAGCAGGACCAGCATTATGCTCCGGACAGGACCATAGCGGACATTGTGCTGGAGGGAGCCGGGGACAAGGCGCACGACGTGCAGGACTACGAAGTGGCCGCAATCCTTTCCCAGCTGCATCTGAACGACCCTTCCCGGAAGGCCGGAACGCTCAGCGGAGGGGAGTCGAAGCGCACGGCCATTGCAGCAGCCCTGATCCGCAAGCCGGATTTCCTGGTGTTGGACGAGCCGACCAACCATCTGGACGTGGACAGCATCGAGTTCCTGGAGGACTACCTCACCCGCTCGCGCTGCACCCTGCTCATGGTGACTCACGACCGGTATTTTCTCGACAGAGTATGCAATCAGATTCTGGAACTGGACGGCGGGCAGCTCTACCGCTACAACGGCAATTATGAGTATTTTCTGCAGAAGCGGCAGGAGCGTATCGAGAATTTCAACGCCGCCACCGACCGGGCCCGCAACCTGCTTCGGACCGAGCTGGACTGGATGCGGCGCATGCCCTGTGCCAGGGGAACCAAGGCCAAATACCGCAAGGACGCATTCTACGACCTGAAGGACAGGGCGGAGCAGCGGAGGGATGACCGTCAGATGGAAATCAAAGCCGGCATGGCCCGTCTCGGCAGGAAGATAATCAACTGCAAGGGGTTGTGCTACAGCTGGGGAGATGTCCCGATAGTGGACAATTTCACCTACAACTTCGCCCCTGGGGAGAAGATTGCCATTGTCGGGCCCAACGGAGTGGGCAAGAGTACATTCCTGGACCTGCTGTCCGGGACTCTGGAGCCGTCTTCAGGCACCATAGACAGGGGAGAGACCCTGCGAATAGGCTATTATCGTCAGGAAGGCATAAAGTTCGACAATGAGAAGACCGTCATCGACACGGTGTCGGAGATAGCCGATGTGGTGACCATCGGCAATGGTGAGAAAGTCTCTGCCATGACATTTCTTAATTATTTTATGTTTCCGCCGTCCATGCACCGCAACAGGGTCGGAAGGCTCAGCGGAGGGGAACGGCGCAGGCTTTATCTGCTGACCGTGCTGATGCGCAGTCCCAATTTCCTGATTCTTGACGAGCCTACCAATGACCTGGACCTGATGACCCTCAATGTCCTGGAGGAGTATCTGGCCGGCTTTACCGGCTCACTGCTGATTGTCTCTCATGACCGTTTCTTTGTGGACAAGCTGGCCGACCATCTCTTTATCTTCGAGGGCGGCGGTATGGTCAAGGACTTTGTCGGCAGCTATTCCGGCTATAGGCAGTACCTCAAGGACAGGGAAGAGGAGCGTCGGGCCGAGGCCAAAAATGCCGCCAAGGGTGCTGTGTCAGCTACAGGTGTGACTTCTCCGGCCAATTCTTGGAAAGGAGAGCGGAAACCTAAGCTGTCCTATAAGGAGAAGATGGAGAAGGAGCAGCTGGAGAAGGACATCGCGGCCCTGGAGGAGGAGAAGAAGGCTCTCGAGGCCCGTCTGTGCTCCGGCACTCTGCCCTCCGACCAGCTCACCTCTGACTCCGTCCGTATCGGGGAGGTCACCCGCCTCCTGGACGAAAAAGAGCTCCGCTGGCTGGAACTCGACGAGATCGGGTAGCGGCTGGCAGACGGCTTTTGGAAGCAGCGGTGCGGTGTATAAAAGAGAGTGTTTTATAATCAATAAGTTATATTGGGATACTGCACATTTGACGGGTTTTAAAACGGCCAAATGTGCAGTGCGATTTGTAACTTGCTGATAGTCAGATGTACAATTTGTCAGGGTGCACCGGCACTTCCAATTGATGTGTAAGTTCATTCACTGAATTGGCTGGAGGAACTGCTCAAGGGCGTCTTGCAATCGTTGTGAAGTTTTCATACTGATTATGTTTTAATGTGTCAGTTGTTCTTTAAATGCTCAATGATAATTTTGTAATTCTCACTTCCGATATTTTTTTCTGAAAGACATTGACTGCGGTAATGTTCACTGATCAGTAGTCTGTTATTGTCTCTCAGATAATTCCACAGGCCTTCCCCCATCAAAGTTTTCCATTGCGACGAAGCACGCATTACAAGGAACTTGACATTTTTAACGGAAGTAGCCAAATACAGCAATACCATTTTTGTAAATCTTTGAGATGGCAGCAATTCCTTAATGGCCGGAGATTCAATGGACGTATATGCGAGATACTGGCATAGGGAAACCTGATTGAAAATATTTTCTTTGTTTTGCTCTCCATGGACAGCAACGCCTAAGGGAGTGATATTCCTACGCCAATAATATTCCCCAAGGATCCGTGTCGGCTCATAATAGTCAAACGTGCATCCATTCATTAACAGCACCTTCCTTTTATCTTCCATGATTTCCTCAGCCATCTGCGGTTTGAACATATTCGCGAGATTCTTGTTCAGATGCTCTACATATCCCGGATTCATAGACAGTATTACGAGCTTGGAGTTGAGTATGTTCCCGCTCCACGGCTCAGGTGGAATATTCAGCACAAGCTGTTTTTCAGGTTTTCCATTTCTGATATCGTTATATTCGTAAACGTATTTTTCATCACCAGGAAACACCATATCGTAACCGAAATAGAGGTCATAACCTGATAGTAATGGCGACAACTCTTTCCAACGGTTAAGATACAGGATATAGTCTCTGTTGATAGTGGCCTTGTTTAGTGACTCCTGTGATGTCAGCAGGTAATTCAGGCATGATTGTTTGTCATCTTTAAAACGATTGACTATAGCGGTATAATCTATGGGAATACTTGCAAAGTGTACAATGTATTCCTTGCTTTTTACATCCGGATGTTCTGTGTAGCGTAGTAGGATTTCTTCAGTTAGCAGGTTGACAAGTTGCATTAAATCAGTGCTGTATTGCTCTAACAGAGTTTCAGTTAAGTAAGTTTCTGTTTCTCTCAGAAAGTCTATGTAAGAAAATAGAGAGTGTTTTGCAACCGTCTCATAATCTTTATATTGGGTGTCTTTTACGTGTTCAGTTATATCTTTCTTGATTTCAGCATACAGATTTATGCCTCTTGTTACGGCGAATCCCAGATTGCATAGTTTATCCTCGATACTCAAGCGGTTGAACTCATGTGAGCAATAATCTATATAGGCTCTTGTTCTGTGAGGAAGCGCTATCGTTTTATCACCGAAAGGGTAAAAGTCCCTTTCATATATTTTCCGATCATTAATAAGATTGCTCATGTTCTAAAGTTATTAGGGTGTTTGAGCAGTAAAGATACGGAAAATTTAAGTGGCTTGTACTATTCCGCAAAGTACTCCGTCTTCAACCAGTAGGCATAAATAGGGTCCAGGAATGAGATTTCGCCGGCCTTGTTGTCCAGTATGTCATTCTTGATAAGTGCGGTCTTTGAACGGGCTATTGAAGTAGTTGAGGGTATCCGGTATCGGTGCATCACTTCTGTCGAGCCAATGGCCTTTTCTCCGGCAATGAGGGCGAATCCTTGTCAGGTGAGGACGTAGCCGTCGGTGGTTTTGCGCAGGGTGCCCTGGGAGACGAGCTGGGAGACGGCGCGGGAGAGGGACGGGCGGGCGACGCCGAGGATGAAGGCGGTCTCCTGCAGGTTGGATATCGGGCCGTTGTTCTCAATGTAGCTTACGATGCGCGATGAGAGAGTCTGGAGGGCGAACTCCACGAGGCGGTTGCTCAGGAACATACTGTGGTCGGAGATGACTCTGAGGTAGTTCTGCATGACGGTCTGGTCGGCTTTCAGGATACGCAGCATGGCTTCCCGGCTGATGAGCCAGATGCTGCAGTCGGAGGCGGCGATGATGGTTACGGGAAAGATGCCGTCTGTACTGAAGATAAATGACGAGGCCAGCACTTCAGGGGCGCTCAGTGTGTCCAATGTAAATTCCCTGCCCTCCTCGCTTACCATTCTGGCGTACGCGCTCCCGTTGCACAGCAGGTACAGTTGCTTGCAGACATAGCCCTGAAGGGCGATGATGTCCCCTTTGGCGTACAGCCTGTGTCTTGCGGGATTCTCCTGCAGGATGTTGTCAATGAGTTCTTTATTGCCGCCAGAAAATAGCGGGAGGCTGTAAATGTCGCAATCCATGTCAAGTTTCAGTTTGTTTCGCAGCGGGTGTAACAATTGTTACGGAAAATGGCCGCAGGCCGGAATACTTTTGCACCCGTTATGAAAAATTACACAAATATACTAATTATTCCGGCTATTGTGACTCTGCTGGCTTCCTGTTCTCTGGAAGAGAGACCGGCGTGTCCTTCAACAGGGACAGAAGGAGACCGTATCACCGCAGGACTTCAGTATTACGGTTTTGATGGAGGTGAGCCCATGACACGTGCTGCTTCATCGGCAGATTATGATCGGGTAGAGCTGCTGGTTGCGGATGACGTCGGTTCTATAGTCCGCAATGTAAAGGTGGGCTATGAGCCGCACACTGCTCTCGTATATATCGAGGGACTTCAGCCTGGTGGATACCGTCTTATGGTGGCCGGAGTGAAGGGGGACGCGGATAAGGACGGAGTTAGGTTCGCTTCTGTCGACAATGCCTCTGAGACGTGGATAAGTTTTCCGGAGTCAGGAGTTGTCGGGTCGGAGTATTTTTATTCGTCAACGGCCTTTTCGGTCTGGCCGGAGGACGGTCCGGACGGAATGGTCTTAGTGTCCGACATGCCGGAGACTATTGTGCAGGAGCGCATAATAGGCCGCTTGGATGTGGCTCTCAATTTCCGTAATCAGTATATCGAGGGTGCATTGAAGTCTGCTGTGGTCGGGTTGAGTTCTCCGGTATTCTATTCAGGACTAACGGCTGACGGAAATTTTGCCGGTACTGCGGACAGGGCGGATATGACATTGGACCTGATGGAGGACAGAAGCTTTTTCCTGATTCCGACTGTGCCGGACGGCGGCTCTGACGGCATGGTGGAAATAGTATCGCGCACATATACCGGCGAGACTGTCCGGAGGGAATATGCCGTTTCGCTGGAGGCCGTCATGGCCAATCGGGTGACGTCGATATCCGTTGAGCCGGTCCATCCGGATGACGGAAACGGGACTATGTTTGTCACAGACAGGACATATGCGGCAGGCAATCATGGCCGGATCCTTCAGGATGACGAGCCGCATGCTGTCTATACTGACAAGACATTGCGTAATTTCAATACGGCCAGACCGTTGCAGATATCCGTGACCGGCGAGGGGCTGTTGAGTGTCCGATTTTATTCTCCCAAGCCCCTGAAGGACGTACTGATACGGGCGCGTATCCCTTCGGTGGGGAAAGAATATGTGGACCTGGCCTATTTTGACAGTATACCGGCCTTCGCGGATTTTTACGGTGAGATACCGGCTCTGTCCGCTCCGCTGCTCTACCGTACCGGGTCGGGCAGGATAGTGGAGCTGCCGCAGTTGACGGCTGAGCAGATGGCTGAGGCTGACTACAGTATAGTCTCATCTGATACCTACTGGAGCAAGCTTCAGAAGATACGGCACGGCTGGAATGTCCGATTTGACCTTTACGGTGGCGATCCTGACAAACCGGACGGAGGCCCTCAGGGCAACTGGATGGGCATCAGACCGGTACACTGTCGCGAAGCCGTGGCGTTCTTTCTCAATTTCACCTATATGATAGATATGCCGGAGCATGAGGAGATATTGTGGGCCAATCAGGACCGTCTTTATGGCAACGGAGGAGTGGACGACAAGGTGTCGGTAGAGACAATACTCTCTCAGATGAGGCAGGACAGGACGGTCAATGTCGGCCTTGTCTACACTGGAAATTATGTCTATGGTCTTGGCGGCGGCAGTGTTTTCGGCGCATGGCAGGGAGGCTGGCTGGACCACTATACCTCTGAATATGCGTGTGAGGTCATGTTTCACGAGCTTGGTCACGTGATGGGCTACAGTCACAACAGTTCCTTTACTTACGGACCGTGGGCTCAAGAGCTAATGAACAGATTTTATGTCAATAACATCTCGGAGATGCCGGTCGAGTCTTCCCATTGGCTTGACAGCAGGGCCAATCCGAACATATACAAGTAATGATGAAAAAGTATTTGAGACCAATATTGCTTATGGCGGTGCTTATCTCCGGATGCTCGCCGTCAGATGAGAGGCCGCAGGCTGATTTGCATGAGGCATTGACGGTCAAGATGGATGTAGATGGTCAGGATGTGTATGATGTGTCTGCGCTCAGGTTTGAAAGCGGAGTGCTTCGGGAAGTGCTGCCCTTGGAGAAAAGTTACGGAGATAATATTTATATCCTGGAGCCATCAGAGATATCTGGCAGGCTTTATCTGCTGGCCAATTCTTCGGCATTGGCGGCTGTGGACGGTTTTATCCCCGGGGATGTCACGGAGGAGGAACTTATGGGACTCACGGCTCCTGTGGAGGAGATGACCGGGCAGGGCCTGCTGATGACCGGTTCTTTAGAACTGCGTGACAATGTGGCGGGCACTCTGCCGGTGAGTATGCGCCGGACTGTGGCACGTATGGATGTCGCTGTTGCCGAAGCCGGGATAGAGGTGCTGTCTGTGGAGGTGACGGGACTGTATGGAGAAGGATATGTGATGCCTCGTGCGGAGGATGTGTCAGTGCCGGAGACAGCCGGGCAGATGAGGATTGTCCGGGACTATGGGGAGACTCCGCTCACAGGCGGGAGAGATGTCCTGGCGTATGTGCCGGAGCAGTCGTGTACTGATGCTGCTGTGGAGGTGGAGGCCAGACTGGAAGGTGCCCTACACCGTTTGCGGGTCACTCTGCCCGGTGTATTGGAACGCAATAATGTCTATACGGTGCAGGTGAGTGGAAACGGGGCCGGACTTTCGGCTCTGGTGCTCTATGACAATTGGGGTCTGGGACCGTCTTCGGGTTCGGAGTATGTCCCTGCCGTAGCGGTGGATGTTGACAATTCGGTACTGGGTAGTGGCGTAAGGGTAAATGACATGGGTGACAGTGTCTTTGTGGCCTATACAGGAGGCTCGTATACTTTGGTGCTGTCTGCGGCGCGGGATGCGGAAATCGCGGTAGAGGGCTTTTCTGCGGATGCCGAGGTAGTGCCTGGGGATGATGGAATACGGGTGACGAGCGTGTCCAGGAAGCCGGGCAGCAAGACTGAGAGATTGTATCTCAATGTGCGTCAGGGAGAATTGTCAATAGGAAGAATCGTGATAGTTTTAGAGGCAAGTCCGATAAAGTTGGGAGGAATGCTCGCTTTGGACAGCAGTGGAGTCTGCGATTTCGGCCGGTATGTGGACGGAGTGTTGGGAACGGTGAGTGTCCCGGCCGGAAAGATTGTGACCGTGGAAGTTCCGCATGATGCGCCGTGGATGAGGGCCGATCTTCAGGCGGAGGATGACGGAGGCCGTGTGTATAGGATATTGGGAGGATGGCGGCCCAATGATCCGACTGCTGACGGCCGGACACAGGAGGGACTGTTGGTCATATCCGATGAAGACGGCGGCAACCGTGAGGCATATACGGTAAGGCGGCTCAACTGGGGACTGCCGGTGGCAAGGATAGGTGAAACGTGGTGGGCTGTCTTCAATCTCCGTGGCAATGCGCGTAGTTTTGAGGACCAGATTACCGGCGGACCGTATGTGGTAGAGGATGATCTTATGAGCTTCCTGCAGACTATGCCGGACGACAGCCTGCTTGCACTGATGGGAGACCAGTATCAGGCCGGCAATCCGGACGGTCTCGTGCTCAGTCACAATGGAAGCGCATATTATTACGAGGGCATGAAGGCCTACGGAGGGGATTTCGGTCTGCTGGATCCTGCGGCCATGGCTCCGGACGGCTATCAGATACCGTCTTACGATGACTTCGCCTATCTGGCGGCGAGTGATGACTACAATCTCGGCGGGGTGGGTACCAGGACATTCACCAACCGTAAAGGAAAGATGATTACAGTCACCATTGCTGAGCGGCAGGCGGAATTTCTCGGACAGGATTACGGAACAGTGTCCTTTTACGAGTTTGAGTCTGACGGTAACCGTTGGGTGCTCTTCGGTCTTGGCCATCAGTGGAGTACCGCGGCCGGAGATGTGGCCCGCAAGAACATCCTGCTGGCTACATACGGCAGCAGCGGACGAAGCTGGGGACTTGAGGGATATGCCTCCTCCGACCGTCCCGGACAGAACTGGCTGAAGTTCGTGGCGCACAACAATACCAAGACCAGGACTATAAGGTGTGTCAAGACACCCGTAGAGTATATTTATTAAAAACCATTTTACTAACCATTTAAATTTAAAAAAGATGAAAAAGAATTGGACAACTGTGCTGATGATGTCGCTGATGCTGGCATCCGCATGTAACGTAGAGGAAAGACCTTCTCCGGTACCTGGAGGAGAGAGGATAGTAAGGGCCGCTGTCTCCGGGTATGAGGGTTCTGGCCTGTTGCTCGACGGAGAGAATACTGTCGATGACCTGCAGGCCTGTATATTTGACAAGGGACGCATGACGGCCGTATTCGAGAATATACCTGTTTCCGGCAATGCTTATGAGATAAAGGTGACCGGCTATTCCGGCAATATGTATGTGCTGGCTAATACTGCGGGTCTTGTAGACCTTACTGCGCTGCAGTCTGGAAATATTACCGAGGAGGAGTGGCTGCGTCTGGGACTGGCTACCAACCGTGACGGCCCGGCACATTTTTTCAGCGGCAGTGTAAGCCTGGACGGTGTGAGTCCATCGCAGACTGAGCTGCCAGTAACTCTCCGCCGTGGAGTGGCACGTTTTGACCTTCAGATAAGGACAGCAGGGGATGCGTCCGTGACGGGGATAGAATTCCGCAATGTGGCGCAGTCTGCCTATGTCTTCCCGGTGGACGGAGAGTATTCTCCTGCGGATGTGTCAAGGGATGTGGCAAAAGTCACTTTCGACGAGCCTGTAACATCTGATACTCAGGCGGTGATGTATCTTTATGAACAGACCAATGATGGTATAGAAGTGAAGGTTGAGGCGGTGCTGGACGGTAAGAGCTATACCTTGACCAAGACTCTTTCAGGAGATGTTCTCCGAAATACTGTCTATACCCTTACCGTACGGAAGGACAACATAGATGTTACACTGGATATTACCTTCGAGGACTGGGGCTCAGGTGGTGACACGGAGCTGACACCGGACAGAAGCAAGGCCGTTGCCGTGGATGTACACGGCAGTGGCCTGCCCTACGGGGTTGAGGCGTTGGACGGAGGCAGGACATTGGTTCTGCCTCATTTTGCATCTGATTTTATCATATCCGTGGACAGTGACGAGGAACTGGAACTGGTCTCTGCAGAGGGTTATCTGCTTTCTGTGGATGCCATTCCTTATTCCGGAACTGACGGAATGAACCGTTTCAGGATAAGCAAGGCCCTGTATGCTCCCGGTGTTCAAGGAGGGGAGACTGTATTGCAGTTCCGCCGCAAAGGACTGGAGCGGGTCTATCCTGAAGACCGTATTGTCCTGAAACTGTCTTCCAATCCGGCGTATATAGAGGGTGAAATGGATTTTGACTCAGAAGGCTATGCCTATGACTTCGGCCGTTATGTGGACAATGAGCTTGGAGTGCTGACTCTCCCGGAAGGCAGTACTGTGTCGGTCAGATTTGCGTTAGGAGAGGACCCGTGGGTCAGACTGGATGCCGCAGGCAATAATCGCTGGCGGATAGTAGGCGGCTGGAGACCCAATGCCCCGACAGCCAATGGCCGCCGGCAGTCGGCTGTAGTTGTCATATCAAATGGCGTGATAGAAGAGGAATATACTGTGACGCGGCGCAATTACGGACTGCCTGTCACCTGGCTTCACGGGATATGGTGGTGCAAGTACAATGCAATGGGCAATTCCCGCAGCTTTGACGACCAGATACTCTCATCTGAGGATCCTGCAGTGGCGGCAGGTCTGAGTCTGTTCGATTATCTGGCAGTGTGCAGTGCGGATGAATACCGCAGTCTGTGGCAGTGGGCTTATCAGGGCGCCAGCGGCCATGGCATGAAGGTTGTCGACAACAACGGTGTGCTGGTGATGGATGGATTCAGCATGAATGTACCGGCGCATATCAACAAACTGCCGGCCGACTCCCTGTCTCCGGACGGTTACGAACTGCCATCCATGGAGGATTTCAACCGTATATTCGATGCAACGGATTATGTATGGATGATGTGGAACGGTACGCACCGGCTGAAGACACCGTGGGAAGGCCATGACATTATCAAGCGGGTACAGAAACGGAAGGACAATGTGACTGTAGGAAGCCAGACAATATCCAATCTCTATTATGCGGCCATGTCCTCACCGGACTATCCTGAGCATGAGCCGGTGGTGTGGTACGGCCCCGGAGCCCAGTGGAACGATGACGGTATACAGCATGCGAATCATTACAACAACATACTCTTCGGAGTGTACTCTCCGAAAGGGGAAGGATGGTACATCGCCGGCAATATGGATGCATTCTATCTACACAAGAATGGGGCGGGAACGCGCGACACCCGTATCCTACGCTTTAAAAAGTCCGATGTGGAGTACATTTACTAGAATCTCCGGGCAGTCGCATTATCTGTATTGCAGCCGTCTGACACACCGGTATGACAGTATCCATATCAGTACCGGCAGTGCGTAGGAGTACAGTATCGCCGGAAGTACTCCGCCGGTTTTGTCAAGGTGCAGTACTCCGATGCAGAATCCGTGCAGGAAAAGCATTGCCAGTAAGGTCAGAGCCACTTTGTGTTTTTTCAGCAGCAGATTGCCCAATACGAACACCGACTGATACAGGCATATTTTCCCGAAATCATACCAGAATCCTCCGAAGCTTATGCCGCTTTCCGTGCTCCATATCATGCCGGAGAATCCTTTGCCGCCACTGACCGCCGTCAACAGGCAGTCCATGGCATAGATTCCGATATAGAAGACCAGCGGAATGGCGATGACGGAGACCAGCATCATGGCCGCGAATTTCACCCAGGTCCGGACGGGCAGCATCGCATAGCCTATGCCGTCGGATGGATTGTTGACGTACCCGTATACTGCAGCCGGTACGCAGAACGCGAAGAACTGTGCCGCGATGTACAGCACCGGTATGCGGTCTTCGGGTGTGGCGCCGGCGCCGGTCAGCAGCATTACCGTCCAGTAGGCCAGATACAGCCCGGCCATCACGGCACCGGCAGGCCATACCTTGCCGGCCCCATACCTCAGATCCATTATTGTCAGCCTCCTTATATTCTGTATATTGCTTGATTTACAGCACATAATCCACCTCCTTCCGGTCTCCGCCGGATGCTGCCGTCAAATATTGAATAAAACTTCTGCCGCCTATAGTACATGCGTCAAACAGGACCTCCATATCCAGATTACCTGTATTGTAGCCAGGCGTGTCCTCGCATTTCAGTATGTTGATGTAGCCTCCTGTCACCTTCTCGCTGAACAGCGTATCGGCCATGATGCGGTCGGAGTGTACGAATGCTACCGTGCTTTCGAGCTCGCTTACAGAGGTGTTGAGCATCAGCCGGCCGTTGTCGATGACCGTGATATGGTCCACGATGTCCTCGATGTCCCGGACCTGATGCGTGGACAGGATTACGGTCCTTTCCGGATGGGCATACTGTGACAGCAGGCGTCTCAGGCACAATTTGGACGGGATGTCCAGTCCGTTGCCCGGCTCATCCAGAAGCAGCACTTCCGCATTGAGGGACAGGGCGAAGGCTATGAGTGCCTTTTTGCGCTGCCCGAAAGAGAGCCTGTTTAGTCTCCCGTGCGGATTCACCTCGAATTCTTCCAGGTACTTCAGCAGAGCCTCCCCGTCGTAGCCCGAGTAGAACCTTCCGTATCCTGCCGCATAATCGCTTACCGGCATGTCCGGGGCGTTCATGCTCTCCGGAACGAAATACAGTCTGTCCAGAAACTCCGGCTTCCGTCTGTATGGTTCGCAGCCGTTGATCTCAATCTTTCCTCCGCCGCACTCCATCAGTCCGGCCATCAGGCGTAGCAGCGTCGTCTTGCCTGCCCCGTTCTTGCCCAGGAGACCGTAGACAGCGCCTTTGTCAAAGTGTGTGCTCAGACCGTCATACACACGACGTCCCCCGTAGCTGAATGTAAGTTCATCTATCCGTATCATAAAACCAAAGTTAAAATGTTACTGTGCTGTCGGGCTGCCGCGGGACGTTACGGCACCTCTTCTTCTGCAAATATGGATGATTATTTTCACATTGCAAAATTCCGTATGAAAGTTTTGATGAAATTGGAAATTCTCATTTACGTCAGGCTCCTTTGACGGACTGCAGACAGCGTTATGCAACAAGGAAGAAACATTCTCAATATGGAAATAGAAAGTGTCAAATCACACGGCAGAAAACAATTATTCCTACCTTAAGGAGGCTTTTCTATTGGTAGGAGTCAATCGTTTCTCATTGGAAATCTAGGTTGGAGAGACACTGCAAACCACTCTTCTGTGATGTTTTCTACTACAAAGATACATCATCTCAAAAGGCTATTCGGAATATAGGGAACCGAGGAGATTCCGGCAGAGCTCTACGCCTAAGAGAGAAAGATTTTCCGTTTTCACTCCTTTAATAACAATGCCTCCTCCGTATTCAACTCCTACTTGGTCAAATATTATAGTGATGTCTCCATAGTCCCATGCGTCTCCGGCAGATGGCCTGCCTGCTATTTCGAAGAATATTGTCTTGGTTGAGCGTGGCTTTCCGCAAAGGCTCAGTACATCATCTTTGTTCATGCCGATGAGGACTTGGGAGGCCTTGGAGGTGCTTTGGGCGAAGGCGCGGCGGATGCGGTCTATCTCGGACTGGACGGCCTGCTCCTGCTTGGCAATCTGGGTGTATCTGGATTTGAGGTTGGAAAGCTCCTTGTTGAGTCTCTGCAGGTTCTCCTCCTGCTGACGCAGTTTCTCCTGCTCGTTTTCCAGACTTTGCCGCAGTGATGCGATTTCGGATTCCTTGGCTTTGATAGAAGCGTTGGCCTCGGTCAGAAGCATGTTGAGGCTGTCCACGACCACGCTGGCCTTGCGGTGTTCGATACTGCGGTTGAGCTGACGGATCACATCATCGGGGTCAACTGTTATCTCGGCCTTGATGTAGTATTCTACACCGGTCCAGTTCTCCTCCAGGATGGATGTCTCGGTAATGCCCGCCGATATCTGCTCAATCTCCTTTTTCAGGAACTGGTTGGAGATCCGGTCTTCATTCTGCACCTCGCTGTAGTTGATGTAGCTTTCAAGGTAGACTCCAATCTCCTCCAGCAGCAGCCGCTTGACCTCAGTCAGGGCTTTGGTGCGGGAGGTGATCTTGCTGTCGCTTTCTCCTGCCTGGTAATAATATTCCCGGACAAATGTCCTGCTTTCAGCATTACCGTAGACAGCAGCGGCGAGAATAGTGATGGCGGTAAGAAGAATCTTTTTCATAATAAGGAAGTTTAAACAGTAATCAATGCGCGGTGATAGGTTTTGTTACAAATATAGCAATACTTTTTTGGGATTATCGGCAAAGTTTCCCTCGCTTTTGAACTGATGGTGCAATGTGAAATGCGATATTGCTGAGTATGAACTGATTACATTTATCTACTGCACATTTGACCGGTTTTAAAGCGGCCAAATGTGCAGTGTGGGGATGAAAGTTCTTGATAATCAGTGATTAAGCAAATGCGCCTGCACCCGCGCTTCCAAATATGTCTTGCGTCAGGTGGTATTTTTTGCCCGTTGCGGCATGTGGACTGTTTACCGCAGCAGGTAGCCGCCCTGGTCGCCGCCTTCGGGGCCGAGCTCGATGATGTGGTCGGGGGCGGCGATGATGTAGGGGTTGTGCTCTACCACGACGATGGTATGGCCACGGTCTATGAGGGCCCGGAATGAGGCCAGCAGTTTCTCTATGTCGTCGAAATGTAGGCCGGTGGTCGGCTCGTCGAAGATAAAGAGAATCGGCTTGTCGGCCTGGCGGGAACGTTTGGTGCCGGATGACTGTAAGTGTTTGCCAAGTACATAGTCTTCGACCGGATCAGTACTGTAGGATGCTGCCTGATTGGATCCAGGGTCCTTTCCGAGGCCGAGGAAGTAGGCGAGCTTGACTCTCTGGCTCTCGCCGCCGCTGAGGGTGCTGCTGTTCTGGCCGAGGGCTATGTAGCCCAGACCTACGTCGTGGAGGGGCATGAGTTTGGCGGCGATGCGGACAGCGGCGGGCTCTCCTGCGGATGAGAAAAATTCGATGGCCTCGTCTACGCTCATGTCAAGTACGTCGCTGATGTTCTTGCCGCGGTACTTGACTTCGAGTACGTCCTGGATGAACCGCTTGCCTCCGCAGGACTCGCAGGTCATGACGATGTCGGCCATGAACTGCATGGGAATCTTGACGGTGCCCTCGCCGAGACACTCCGGGCAGCGGCCTCCGTCGATGTTGAAGGAGAAATGCGAGTGGCCGAAGCCGTTGACCTTGGCCAGCGGCTGCTCGGAGAAGAGCTTGCGGATGTCATCGTAGGCCTTGATGTAGGTCACCGGGTTGGAGCGGGAACTGCGGCCTATGGGATTCTGGTCCACGAACTCTACCGAGGATATGCGGTCCAGGTCGCCGCGCAGCTCCCGGAACGAGCCGGGTTTGGCACCCACCTGATTGAGCATGCGGTTGAGAGCGGGGTAGAGGATGTCGCCCACAAGGGTGGACTTGCCGGAGCCGCTGACACCGATGACAGCGGTCATGACGTTGAGGGGGAAGCGCACGTCTATGTTCTTGAGGTTGTTCTCGCAGGCGTCGCAGACCTCGATATACTGTTTCCACGGCCGCTTGACGGGGCTGATGGATATCTTCTTCCGTCCAAGCAGGTACTCCAAGGTCAATGACCGGGGCCATGCTGCCAGCAGGTTGGAAGCGTCAGTCTCGGAGATATCCGTGGCAGGGGGCGGTCCGCAATA